>Ga0209167_10000190_pt1 | contig 58609 bp, 59 predicted proteins | sample Coa_R1_9_FD_187154 | JGI IMG/M metagenome (GOLD analysis project Ga0209167, IMG submission 187154) | Surface soil microbial communities from Centralia Pennsylvania, which are recovering from an underground coalmine fire - Coalmine... | ecosystem: Environmental > Terrestrial > Soil >... | reverse complement strand
TGACGGGATATTCAACTGGTCTTGATGCACAAGGATCCGAGAAGATCATTGTTGAATTCCACAATTGGCGTCGACGGCGCAATGCGTCGCATGTTCCAAGAACTTCACTGACCAGTATCGAGAGCGCCGGTTGCCGTCAGCCGTAATTCATACCTATACTGACCGTGGATACGAACGGAGTTACGGATGGCGCGCACAATTATCGAAAACACCCCGCGGAGCAGCGATGCCGTCTCACGGGTCACCCGGTCGGCCTGCGCCAACGGGCGCGAACTGCCCGCGTGATCCATGAATGAGATGCCGCATTTCACTAAGCTTGAGCAGGCTGTTCTGAACGAAATTTGCAAGCATTCCCGTGAACGACCGGCGCTTGAGGGTCAACTTGCGACGGCGAGCGTGAGCAGTCGCAAGAATACTGGAGACGGGTTCTTCACCTATTTCGCGGTAGACAAGAACTGCCCGCCGCTAACGGGCCCTTGGAGGGTCCTGGGAAACGTGACCGTCACCATTGAGGGGTTCGAGAGGCCACTCATGGTTGCGCTGTTCATGAGCAAGGACGGGTATGCCCACATGCTTGAGGGGACAACTGCGGGAGACAGCACCATCGGGATAGATCTTTCGGCCGCTCGATTTGACGTCGTGCATGATTTGAGGACAGGGGAATAAGGAACAGCGCGCTCGATGCATGGTCCGCGGTCGTCGTCCATCACTTGTCGACCTCGTTTAACTGAATGCCGAATCGCGCAAGTATCGAGGCCGTTATCAAGTACAGGACGGATGTGAGTACGCAACCGACAATCAATGCCGTCCAGAAGCCGATGCCGCCGCGAAGCATCGCGGGAATGAGTAGGAACATTGGCAGCGATGGCAGGACATACCAGAAGGTTGCTTCCAACAACGAGGCAATCCGAATCGTGTCTGCTGTATCCCGCCACAACCAAATAACCGCCATTATCGAGATTAGCGGGAGCGATGCCACCACCGCTCCAAACGCGGGACTACGTTTTGCGATCTCGGATACGATGGCGATAATCAATCCCGAGAGCGCTGCTTTAATCAGAAAGTAAAACATTGGCGGCCTCCCGCTGGCCCGTTTTAGCCGTGTGCAAAAATAGCGGACCCATGCCAAAGTGGCCTAACACCAGGACAATTGCCCCGGCGCACCCTCCAGTAGCTCGCGGATATTGGCCTCGATGATCCGATAGCCGACATTTCCCGTAAGACGCTGCCGTCCCTCGTTAAACAGCAGCGTCGGGCTTGCAGCGATCGATTGGGTTCGGGCGAGCTCCAGATCTTCCGCCAGGGCCGCATGCGCCGCGCCCGTGGCGACAGCATCCTCGATCTCGGCGGCGGGCAGCCCAATCGACTCCGCGATTTCGAAAAGCACCCTTCGTTGCGAGATGTCACGTCCGTGGCGGAAGAAGGCCTCACGCAACGCCCAGTCTGCGCGGTAGCCGGAATTTGGCGCGCACCTGGAGGATAACTCCACCTGCCGTGTCGCACACAGGAAAAGATGTGCTGGCATGGAGGACTTGGGCATGTTGGTTTCCCACGTCTGCTCGTGCAGCGGGACATGGCCAAACTTCTCCACGATCTCGCGCACGTGCCGTCGATACGCAGGCAGCCCCCCGCGCTCCCTCCATGTGGTTTCCATTTTGTTCGCAACATTGCCGAACACATGGAAGTATCGACAATCAAGTTCGACGGCATCTTTGAAGTTGGCCTTCAACTCGTCCATGCGAACTTGCGAGACGTAAGCCCACACGCACAGCGCGTCCGTGAAGTAACTGATCTTGACCCGATCCATTGTGGTTCTCCTTAAGTCGACCCGTTACGGGCGATGTGTCATCCGATATCATCGCTGGAGAACAAACGTGCCGAGTGCCGGACATAGTGGGACAACGCCACGAGCCGGTGATCCGATGCCTGGTGGCGCGGTCCGTTGAGGATCACTGCGCGCGACCAGCCAACTTAGCCTCCCACGAACTGTAACGCCAGCGGTGCATTGGCTGCGGCGCGCCAATCACTAACTCGGTCGGAAGACGTTCAAGTAAACAAGTTGTCTTTTCTTAGGTTTAGCAGCGGCGAATCCGAACGGCCGCATGCCTGGTCGGGCGTTCGTGATCTTCTCACCGAAGTCGGGGGTTCGAGTCGCTGGACCGACTCGAACCCCTGATGCAGATTTCTGTCCTTTCGTCCCTTTAGCCAGCCGTGTGGGGCAAATGACGAGCTGCATCCCTGATGAGCTGATAAAATTATCGTATGTCTGAGCGAAACACACTTCGCCAATCTAGGCCTACACAGTGGTTCTGATCGTTGGCCAAGTTGGCCGAGGCAGATTGTTACGAAAAAGTACCTGCCGATTATGCAGATCAAGGTCTGAGCAGGTGTTTTGGAATATCGCGCCAAGAAGTGGCATCGCGAGATGACCACCGTTCCTTTCTTGTAGGCAGGGACATTGTCCAGACTGTACCCTCGTCGTCCTCCTTGGGTGGCGACGTCGAAGCCGCCGACACATTTGGCGATAGTACAATGCGAATTGGCCCCTCACCGTCGATGATCACTTCCGTTGCGCCAGCCTCCCTGGCAGCGCGGACCACGCGGGCAATTTCACTTTGAGTAATCGTGGCAGCACGGCGAGGCATGGAGCGAACCTTTTCGGATTCCAGCAACCGTTCGATGCCGCTGCTATCGACCGGGCGATCTAAAACCACCGATATCAAGCGGCATCTTAGATTCATCTAGAGCCATGAAGCTTTGGTCGCGGGTTCGGCGGCCTTGGCGCAGGAAAACTTGCTGTAGCGAAACAGCCGGTCAACATTTCACGGCGGCGCACCAACTTTCTACCAATTTCAATGGGTTACGCTCGCCCAAGAATGGCTTAAGTGCCTTTCGGAGTAACTTTCAAAGGCAACCATCTTATATTTCAATGGGTTACGCGCGTGGTGCGCTCGGAGGGACTCGAACCCCCACGATGTTACTCACTGCCACCTCAAGGCAGCGCGTCTACCAATTCCGCCACGAGCGCTTTGAGAAAACGGCACGGAACTTGCGCCGGACCGCATCAACGGCGCCGATGTAACAAATCGGGGATGGGGGGACAAGGGCCGCCGGGCATCGTGATTCCATGCTGGGTGGCGGGCCGCCGGTCAGCGGCTCGCGACCGTCTTCGGCAGCATTTGCTTGACTTCGACCGCGATGCGGTTGCGATCTACGAGGACGACACCGGAGGCAATCGGCAGGGTGTTGGCGAGGATCTTGACCTCGTCCGCCTCCGTGGCGTCGAGCTCAATGATGGCGCCCCGGCTCAGGCGCATTACCTGATGAATCGGCATCGTCGTGGTCCCGAGGACCACCATGAGATCGACGCTGACTTTATCGAGGGTTGGCACCTTAGGAAGCTACCCGAACTGAAAATGCGAAATTGCGTGGTGAGAGATCACCACGTTATGGTTAGCCAATGGTTAATGATCGCCAAAGCCTTGATTTGTCGACCTTCGCGCACGCCTCCGACGGGTGCGCGGTGGAGTGGCTGATATCGGACGCCCCGGTACAATACCCGCAGGCCGTCGAAGCCATGGAAGCGCGGGTGGCGGAAATCGCGGCAGGCCGGGCGCCGGAGCTGGTCTGGTTGCTGGAGCATCCCCCGCTCTACACGTCCGGCACCAGTGGCAAGGCTGCCGACCTGCTCGATCCCCGCTTCCCGATGTTTGAGACCGGGCGCGGCGGACAGCTCACCTATCACGGCCCCGGCCAGCGGGTGGCCTATGTCATGCTCGACCTCAAGCGGCGACGGCCCGACGTTCGGGCCTATGTCGCAGGCCTCGAGGCGTGGATCATCCGGACGCTGGCGGCGTTCAACGTGCGGGGCGAGCGCCGTGAGGATCGCGTCGGCGTCTGGGTGGCCCGGCCGGACAAGGGCGAAGGCCATGAGGACAAGATCGCGGCCATCGGCGTGCGGCTGCGGCGCTGGGTATCCTTCCACGGCATCTCGATCAATGTGGAGCCCGACTTGGCGCATTTTGCGGCGATCGTCCCCTGCGGCGTGGCCGACGCGCGCTACGGCGTCACCAGCCTCGCCGATCTCGGCCGTACGCCGGCGATGGCTGATGTCGACATCGCGCTCCGGCAGGCCTTTGAGGAGGTGTTCGGCCCGCTCGACCGGCGCATGCCGGAGGCGATTTAGTTCTCGCGCTTCGCACGAAGTGGTCTCTGCGGGATGACCACGAAAGAGCCCGCACGACGCGGGGCTTTTTGTCTCGGTCGTGACGAGTCCGGTACCCGAGCCCGGTCCCGTTGGCGCAACGATCTCAATACGTATCGAAATAGTGCGACACCCCGATCGTCAGGGTATGCCAGTCAAGCCCGGAGAGCCGGTTGTTATCAACGCCCGCAATCGATCTGGTGAAGGTTTGCATCCCGCCAACGAAATTCGTCGTTTGCGAAAAGGTGGAAGCAAAATTTGTCGATAAGGCCAGGTCCTGGAAGCGCGTATAGCGGTACTCGGCCTTGAGCGTCCATGACGGTGTGATCTTGCGCTCCCAGCCGGCGCCGACGGTTCCGCCGAACGCTCCGAAAGTCTGGTCGTCATTGGCAAATTCGAAACGCCCGTAGCTGAGGCCACCGATTAAATAAACCAGATCCTTCGGATCGACCACAAGGCCGCCCCGCACCAGCGCCGCCATCGCCCAGCGATTGTCCAGATGGCCGGTTGTGTTTCCGCTGTCCTGGCTGGTGACAGTTTGAGTGGTGATGGCGCCGGCGTTGTTGACAGTCAAGAGCGATTGCTCCAGATCGGAAGACGGCCCGGTCAACCTCGTCCGCATGTTTGATACACCGCCTTCAATCTGACCGCCGACAAGGTAATCGCCCGGCAACATGTAATTGTAGCCGAGGAAAAGATTGGCCATCGCTCCGGGGCCGCGGCCGCTAAGACTGGGCGTGAAGACATCCGAACTGACATTGGTGCTGGAGAACGTGCCAGTGACGATGGTCTGCGTCGAAGCGGTGGAGTCAACATCGTCCCTGTTCGCGTGCTGCGACGCCAGGCCGAATGACGCGCCGGCATAGAAGCCGCCCCATGTCGGGACCGCGGCCAAGAGCGGCGCCTTTGTTGCCATCGCGTAGCTGCCCGACGGCGGCAGTTGCAGCGGAGGCGTTGGACTGGGTTGCTTGCTACCGAGCTTCTGTTTCAGCGCCTGCGCCTCGGCCTTGGCCGAGGCCGCCTCGCGGCGGTATTGCTGCTTTTCGGATTCCAACGTCGCAACCCGCGCCTCCAACGCTTGCAACGTCTTGCGGATTTGCACCAGATCGGCGTCATCCGCCCTCACGCCGGAAATCCCCGCCAGCGGCGTCAGGACCATGCCAGCAGCGGCGTAGATCGCAAGAGATCGAATGACCTTCATGGTGGCAACCCCCAGTTTCCCAGCTAGAGATTTACTATCGAACTGGGAAATCACCCGTCAATTGGCCTTACATCCACCCACACCCGGATGAATTCGTTCGCCCTGAGGTGTTACTTTCCCGCAACACCACCCCACAAAACCGGGCTCAGTACCTATTTCCCAAGCTGAGGCAGGATGCGCATCTTCCACACGTTCCAGATCCGATCGATCACAACGAAATTGGTCTTGTCGGCTTTCTCACCCTCGCCCGGCGTCAGATACTTGACCTCGCCCCCAAGCGCGATGGCCTGCGCCTGGAGCTTGGCATTGACGTCGGTGTAATAAGCGCGGAACACTGCCATTCTCACGGACGGTGCGACCGTCACGTCGCCGTGGCCGCGCATCAGGACCACCGGCTTGTCACTGAGCGTTGCGGCCAGCGATTTGCCGATCGCGGAATTGCTGACCAGCATGTTGGTCTCGCCGAAATCCCTGGCGATATCCCACACCGGCACGCCGGCCGCGAGGAACGCCGGGTTATGAAACATCGCGCGCAGCGGCACCTTGGTGTCGCCGAAGGGAATGACCCCGGGAGAATGGGTGTGAACCGCCGCCATTACGTCGGGCCGCGCCTTGTAGATTTCGCTGTGAATGAAACGCTCCAGGAATATGGTGCGGCCCTTTGCGTCCACGGCATTGCCGTCGAGATCGAACTCCATGATGTCGTCGGCAGTGACGAGCGCGGGCGCCAACGAGCGGGACATCAGGAAATGATTGGGATTAGTGGGGTGGCGTGCGCTGACGTGACCGAACCCGTCGAGCACGCCGAAATCGGCGAGGATACGGCTTCCTATCGCGATGTCTTCGAGAACGCCGGCATCGACACCGGCCACCGGCGGTGACGGCGTTTGCGCGGATGCCTCGATCGACCCGGCAAGCAGCGCGATGGCCAGGATGGCAAGATGGCGCGCTACGCGATCGAGCGTGAACGCGCGCACGGCGCTCGGCCCTGTGATTGTCATTTTCATTGTCACCTTTCCTGATCGCTTTGATTTCATATCGTTGGTAGCACCGAAAACCGTTCGCCTGCCCGCCGCAAGGCCAACTCATCGGCGCCGGCCGCCACTTCCCTGATGTCGTCGACCCGCGCCGATGGCGGGCCGCGCCGGCAGGCGGCGACCATGTCGGCCACGACATTCTCGGGCCCTGAGAGCAGCGCCTCGACGCTGCCGTCCTTTCGGTTGCGCACCCAGCCCTCGAGCCCCAGCACCTCCGCCTGGTACTCGACCCAGGCCCGGTAGCCGACGCCTTGCACCCTGCCGCGGATGTTCAGGAGACGAAGCATGCCGCTCATCTATTTTGGGGACCCCAGAAATTCTTTGCTGCGCGCCTTCACATCCGCCTCCCGGCCCACGCGCTGGGTTAGTTCCGCCAAAGCCAGGCCCTTCAATGCTTTTGGGGAGGCTCCTTCACGAAGTGCTTTAAGCGTCTCATAGACGGCCTGGGTCGCCGCGGCAAACGGCGCGTGGCCCTGCAGCGCGATCCGCACCCTCTGTTCCCTCAAATAAGTCGGATCGGACATTTCCTCCGGCGCGCCACCCAGCACGATCGGCAGTCGCGTCGCCTTCGCGATCGCCTCGAGTTGCGATTTCGTCTTGACGCCGGTGAAGAACAGGGCGTCTACCCCTGTGGCTTCATAAGCTCTGGCGCGCGCGATCGCATCGTCGAGCGAAGTGAGCGACGCCGCACCGGTGCGGCCGATGATCACGAGCGAAGCATCGCCGCGCGCATCCAGCGCCGCCTTCATCTTGCCGATGCCCTCTGCAAGCGAGATCAGTTGTGTCCCCGCCTCGCCAAAGGCCTGCGGCAACAGCGTATCCTCGATGGTGAGACCGGCAGCGCCCGCCGCTTCCAGTTCCTCAACCGTGCGGCGCACATTCAGCGCGTTGCCGTAGCCGTGATCGGCATCGACCAGCACCGGCAGGCGCGAAGCGCGCGACATCCGCCGCATCTGTTCGGCAAGTTCGGTGAGCGTAATCAGCGTAACGTCGGGGTCTCCGAGCACCGCGAGCGAAGCCACCGAGCCGCCGAACATGCCGACCTCGAATCCGAGGTCCTCGGCGATGCGGATCGAAACCGCGTCATAAACCGAGCCCGGCCGCACGCATGTCGATCCCGACAGGATCGAGCGCAAGGAATCGCGTCGCTTTCGGAAGGGCATCCTAAGTTCCTCAGAATCTCATCGTTGTAGGGTGGGCAAAGCGCAAGCGTGCCCACCCTTTTGATTGGAGCAATATGGTGGCACGGCGCCAGAGGGCGCCTTTGCCCACCCTACGGCGCACGCGGTACCAATTCAAATTTCCAACAGCCTACTCCGGTGTCGTCGCCCGGCTTGACCGGGCGATCCAGTATTCCAGAGACGCCTCGTGCCTATACGAGAGATCACGGCGTACTGGATGCCCCGCTTGAAGCGGGGGCATGACGATCGAGGGACACAGCTTCGCGATCTCGCCGCGCGTTTTCGCGCGAGTTATGCCGGAAACATCGCTCCCTCAATTCAGAGGGCGCAGGGAATGCCGGGCGCTCGCTGCGCCCGCAGCCTTGTGTGCGGTGAAAGTGAAAGCACACAAGCATAGTCACCACGGTCACACCGGAAACACCCGGCATTCCCCGCGCAATGGTTTACGGCTTATATCGCGCTCTCCCTGGTGACCGGGCTTTTTTGCCACCATCGCCAGCGCGATGCGAAAGCATCGTCGCCAACTTGACGCCAGCGTCGGGGCGTCAGGACCACACGACTTCGCCGTCCGCGACCAGCGCCCTCGTCAGAAGCGCTTCCTGCGTCCACCGCATCCCGCCCCGCGTCCGTGACGTTCGCGAGCCGCCCCTCTGTGAGACGGGACCAAATCGCTATAATCCTGCTTCTACCACGCCGTCAAGCGAAATTTCTGAAAATCGGAAATAAGAGTCATGTCCATCGTCATTGCCTGCGACAAACGCAAAGCGTTTGCGCAAGGGAGCCCTTGCGACGACGCAATCCAGCCTTTCTTACTGTGGCGAGATGGATTGCTTCGCTTTGCTCGCAATGACGCGGAAAGGCTCGCAATGACAAGAATCCGTCATTGCGGGGAGCGAAGCGACGAAGCAATCCATTCTTTCATTTCGCGGCGAGATGGATTGCTTCGCGTTGCTCGCAATGACGCGGAGAGGCTCGCAATGACGGTACTCAAGCGAATTCGAGAATCAGCGCGTCGACCGCGAGCGTGGCGCCGGCGGTTGCGTGAATTTTCTTCACGACGCCGTCACGCTCGGCGCGCAGCACGTTCTGCATCTTCATCGCCTCCACCACGGCCAGCGTTTCGCCCGCCTTGACTTCCTGGCCTTCGGTGACCGCAATCGACACCACAAGCCCCGGCATCGGGCACAACACCTTCTTGCCGGTATCGGAGGCCGTAATCGCCGGCATCAGGCGCGCTGCCGTCGCCTCGGCCTCGGTGAAAACCTGAACCGCGACCTCATGGCCCTGATGGGCGAGCCGAAAGCCGTTGGGAACGGGCCGCACCTGCATCGCGACCAAATGGCCATCGATCGTGCCCTGCCAGACCGGATCGCCCGGCTTCCAGGGCGAGACGAGGCGATGTGCCTGGCCGGCGGCGCCATCGGCGCCGATGAAGCGCACCGCCAATCCTTCCGCCTCGCGCGCGATATCGAGCGGGATTTCGTCGCGCTCCAGCCATACCGCACGGCGGCGCTCGCGGTGGACGGGGCGATAGACCAACTGGCCGGATATCTGCCGCTTGCGTTCGCCAAGCACGTGGTCGATGCTGGCTGCGACCGCCGCCAGGCGGCGCGCGACCTCGCCTTCTGGCGCGGAAACCGAAAAGCCGCGCGGAAATTCCTCCGCGATGAAGCCGGTGGAGAGCCTGCCCTCGCGCCAGCGCGGATGATTCATCAGCGCCGACAGGAACGGAATGTTGTGGCGAATGCCGTCGACATAGAACGAATCGAGCGCGGTCGATTGCGCCTCGATGGCGGCCGCGCGCGACGGCGCATGGGTGACGAGCTTGGCAATCATCGGATCGTAATAGATCGATATCTCCCCGCCTTCCTGCACGCCGGTGTCGTTGCGCACGGTGATTCCATCGGCGCTGCTCTCGGCCGGCGGGCGATATTTGACCAGGCGTCCGATCGACGGCAGAAAATTGCGGAACGGGTCCTCCGCATAGACGCGGGATTCCACCGCCCACCCGGTCAGCGTGATGTCTTTTTGCGAAAGTTTCAGCTTTTCGCCAGCCGCGACCCGGATCATCTGTTCGACGAGATCGATGCCGGTGACTAGCTCAGTCACGGGGTGCTCGACCTGAAGCCGCGTATTCATTTCCAGGAAATAGAAGCTCTTGTCCTGGCCGGCGACGAACTCGACGGTGCCGGCGGAATCGTACTTCACGGCCCTGGCGAGCGCGACCGCCTGCTCGCCCATCTTGCGGCGCGTCACCTCGTCCAGCAGCGGCGACGGCGCTTCCTCGATCACCTTCTGATTGCGGCGCTGGATCGAACATTCGCGCTCGCCGAGATAGATCGCGTTGCCATGCTTGTCGCCGAGCACCTGAATCTCGATGTGGCGGGGATCGACGATGAATTTCTCGATGAATATCCGGTCGTCGCCGAACGACGCCTTGGCTTCGGCCTTGGCGAGACCGAACCCCTCGGCGACTTCGGCCTTCGAACGCGCGATCCGCATTCCCTTGCCGCCGCCGCCGGCGGAAGCCTTGATCATCACGGGATAGCCGATCGCGTCGGCGATCTTCACGGCATGCTTCTCGTCCTCGATCACGCCGAGATGGCCCGGCACCGTCGAAACCTTTGCCTTTGCTGCCGCCTTCTTGGACTCGATCTTGTCGCCCATCGCGGCGATCGCGGCCGGATTGGGACCGATGAAGACGATGCCGGCCTTGGCGAGCGCGCGCGGAAAGGCCTCACGCTCGGAGAGGAACCCGTAACCGGGATGGACGGCCTGCGCGCCGGTCTTGCGGCACGCCTCGACGATCTTGTCGATCGCAAGGTAGCTCTCGGCCGCCGCCGGTGGTCCGATCGGGACCGCATGGTCGGCCATTTCGACGTGAAGGGCATCGCGGTCGGCTTCGGAGTAGACGGCAACCGTCTCGATCCCCATCCGGCGGGCCGTCTTGATGACCCGGCATGCGATCTCGCCGCGATTAGCGATCAGAATTCGTTTGAACATTTGCAGACTTGCTTGCAACCTCTAGCGTCCCGGTTCTGACATTCGTATCCCGTCGCGGAGGCCTGGTTTACGAATGTCAGAACCAAGGGACACTAGCAAATATTGGATTCTAGTGTGGTTTTGGATTTGACATTCGCCTAGAGGACTCGCGGCGATACCGAAGCGAATGTCAAATCCACCACACTAGGGCGGGACCCGCCCCTCAATCTGGCACGTAGGGGCGGACGTAACAATTCCGTCGTACAGCAAAACCAAGCTGAGGCAACGGCTGATATGGCTGAAAACCGATTCTCCGGAGGCGGCTCGGTTGCGTTGACCCGCAGGGGACTGCCCCGCATTGGCCAGCCGGCGACGCTACGGGCCGGCCTTCGCCCGCGCTATAAAATCCCTTTATCGCGCACCATCAGAGCGAAAGCCTCGATAACCATGCGTGGGTTTATCCTGATGCTGGCGATCCTGTCGGCCAGCCAAAGCCTCGCCGCAAGCCCCCTCGTCCGGGACGGTGGCGCCATCGAGCTTGCGGACGCGACCTATCGGCTCGACGGCATCGATGCGCCGGCGTTAGACCAGATGTGTATCGACGACCACGCCGACACCTGGGCTTGTGGGGTTGACGCGCGCGACCGGCTGGTCCGCCTGATTGGCGGCCGCGAGGTGCGCTGCGAGGATCTAGGCCCCGATACCGCCTACAAGAAGTGGCATCTCGGTAGCTGCACCGTCGAAGGTGAAACCACCAGCCTGAACCAGCTTCTCGTCCGCCAGGGACTTGCGATCAGTCTTGAGCCCGCCGCGCGAGGCCGATTCAAGGACGACGAGGCCGACGCGAGGAACAACCGCCGCGGGCTTTGGAAGGGCTGCTTTGTCGCGCCGCTGCAATTCCGCGGCGGTCAAAAGGACGGCGCCCTGCTCGGCGGTGCATGCCGCGCCGACAAGGACCGTGAAATACGCGAGGCGATCTTCCCCTACGACCCCACGATGCCGTCGGGCTGCAGCGTCAAGGGCAAGTACGCCTTGCGCGCGCGCGTCACCGGCAACATCGGCATCTATCACTTGCAGATCTGCCGCAGCTATCCCGCGCTGACGCGGCCGGATCGCTGGTTCTGCAGCGAAGACGACGCCAAGGCCGCCGGATTTCGTAAAGCCTATAATTGCCGCCCCATTACCCGGCAGCGCATTTAGGAATTTGACTGACTTGCACGCCGCGAATTCGCAAATGGACCATCATCAGAATTTTGAGGTGCTCGTCCGACGACGAGGGCGATTTGGTCGCGCGGTCGCGCAGATCGCGTGGAGCGAAAGACGTTGCGCAATCAGCGCGTGTATGGCTAACTGAGCTCGTGGGGCGAGGAAACAGCGGGGCAATTGCCAGCCGTTCGTTGTTTGCCGTCGATTCGCAACTGGGCGCTTTCCAATATCGAGACGGGGCATAATGAGGTCGAAAATCGGGGCGCTGCCCCTTTTGCTTGTCGGATTTTTGCTGGCGAGTTGCGCGAGTCCGCGTGGCCTCGATGAACCGCCCTTGCGGATCCCGGCATTGAAGCCGGGTTACGGCCGTGTCTACTTCACCCGGCCGGGCGATTTTGGGGGGTCGGCTATTCAGCCCGAGATTCGGATGAACAATGAAGTCGTCGGCCGATCTGTGCCCGGCGGGTTCTCTTATGTCGACCGCCCCCCGGGGAAATACGCCGTAACAACGACAACCGAGGTCGAAAATGCGGTTACGTTCCAATTGGCAGCGGGCGAGACGAAGTATATCAAGACATCAGTGACACCCGGCATACTCGTCGGCCATGTCACGCCGACGCTCGAATTCCCTGAGCAGGGGCAATCCGACATAAGCCGCCTCAGGTACGTCGGCCCCCAGTTCTGATCCCTTGCGCGGGACATAATGTAAAGCGTCGCAGAATGTCCGCTGTTGGGCACATCGCGTCATTTCCCGGCGCTGCCACGATTACTGAACTTGGCGCAGACAGCATTTTCGGCGAAATGGCGCTGATCGACAACGAACCGCGCAGTGCTTCGGCGATCGCGGTAACCGACGTCGAGCTGGTCGCCGTGTCCGAAAGGCAGTTCCTGTTTCTGGTCAGGCAAACGCCCTATTTCGCTTTGAAAGTTATGCGCGTCCTCGCCCAGCGGCTAAGGGCCACGAACAAGACCTTCGGCTGAATGGCTTTGCTCACATTACCGCCCACGTTCAAAGAGAATTCCGTCCCGGTCTCGGTTCGGTGCACGCCCGCAATAACCTTCAACATAACTTGCCGGCTATCGCGGTAGTAGAATAAGACTAGACGTTTGAGAGGTGATCGAATGAAGCGGCGGACGTTTATTGCGGCATTTGGTGGCGCCATAGCGTGGCCGCTCGTCGTGCATGCGCAGCAGCATCCCACTATGCCGGTGGTCGGATTCTTAAACAGCGCATCCGCCAAAAATTACGGATCGATGGCAGTAGCGTTCAAGGAGGGTTTAGCGGAGGCCGGATATGTTGACGGCAGGAACGTTATCATCGAGTACCGCTGGGCCGAGGATCGAAATGAAGGCCTGCCGGCGCTCGCGGCCGATCTGGTAACCCGTCGCGTAGCCGTGATCTTCGGCAACGCCCCCACGATCGAGCAAGCCAAAGCGGCGACCGCTACGATTCCAATTGTTTTCTTAGCCGGAGATGATCCTGTTAGGCTTGGCTTTGTTGCCAGTTTCAACCGACCAGGGGGCAATCTTACAGGCGTGTCGATCCTCTCTTTTGAATTGGCAGCGAAACGGCTTGAACTTCTGCTCAATTTTGTTCCGCAAGCAAGATTGATAGCCGTACTTATCAACTCAGACTTTGGGCCATCAGGTCGTTTCCGCGCAGATATCGAATCTGCAGGACGCGCCCTCAAGCTGCCGGTTCAGTTTTTGCCGGCCAACAACGAACCCGAAATCGACGCGGCTTTTAAGATGTTAGCTCAGGCCCGCGCGGACGCACTCCTGGTCGGGCCGGGTCCGTTTCTGGATAGCCGACGAGAGCAGCTCGTAGCCCTTGCTGCGAAAAACGCTATCCCCGCGGCATATGAAACCCGCGCCACGGCGCTTGCAGGCGGTCTGATGAGTTATGGTGCGAGCGTTCAGGAAGGCTATCGCCAGGCGGGCATTTATGCCGGTCGCATTTTGAAAGGCGAAAGGCCTGCCGACTTGCCAGTGCTGCAATTGTCCAAATATGAGCTCGTGGTCAATCAAAGGACGGCCAAGGCGCTTGGGATTACGGTGCCGCCGGCGCTTCTGATCGGTGCCGACGAGGTGATCGAATGAAGCGGCGCAATTTTCTCGCTGTGCTCGGGGCGGCCGCTGCTTGGCCGATGATGGCGCGCGCACAGCAATCCGAGCCGCTAAAACGCGTCGGCGGCCTCTTGAGCGGCAGCGAAAGCGCGGCGGAGGAGCGGGAGCGTTTTGCCGCGTTTGTTGCGAGGCTTAAGGAGCTGGGTTGGGTGGAAGGCCGCAATCTCCGCCTCGACATCCGCTGGGGCGCGGGCGAGGACGAGCGCAATCGCCGTCACGCCGCGGAGTTGGTGGCACTCGCTCCCGACGTCATCATTGCCGACACCACGCAAATCATCACTATTTTGCAAAAGGCGACGCGCACAATCCCCATCGTGCTCACTGGCGTGATCGACGCGGTGGGCGGCGGTTTCGTCGAAAGCCTGGCGCGACCGGGCGGCAATATCACCGGGTTCTCAGCCTTCGAATATGCCATCGCTGCCAAATGGCTCGAACTCTTGAAAGAGATCGTACCGAACGTGGCGCGGGCGGCGGTGCTGCGGGATCCCACCATTTCCGCTGGCATCGGCCAGTTCGCCGCGATCCAGACGGTAGCACCCATCGGCATCGAGTTGAGCGTGATCTCAATGCACGACGCGCTCGATGATGTCGAGCGCGCGGTCGCGGCTTTTGCGAAGCGAGCTAACGGCGGTCTTCTTGTAACGGCAAGCCCGTTTGGGCGAAATCATGCGGACGCGATCGCGGCTCTCGCCGCTCGCTACAAGCTTCCAGCAGTCTATCCCTTCCGCTCCTACGCAATGGCGGGCGGCCTCATCTCCTACGGCCCCGACCTCACGGCGCTCTATCGTCCCGCGGCGGAGTATGTCGACCGCATTCTCAAGGGTGCGAAGCCGGGCGACCTGCCGGTGCAGGCCCCCACGAAATACGAACTAGTGATCAATCTCAAGGCGGCGAAAGCGATCGGCATCGACGTGCCTGGTTCTCTTCTCGCCCGCGCCGACGAGGTGATCGAATGAATCGACGGCAGATTATACGACTCATTGGCGCCGCCGGCGCAACGATCTCGCCCGGCGTCGGAACCACACAGGCGGCCGGCAAGCGCCCGCTCGTCGTCTATTTTAGTACCGGGCGCGAGGCCCCGAACATGCCGTTCATGTCGGCATTGTTGGATGGCATGCGGGGCCTCGGCTATGTCGAGGGACAGGGGTTCGACATCGCCTACCGATTTGCCGGTGAAGATCACGCGCGATTGGGGGCGCTCGCGGAGGAAGTGGTGAGGCTTCGGCCGGACGTCATCGTGGCGCCAGAGACGGGCGCCGCGCTCGCCGCCGGAAAGGCAACGCCATCGATCCCGATTGTGGGCGTCGTGCTCGTCGACCCCGTCGGGCGCGGTCTGATCGTGAGTCATGCGCGTCCGGGCGGCAATGTCACGGGAATCTTGGTCGCCGTTGAGGGCCTTTCGAAGAGGCAGGTGGAGATCGTTCACGATCTTCTTCCGAACGTGGCGACGATCGGATTGATGGTCAATCCGGTTAACCCCGCCGTTCGAACCCAGCGCGCGGAGATCGAGACCGCGGCCGCAGCCAAGGGAATGACCATCGTCGCAGCCGAGGCGAGCGACAAATCCGACCTCGATAAGGCCTTCAACTCGCTCATCGCAGCAGGCGTCCAAGCCGTTATTGTCACCCGCGACTCTCTGTTTCTCGGCGAGCGCAAGCGCATGGCCGAGCTGGCGATGACAGCCCGCGTGCCGACGGTCCATGGCCACAGGGAGGAGGTCGAGGCTGGCGGGGTCATCAGCTACGGCGTCAGCCTGACTGCGAACTATCGGCGTGCGGCCTATTTCATCGATAAGATACTAAAGGGAGTAAAGTCGGCCGACTTGCCAGTCGAGTTCCCGACCAAGCTCGAAATGGTGGCCAATCTTAGATCGGCGAAGGCGGTCGGCATCGCGGTGCCCCCCACCCTCCTGGCGCAAGCCGACGAGGTGATTGAATGAGGGGCGCATGAGATGGCGACCGACCGTTACGATTCGGTCACGCCGTAAACCTAGACACTAACTTCGGCCAAGGGCCGGCCGTCCGATTCTCCAAAGGATGTTTAAATGCGCCGTTTGGTGATGATGCTCTCCGCTGGCGTGATGTTGGCGTCCGCAGGCTCAGCGCCTGCGCAAAACAACACACCGCACAACATCATCCTGTTCGTGCCGGACGGATTGCGCGGGCGGATCGTGACGGCAAAGACCGCCCCCGCGATGGCCGCGGTCCGCGACGCCGGCGTCAATTTCAGGAATTCCCACTCGCTGTTTCCGACCTTCACCACCGCCAATGCCTCCGCAATGGCGACCGGCCACTACCTCGGGGATACCGGCGACTTCGCCAATACGATTTATACCGGCTATCCCGTCGGTCCCGCCGGCGGCACGGTTACGCCGTTCCTCGAAGTCAACCCCGTAATCCTCGATGCCGACGCGCATTTTGGCGGGGATTATCTCAACGAGGAAACCCTGTTGGGGATCGCGCGCGCCAAGGGGTTCTCGACCGCGGCGCTCGGCAAGGTCGGCCCTACCCTGATTTTCGACCATACCGACAAAATTGGCGCCGATGGCCTGCATTCGATCGTGATCGACGATGCCACCGGCGGCAATAGGGGCGTGCCGCTTTCGGAGGAAATGAAGGGCGCGTTGACCAAGGCCGGCCTTCCGCTCGCGACCCCCTCGCGCGGCGACAATGGCAAGGCGGGCGATGCCAAAACACCCGGCACCTTGGTGCCGAATACCGTCCAGCAGGCCTATCTCGCCGACGTCGCCACCAAGGTGGTGCTGCCGATGTTCAAGGCGCGCAACAAGCCTTTCGTACTGGTATTCTGGTCGCGCGACCCCGACGGCAGCCAGCACAACAATGGCGATAGCCTCAATGCCGTGACACCCGGCATCAACGGCCCCACATCGCTCGCCGGCATCAAGAATGCCGACAACAATCTGGCGCAGTTGCGCAAGTCGCTCGACGAATTGGGTTTGGCCGCCAATACCAACATCATCATCGCTTCCGACCACGGATTCTCGACGATCTCGAAGGAGAGCAAGACCAGTCCCTCGGCCAAAATCAGTTTCGACGACACGCCGAAGAACTTCCTGCCGATGGGCTTTGTGGCGATGGATCTCGCCAGGGCGCTCGATCTGCCGCTGTTTGATCCGAACAACCAGAACGCCCCGGTGACGGGTAGCGCCCATCCCAGGGCCGGAAACGGCCTGTTGGGAGCCGACCCCGCCAGGCCCGATCTCGTGGTGGCCACCAACGGCGGATCGGACCTGATCTATTTGCCGAAGGGCGACAAGAAACTGGCGGAGCGCACGATCAAGGCGCTGCTGGAGCAGGATTACGTCAGCGGGCTGTTCGTCGACGACAAGCTCGGACGATTTGCCGGCACATTGCCGATGTCGCAGATCGGGCTGAAGGGCAAGTCAGTGACGCCCACCCCTTCGATCGCGATCAATTTCCGTTCCTACGTCGAAGGCTGCGACGAACCGACCAATTGTTCGGTCGAGGTCGCCGATACCGCGCTGCGCCAGGGTCAGGGCATGCACGGCAGTTTCGGCCGCGGCGATACCTTGAATTTCATGGCGGCGATCGGGCCGGATTTCAAGGCTGGCTATGTCGATCCGTTGCCGGTCAACAATGCGGATGTCGGCATGACCATCGCCCATTTGATGGGATTGCGAGCGGCCGGCGCCGGCGGCCTGACCGGCCGGGTGATGTCGGAGGCGCTGCCGAACGGAATTATTCCGAGAGTCGCCTACGGCACCATCGTTTCCAGGCCGGCGGCGAACGGCCTCAAGACCGTGGTAAAATTCCAGCGCGTGTTATCGCAGCGTTATTACGACGTGGCAGGCTTTCCCGGCCGCACCGTCGGGCTCGATGCGGATGCGGGTGGTGAACAAAAAACGCCGGGGAAATAACCCCGCCGTCGCGACCTCAGGCTTTTTGCGAATTCACATCCCGATGTCGAACACGTTCGGCAATTGTGTGAACGCGCCGACAATGGTGGCAACCAGGGCCATCAGGGTGCGGTTGCGGCGGCGGTTGCCGCGCATTTGGCTTGCAATCCACTCCAGCACTTCGGTATCGACATTGGCCGAGCGCGTGGGCGCCCAGCTTTCGATGGCGGTCTCCGGCGACAGGGCAACGGTGCGCGGCGGCACCGGCAGGCCGGACGCGGAGGCCGCGTGATGCACCACCGCCTTGGTCAGAAGATCGTCAAAACGTCCATTGTCGCTGCGCTCGGCGGCCGCCTCGTCGATCTCAAACAGCGCCTCGGCCTCGGCCCGGCTGACCGGCTGATGCTCGACCGCCGTCGCCGTCAGGATGCGCGCGCACCAGGCCGCGTCATCGGCATCCAGCTCGCGAGAGAAATGAATGCGGCCCCGCGTGGTGGGCCCTTCGCCGGTGATGACGCCATCGCGCACCACGGTCAAAGCGAGGGCTGCGGCGTTCTGGCAGGAAATCCTGGAGGGTTCGAGGGCGGCGGTCGGCTCGGCGGGGGCAGCCAAAGGGGCAGACATTGGTGGTCACTCTTCTTAGTTTTTTGTTCTGGGCCAGCATTTGCGTGCAGGCGTAAACGGGTGGTTAACGATTCGAAACCGGGTTTGTTAGATTTTTAGATGGTTGCCGATTTGTCGCTGTGACATCCCTCACGGTTCGAACTCGGCCGCGGGTGATGGGCGTCATAAACGGCAATATCTGGGCGGCCGAGGGATTTTACCGCCGGTGCGTTCTTTCGCCTTATAGCGTCGTATTAAAAAAAGATGCTAAGGGTTCCATCCACTTGGGAATTATCTACCCTTTTTGCGATGGACATTCCGCTCGGCAATCCCCGCCTCTATATTAAATGGCAGAAAATTCCCTGTAACATGAATGGCATGAGGTCGAACCATGGCTCTCCAAATTGGCGCTGTCGCCCCGGATTTCGAGGCTCAAACTACCGAAGGCAAGATCAAATTCCATGACTGGATCGGCAACAGCTGGGCGCTCCTGTTCTCGCACCCGAAGGATTTCACCCCAGTCTGCACCACCGAGCTCGGCGCGCTGGCCAAGCTGAAGCCCGAATTCGACAAGCGCGGCGTCAAGCTGATGGGGCTCAGCGTCGATCCCGTGGACCGGCACGCCAAGTGGTCGGAGGACATCCGCGAGACGCAGGGCGCGGCGCCGAATTATCCGATGATCGGCGATACCGATTTCAAGGTCTCCAAGCTTTATGACATGCTGCCGGCCTCCACTTCCGGCGACGTCGCCACCCGCACAGCCGCCGACAACCAGACGGTCCGCAACGTCTTCGTCATCGGCCCGGACAAGAAGATCAAGCTGGTGCTGGTCTATCCGATGACGACGGGGCGCAATTTCCAGGAAATTCTGCGCGCGATCGATTCACTGCAGATGACCGCCAAGCATCGCGTCGCGACGCCTGCCGACTGGAAACAGGGCGAGGACGTGATCATTGCGGGCTCGGTCTCCGATGACGAGGCCAAGACGATATATCCCGCGGGCTGGAAGTCTCCCAAGCCCTATATCCGGATCGTACCGCAGCCGAAGTGATGGCGTAACGTGTCCCGGACGCGGTGCAGCGCCCCTTCGGCGGTGCGCCGCAGGGCCGGGACCTCGCAGTCCGCGACCAAGAGGCCGAGCGTCGACAACAGCGCGGCCACGACCGTCCCCCAGGACACGTCCACCGCGACCACCGGCCGGGTCCAGTGCCTGAGCAGCGACAGCGGGGTGATCTCGAAAGCGGCGTAGCAAAATAGTCCGCAAAGCGGCGCCAGTTGAGCTTGGAGTGTCCTTGCTTTGACAGCCCAAAAAATCTCGCTATCGTTATCGCCTCAATCAACCCTGGGGGATGACATGGACGACGAGAAACCCTTCGAACCGATGCCAGAGGCAATGACGCCTCCGGCCGCGCCGCCAAAAATGGCAGCAAAGCCCGCGGTCAAAAAAGCGAGGAAGAAGAAAAAAGCCGCAAAGAAGGCAGTGAAGAGAAAGGCCGCGAAGAAATCCAAGAAAGCGGCGAAGAAATCCGCCAAGAAGGCGAGCAAGAAGGCCGCGAAGAAGAAAAAGAAGGCCAAGAAGTCGAGGCGCTGAGCGCTTCCCGCGCAAAGCCTCCGGACAAAACCCGGAGGCTTTTGCTTTGGGACGCCGTCAGCTCGCCGCGCGCCGGTTGGCCAGAAAAACCGCGGCAGCGCAGGCGATCATGCCCACGATCGCGAACGCATCGAGCCGCTCGCCGAACAGCACATAGGCCATGGCGGCGGTCACCGCCGGCACCAAATAGAACAGGCTTGCCACCGAGGTTGCCGCCGATTGGCGGATCAGCCAGTACAATAGCCCGATCGATCCGATCGAGAGCACGATGGCGAGCCAGGCCAGCGCCAGAACGAATTCGCCGGTCCAGTGCACCACACGATCCTCGAAGGCGCCCGCGCCGACCGCGAAGAAGACCGTCACCGCGATATATTGGACCAGGTTTCCCGCGCGCCAGTCGATCTTGTTGCAATAGCGTCGCTGATAGAGCGTGCCCAAGGTAATGCTGACCAACGACACGCCGGTGGCAAGCCAGCCCCAGCCCGCCTCCCCGCTCATGGGGCGATCGTGCAGGATCAGCGCCACGCCCGCGAGCCCGAGCAATAGCCCTTTCCATTGCAACGCGCTCGCCAAGCCAGCGATTGGCAATCGTCGAGGTGAGGATCGGCTGCAGGCCCGGAATCAGCGCCGAGAGGCCGGCGGGAATTGAATGCGCGATCGCAACCGCAGTCCCGCCCAGATAAAATCCGTGCACCAGAATTCCTGCGACCACGCTGTGGCCAATGCCTGCGCGATCCGGCCATCGCGGCCTTGCTACCGCAACGATGACCGTCATCATCGCCACCACGAGCGCCATGCGGATGGCCAGATAGGTCAGCGGATCGGCGCTGTTGAGCACGTATTTTGTTGCGATGAAGCCCGTGCTCCAGAACACAACAAAAATCGCCGGCGCCGCGCGAGCGGCCAATCTTTCAAAGTCTTTGCTCATTTGCGGCCCTGATTGCCTGAACATATGCTATCGGGCAATTGAGCAACGCTGCCTAGCCGCCCGCCAGCAATCGCATACCAGGTCGAAGACGAGGAACCGCTATGGAAGTTCGTGCCGCCGTCGCCGTCAAAGCAGGTCAACCGCTGGAGATAACGACCGTTCAGCTCGAAGGGCCGCGCGAAGGCGAGGTGCTGGTCGAAATCAGGGCCACGGGCGTCTGTCACACCGATGAGTTCACGCTGTCGGGCGCCGATCCCGAAGGCCTGTTCCCGGCCATCCTCGGTCACGAAGGCGCTGGCATCGTGGTCGATGCCGGCCGCGGCGTAACCAGCGTGCAGAAGGGCGACCACGTCATCCCGCTCTACACCCCGGAATGCCGGCAGTGCCCGTCTTGCCTGTCGCGCAAGACCAATCTTTGCACCGCAATCCGCGCCACCCAGGGCCAGGGTCTGATGCCGGACGGCACCTCGCGCTTCTCGATGGGCGGAAAACCCATCCATCATTATATGGGCACCTCGACCTTCGCCAATTACACCGTGCTGCCGGAGATCGCAGTGGCGAAAATCCGCAAAGACGCGCCGTTCGACAAGGTCTGCTACATCGGTTGCGGGGTCACCACCGGCATCGGTGCGGTCATCAACACCGCCAAAGTCGAGCAAGGCGCCAAGGCCATCGTGTTCGGGCTCGGCGGCATCGGGCTCAACGTCCTGCAGGGCCTGCGGCTTGCCGGCGCGGACATGATCATCGGCGTCGACATCAACAGCGGCCGCAAGGCCTGGGGCGAACGTTTCGGGATGACGCATTTTGTCAACCCCAGGGAATTGGGCAAAGACCTGGTTCCGCATCTCGTCGACATGACAAAATCAGGCGCAGACCAGATCGGCGGCGCCGATTATACGTTCGACTGCACCGGCAATGTCACGGTGATGCGGCAGGCGCTGGAATCATGTCACCGCGGCTGGGGCCAGTCGATCATCATCGGGGTTGCGCCCGCGGGCGCGGAAATCTCGACGCGGCCATTCCAACTCGTCACCGGGCGGGTGTGGAAGGGCACCGCGTTCGGCGGTGCGCGAGGCCGCACCGATGTGCCGAAAATCGTCGACTGGTACATGCAGGGCAAGATCCAGATCGATCCGATGATCACCCATGTGATGCCGCTTGGCAAAATCAACCACGCGTTCGACCTGATGAAACGCGGCGAATCCATCCGCAGCGTGGTGACTTTCTAGGATTCACATTGCAGGTTTGATTGGAGTTCCCATGAAACTGAATTTCGTCACCGTCGATGTCTTCACCGGCACCCAGTTCGCCGGCAATCCGCTTGGCGTGGTGCTCAACGCGCAAGGCTTATCGGGCGGGCAGATGCAGGCCATCGCCGCCGAATTCAATCTGGCCGAGACCACCTTCGTGCTTCCGCCGAAAGACCCCGCGCGCACCGCGGAGGTGAGGATCTTCACGCCGCGCTACGAAATGCCGTTTGCCGGCCATCCGAATGTCGGCACCGCCTTCGCGCTCGCCCGCGCCGGGACGAGCTATGGCCGCGCCATCGGCCGCGACGGCGTTATTTTCGAGGAAAAGGCAGGCCTGGTGCCGATTTCGTTCCTGACGGACGGAACGACGATCACCGGCGCGCGGCTAGCCTCCCCCCAATCGCTGACGCTCGGCGCGGAAATTCCGGCCGAATTGATTGCGGCCGCCTGCTCGTTATCGGTGGATGATATCGAAACGCGAAATCACCCTCCCCGCACCGCCTCCTGTGGCGCGCCCTTTTTCCTGGCCGAGTTGAAGGGACGCGAGAGGCTCGCCGCGGCATCCCCGCGTTCCGATGTCTTCACGCGTGATATTTCGAAGCTGCCGGTAACAAGCGTTTTCATCTACACGCAGGTCACCGAAAGCGGCCTGGACATCAGGGCCCGCATGTTCGCGCCGCATCATGGAATTCCCGAAGACCCCGCGACCGGCAGCGCCAACGTCGCGTTGATCGGCTTATTGGCACACCTGCGGCCAGAAGCGGATTTGAAGCTATCAAAGACCGTCGCGCAGGGCGTGGAGATGGGACGGCCAAGCCTTCTGCACGCCGAAGCCGAGAAGAAAAACGGCAACGTGACTGCGACCTATATCGGGGGCCGTTGCGTGCCGGTGATGTCGGGAACGATCGAGCTTGTATGAGCGGTTACCACTCTTCCGGACAGGGATCGACGATCTTCCAGAGCTCTTCGCCGTTCTTGATCTTCTTCATCTCGGTCGTGAGCCCGCCATTGCGGCGGATCCAGTCCTTTACCGCATCGGGATAGTAGGACATCAGGTCCGAGGTCCCCTCGGTGCTGGTGACCTTGATGCCGAAGGTGAACGCCTTGTCGTAATAGGCCTGATGGAAGCCGAGGCTGGCGCGCGGCGTCACGCAGATCTTGTTCATCGGCACGATGCCGAACACCAGCGTGCAGGCCGAGTTGCAGATGCCGTCGATGATGACCCGCTCGTGGCGATCGCGGATGCGGGCGTACTTCGCCTTGTATTCCTCCACATAGCCGCCGTGATCGCGGGTAATGTGCAGATCGGCGCGCACCGGGCCCGCGGCCAGGCACGTGAGGGAAAGCAGGGCGAGAAACGTGATGCGCATGGGGCGGTCGGGCAAGCGGAGGCCGGTCAAATCAGTCCTTAAGTGAATGAGACGGCGCAACTCTGGCGAGACTGTGTTGGAAATTCGTTAAGCGCCGCGTCCCGTTCAAAATCAGCTTTCTGTGACGGATTTTCGGCGGTTTTCTCGCGATTTCCCTCTGGATGGGGCGCGCAATTGGCCTACAATGTTCCGGCTTTCTTGCGGAGACTCCGATGACCCGACTGAAGTTCACTTTCGCCATGGCTGTTCTGGCTACGCTTGCGACGATTTCCAGCCAGGTGCAGGCACGTCGTTACGTCCATGCCTACGCTTATGGGCTGCCCTACCCGATCAGCTATAGCCACAATTACGGGCCCGGCGCCCAACCTGGCACCTTCGCCTATTACGACGGACCCTCGACCAACTCTTGCGCGCAGGGTTCGGCGACGTATCGCGCACAGGGCGGACGTTACCCCTGCTTCTGAGCCGCTGTGTGGAACGTTGGCCGAGCGATCGCTTGGACTGGACGTGCCTGCGGCGGCCGCACCTCGGGCCGAGGCTGCTGGCCCTGTCCGGCCAAGTCTGGTAATCGAACCCTCACGCGCTCGTAGCTCAGCTGGATAGAGCATCGGACTTCGAATCCGAGGGTCGGGAGTTCGAATCTCTCCGAGCGCACCAGCCCCGCCTTCGCCCCGCTTCACCCGCCATCGCAGCTCATCGCCCAGCGCTCAAGAAGCCCTTACAGAATAGGGATTTTTCGCAGTTTCGGCGTTTGCTGAGCGGCCGCCGGCTGCGGTCGGCGGGCTCCGCTAGACCATCCCTTTGACTGTCCCTCGACGTGAGTTAGAATCACCCTTGCCCTGAAAGCGCGATTGGCGCGCGAGGGACGGGAGTTCGAATCCCCCATGCAGATTCTAACTGAAAAGCCTGAAATCACCGCCAAAAATTACCTCTCCGTCGGCCCCGGCGAATACCCGTGCGGCAACAATCTCTATCTGATCGTCGCGCCAAGTGGCGGCCGACGCTGGGCGTTCCGTTATCAGCGCAACGGCGTTGTCAAGAAGATGGGGTTTGGCTCGGCGAAGGAAACGGGCCTGAAACTTTCTGAGGCAAAGGACAAAGCAATTGACGCCTTGCGGCTGCTGGCCAAGGGGACTGACCCGAGGGAACACCGCGACGAGGCAAGGCGTCGCACGCAAGGATCACGCTTGTTCGGCGAGTTCGCCGAGGAATGGCGGCGCACTTACGAGACCGGCATGAGGCACAAATCCGCACGCGCAAGGCTTAAGCATGTCGTGCAAGTCACTTGTGAACCGCTCCACAAGCATCGGCTCCACGAGATCGAAACGGCTCATGTCGTCAAGGTGCTTATGACGGTCTGGCACAAGCGCGAGACTTCCCGCACCACACGCCAGATCATCAAGAAGATCCTCGACGCGGCAATCGCGCACAATCTGCGACCGAAGGATAACCCCGCTGACTGGGTCAGCCGGCTCCAACCGATCATGCCCAAGCAGCGGCGGCGCGGCACCACGCGGGGTGGTCACAAAGCCATGGACTACAACGACCTCCCGGCGTTCATGCGCAAACTGAGCTCCCTCTCCACACTGAGCGCGCGGGCGCTCGAGGTCACAATCATGACATTGGCGCGAACCGCCGAAGTGCAGAATATGCGCTGGGCGCAGCTCGACCTTGAGAACGGAATTTGGGATCTGGGCTTCCTCGGCACCAAGAGCGAGCGGCCCAAGCGCACGCCGCTCCCCCGGCAGACATTGACCTATTTACGCGAGGCCCACCAGAATCGCGTCAGCGAGGAATTCGTGTTCCCCGGTCGCACTTTGAAAAAACCAATGAGCAACATGACCATGCTCACTTATCTCAAAGAACTCACCGGCGACGAAACTCTAACCGTGCACGGATTCCGCACGACTTTCAGGACCTGGGCGCAAGAAGAGACCGACTTCGAGGAGGAGATTGTCGAGCATTGCCTCCACCACATCACGGGCGACGATGCTGAAAAGGCCTACAAACGCGGCGAGGCTCTGAAAAAGCGGCGTGTTGTGATGCAGGCGTTCGCCGACTTCGCGACCCGGCCACCGAAAACGAACGTGACGCCGATAAGGGCTGCCTAACCTCGCCTACGCATTCGGTCCAGGCGAGCACATTACTCGTCCCGCCTCTCGGGTTCGTGCGGCAGGTCCTCCAGGAAGGAGGCAAGGTCAGCGCGCATGATAATCGTGCGTGTACCGAACTTGCGGATTCGCAACCGCCCTTCCCTGATTGCCTTGTAGATCGACGTCTGTCCGAGTGAGCAAAGTGCGGCAGCCTCAGGCACAGTGAAGCAGAGCTTTTCCATCCCTGATCCGCGCACCGCTTCGCGTTTGGCCATACTCGTTGCTCTCGCTGACTCGCCAGAATGTCCCATTCCAGCGCGATGGGTTCGTCGCGACTACGGACGACATTCATCGAAGATCTGCGAGCTCCGGCGTAAAGCCAAAAACGCGGGCTCCGCAACGTCTCAAGCCAACGGGCGCAGTTTTGAGCGCAACAGGGTATAATTCGGATGATGCCAGCAGCTGCTGGCAGCTCTCCTCTGCGAACGTTTTTCTTTTCAGGGTCTGCGAAACTGCAACTCGCATGTTGAGCATCTTGTGTGGCGACGTCATATCCAGCCTCGTCTTCGACTTACAAGCTGAGCCCCCTGTTCCTTCCCAGCGTCCACTCGATGCCACCGTCCTCGCGCGCTAGTCCGGTGATATGCCGGCCGATGTGCCTCTCAAGCGTCGGTAGCCAAGGCACCAGTTGAAAGCCGAGCCCGTTGTCGATCATGGCGAAGCGTCCGCTGACGAGGCTGGCGACGCCGGCGAGGCGGCCACTGACATAATCGCCGGCGTTTGCTGGCATGTAGGTTAGCCCGCGCTCTCTCGCCATCTGATGGCCGACACGCTCAATCTCCCGTCGCTGAAGAGTCGCCACGGTGTCGACAGGGACGCGAACGTGGCCATCCCTGGCGGTCGCAAGGCCCATCTCGACAAGTCGCCGAGCCCGACGGCTGATGGCTTTGTTGACGTCTCGGCCAAAACCGCTGTCCCTGATTTCCGAGCGGTCCTCGGCAATAATCTGTCGGTCGAGCCAGGTCGCACCATCGCTGGCAATCTGCCGGTCGAGGCCGATCGCCGAGAGCGTCCGTATTCTTAAGCCGTCGCCGCCCTGGCTGAGGTCGTAAGCTTGTCCGCGCTCGACGATGTCCTTCGGGACCTTCCAATGATCGGCATCGATCCGCTCGACGTGGCCTGCCCGCCGCAGCGCTTCCAGGCGGCGGACGTGGGAACGCACGAAAGCTTCGGGGTCCTTGCCCTGGCGCTCGAAGTTATCACGGATGCGCTCCAGATGCCGGCTCGGCCGGTAGATGCCGTTGTCCTCCTCGACATTGGTGGCGATGTTGCGGTCGGCAGGCCTTGGACCGGAAACGACGGGCGCGACTTCGACGATCATGTCCCGCCCGACGTCCTCGATCCGGCTCGCCTCCTTGAATTCCATGTGATGGACCCGGCCATCGACGCCGTCGACGATCAGATGAACCCGCTCGCCCATCTCGTCCCCGGCAAGCCCCTTCGCCAGGACCCGGCCGGCGATCTTCTCGCCTAAGCCTTCGCCGTGAAGGGCGAATTGGGCGACACCACGCTCCTCGGCGAGGCCATTCCTGGTGAGCGCCCGATGGATCGAGTTGATGGCCTCATTGCGGTGGTCCAGATCCTTCAGGACTTGCTCCGCGCGGTCGGAAAGGGACCATCGTCCCGGCTCAAGCTGGGTTGCTATTCCATAGCGCTCCAGGTGCCGCACCCGGCCGATCATGAGGTTGCGGTTTTCTCGGACGAGCCAGGTCGCGCCCTCCCCGGGTCGCAGGTCGATCACGCCCTGCTCCTGCTGTTCGCTCAACAGCATCTTGTCGAGCCGGGTCACCCGCTCGGCCTCGATCTCGTTCTGTAGTTTGGTCTGAAGCTCGATCTCACTCTGGTGACCCAATTCCCGGGTCACCAGCTCGCTCGCCCGGTGGCGGACACCATGAGCGATATAGTCGCCGGCAATGTTGAGAATGCGACCGTCATCGAGGACGCCGCGAACGATGACGTGGGTGTGGGGATGGCCGGTGTTGTGATGGTCGACCGCGATCCAGTCGAGGCGGGTCTCGAGATCCAATTCCATCTGGCGCATGAGGTCACGGGTGAAGCCGCGAAGGTCGGCCATATCGCCGGAATCTTCCGGCGCCACAATGAAACGAAACTGATGGCGGTCTCCCCGGCCGCGCTCCACAAACGCCTTACCGTCGGCCTCGTCCTCGAAGGCGGAATAGGCTTTGCCCCGTTCGCCGTCACGCGTAACACCATCCCGTTCAAGGTAACGCAGATGGGCATCGACGGCCCGGCTCATCGCCCCCCGCATCTTGGGAGCTCGCGCACCCCGCTGCTGCGGATTGAGTCGGACCACCCTCGCCTTGACTACCACTCGCCGGGCCCGGAAGCGGCCAGCGGAATCTCTCTGCCACCCACCATCCACGCTCTGCCGAGCAAACGAGGCAACGACCTTCGCACCCCGGCCGCGCGCGTTAAACCGGCCCGTCCTTGCTCCTTCCCGGCCTCCGCCCGATCGCGCTCCCGTACCTACCCGGCGGGGATCGCCGCCTGCCTTGCGGACTGCGATCTGGACCTGCTTCAAAAACGGCTGGCTGCGCGGATTGATCCGCGTGCCACCGCTGCGAGACCGACCAGGTCTGACCCGAAAATTCTCACTGTCATCGCGTGCCATGACGCGACGATTGACATCGGAAAGCGTCGACACAAGAGCTGCCGAACCTCGATCGCATCAACGCGCACGATAGCGAAGTAACAGCGCGGCTCCTCCTCGACGCACATCGCGAGCGCCATCGCTTTGAATATTGAAATCAAGCGAGGAAATTCTTTCGTGGCCAGTCGAGCACCTTGCGACGTGTCATCGAGATGGCTTCACAAGGTGCAAAAATCAATGTGCAGACAACCTCTTGCGACCGAAGGGAGCCAGCGAACGCCAGTTCGCTTTATCTAGCCGTCACTCCCTCGCCCGGTAAGCGTCCGAGTCCTGCACCTCTCTTCGATGATGTGTTCTCGTTCCATTTCGGGTTCTCTGTTGCAGCGGAGAATCTCCGGTGGGTCCGAAACATTTCCAGAACAAGGCCAGGCGTGAATGGTGGTCGATTCATCTCGACGCCTGGCAACGTAGTGGCAGTTCGCGCAAGGCGTATTGCCGTCAGCATCGCTTGGACGACGGGACATTCGCGCGCTGGATCAAAGTGCTCGCTGGCGAGGAAGCCGCGCGCAAGCTTGCGAAATATCAGGCAGAATTGCGTCGAGAGAAACGCCGCGAAGAGCAGGAAAAAGGACTGCGAAAGCGCCGCCGGCAACGCTTTAGCATCAGCACGAACGAGCGCAATCGCGGCATGCAAGCGTTCTGGGCGATGCACGTGGAAGCGATGAACTGGAGCGGAATGGGCGTACGTGAATATGTTGCGGCGCTGTCCCTGTCGCCCTATGCGTTGCGCAAATGGCGCGACCGGCTGGATGAGGGCGACGTTGAAATCGACTGGCGCGCGCATCTTCACCCGTCAGCCCGTCCAGTTGTTGGCACTAGTGCTAGGGAATCGGCCTCCAAAACTAGCTTGACAGACGCCACTGATGACGTTCCGCAAGCGCCGACTACGCCTGCCCGGCGCTTCTTCAGCGACGAACAGAAGCTGGCGATTGTGAAGGAAACCGAGCAGCCGGGTGCAACGGTCTCTGGCGTCGCCCGCAAGCATGGGATCGTCACGGGGCTCCTGTTCCGCTGGCGCGCACAGTTCGATGTGGCGCCAAAAAAGCGGGCGAAACTTGCGCCCGTCGCGCTTGCGGACGAAACGACGGCCGCCCGCGTTCTGCGGGATCTTGTGCAACCGCCTGAAGGGATGATGGCCGTTGATCTGCCCGATGGACGGCGTGTCTTTGCTCCCGCCGGCAGCGATCCCGATGCGGTGCGAGCGCGCGTTGAAAGTAGGGAGATTGCCTCATGCTGATCGTTCCCGCGGGCGTGAAAGTGCACCTGGCGCTGGGTTACACGGACATGAGGAAGGGCATGGATGGGCTTGCCATGCTCGTGCAGGAGACGCTCAAGAAGGATCCATTCTCGGGTCATCTGTTTGCCTTCCGGGGCAAGAAAGCATCGATGCTGAAGATCCTGTTTTGGGACGGTAATGGGCTTTGCCTATTCACCAAGCGCATCGATCAGGGACGCTTTGTCTGGCCAGTGATGGCAGGTTACGACGGTTCGATCACGCTGACGCCGGCACAACTTGCGATGCTGATTGAAGGCATCGACTGGCGTGCACCCGAGCGCGTTTGGAAGCCGGCGGTCGCCGGCTAAATCGCAAAAACCTGCATCGAAGAAGGTGAAGTTGCTTCTTCGAATCAGCGTGTTCGAGTAGAATCGAACATGCAGCTCGATCTCAACAATCTCCCGACAGATACAGCACTTCTGCATCGCCTCGTGCGCGATATTGTCGGCACGATAGATCATCGCGACAGCGAGATCGAGCGCCTTAAATCGATTATCAAACAGCTGCAGCGGATGCAGTTCGGCCGCCGCTCCGAGCAACTCGATCCAGATCAGCTGGCGCTCGGACTTGAATATCTCGGCAGCGATCTCGCCCGTGAGGAAGAGAAGCGTCCGCAGGTCGAGAAGCAAACCGAACGACCTTCCCATCGCAAGCCACTGCCGAACCATCTGCCGCGCGCGGAAGTGCGGCTCGATATCGACAACATGACCTGCAGCTGCTGTGGCGGAACGCTGCACGTCATCGGCGAGAGCGTGAGCGAAATGCTGGACTGGGTGCCGGCACAGCTACGCGTGATCCGCACCACTCGCCCCAAATATGCCTGCCGAACTTGCGAGACGGTGGTCCAGGCGCCAGCTCCGGAACGGGTGATCGCCGGCGGCGTGGCGACGCCGGCGCTGCTTGCTCAGGTGTTGGTCAGCAAATATTGCGATCACACGCCGCTCTATCGGTAGTCGCAGATCTTTGCCCGCCATGGTGTCGATTTGCCGCGGTCGACGCTCGCCGGATGGGTCGGCGGCGCCTGCTGGTGGCTCGAGGCGTTGCACGAACGCTTGTGCAAGAACGTGTTCGCCTCGAACCATCTGTTTGCCGACGACACACCGGTGCCGGTGCTCGATCCTGGCCGCGGGCGAGCCAAGACCGGACGTCTTTGGGTTTATGCCCGCGAGCAGCGCCCCTGGGGAGGCGCTGAGCCGCCGGCGGCGGTTTATCTGTTCGCGCCAGATCGCAGAGCTGAGCGACCAGCTTCGCATCTTGCGAACTTCAAAGGCGTTCTTCACGTCGACGGGTATGCCGGCTTCGAGCAGCTCGCCGAAAAGGAAAGCGTTGTTCTTGCCGCATGTTGGAGCCACTCGCGGCGCAAATTTTACGAAGTTGTCGAAGCAACCGGATCGCCTGTTGCAGCTGAGGCCCTGCGTCGGATCGCCGAACTCTATGCCATCGAGGCCGAGGTCCGCGGCCAATCGCCCGCGCACCGACTTGCGGCGCGTCACAATCGCTCGAAGCCCATTGTCGATGCCATGCGGCTCTGGTTTGAGGCGCAGCTCCCGCTTCTGTCCGGACGGAGCACTCTGGCCGAAGCGATCCGCTACGCGCTCTCGCGCTGGGACGGTCTTACGCGCTTCCTGCACGATGGCCGCATCGAGCTAGATACGAACCCAGTTGAACGAGCAATCAGGCCTGTTGCCCTTGGAAGAAAGAATCATCTCTTCGCGGGCAGCGACGGCGGTGGACATCGATGGGCTGTGCTCTGTTCGCTGAAAGCTTAACGACGTCGAGCCCTACGCTTATCTCCATGACGTGCTCACGCGCATGGTCGATGGATATCCGATCAACCGCCTCGACGAATTGCTGCCGTGGGCCTGGAAAGCCGCGAATCCTGTCAAGAGCTGAGCGAGGTGCAGAAGCCGGACGCTTACCTCGCCCGGTCGGTGGTCGGTACCGGTCCGAGCGTGTGGCCGTCATACGGGTTGCCGTGCAGGGCCTTGGCATGCAGCACGAACTGCCCGCCTTTGGGCTTGGTGGCGGGCGTGGCAATCGACACCTTGCAGCCGAACTCGTAGGGCGCGCGAGGCTTGCCTTTGCCGATGCACTCCACCTCGGGCGCGTGCACCGAATAGACCTTCGGCCCGCGCTGGCGCTGCTCTTGAAGACGGACCCGCAGCGCCAAATCGAGCAGCGAAGGTCGGGAGTTCCGAGACCAACGCAGCCAGCATCCGAATCGTCAATGTTTTGGGCGTAGAGGTTGCGGCGGCTGCTGCTTCGGAGCATCGAACTTAGTTGCTGCTTGGTTTAGCAGGACCGGCTTGCGGGGCTTCGGGCACCCCACCCCGGCGGGGCAACGGAAGTTGTTCACCACCGGCTTATTCTGGCCGTTCAAATCGGTCGGCTGCTGCGCGCTGGCGGGAACAAGCATTGACATGGCAAGGACTGCAATCGAAGCAGCAAGGGAGCAAATGCGGGACATGGGGGCTCCTCGTGTAACTTGGGTTTGCCGTCGACGGGCGTCGACGCGGCAGTGTATCGGCGCGAGTTTTGGAACGGGCCGCCCGCGCCGTCAAGAGCGTTGCCCTGTTCTTAGCGATTTCGATTCAAAACAGGCCGGTAAGGTGCGCAACCTTCACTTTCTTGGCTCACAGCGGAGGAACTACGACTGCGGGCGGCCTGGTGCCCGACCGTTTGCTGCCCTCACCCGGTTGGATTTGAAAACGCTTATCGCCGCCGGCTAATGCGGAGGCGCTCTCACCTTGTAGGATTTGCCCGGTTGGACTTTCACATTGCCGCCGCCGTTGTACACGCCTCCAATGACATATGGGCGATTTATGTCGCCCTGAGTTGGGGCCTGGATCTGCTTATTCGTGACAGTCCCTGCTGCCTTGAGCTTGCCGGCATCGCCGCCGCTGGCAGGCACTGACAGCGCGGCCAATGTAGCACTCGCCAAACAAAATACCGCGATGCGCGTCATGAAGAGCCTCCAGTGATGGCCGAGAGTCGCTCGGCCCGGTTCAGCCTTGATCGCTCGGATGAGCCAACAATTTCGGCGCCGTTCTTGGTGTGCGCTAAAGCCAAGACATACGCTATCGACCTCGGGGCATCGCATTCCTCCGGGACAGACTGCAATTTACCCTCACTGCTTTTTGTGCCGACCGCCCGCCGCCCCGTCTGAAGTGCCGTGATAAGTTTTGTACCCCGTGATTGAACTATTTTTGAGTTGAATAGTATAGAATGCACTACTTTCGCCCCCTGCTTCGGACCGCCTGAACCGGGCGTTCCTGGCGGCGGCGGATTGGTAGTAACCTTCGGCGCGACGGTAAGAGGGTGGATGGGGCGATTTTCAGCACTCGCAGCATTAGCGAACAATGCAAGCGCAGCGAGTGTGCTGCTCAGAGTACGCAATATCGGGATAAGCGTCATGATAAATCTCCCTGTGATGGTCGAGAAGGCTCGCGGCCGGGTTCAGGCTCGATAGCTCGGATGGGTCGAACATCTATTTTATGTTCTTGACGGCGTTGTTGTCCGTGTTCTTTTGTGATTTCTCAATATCGGAGAGCGTCTGCAGTAACTTTGAGCGGTCGTCCATTTCCATCTGCAGTCTCAATGCGCTTGAATCGCTTAAATCGTTGGCCTGGCCGGCGTTACCCTTCGAACCGCCGACGTTCTCATTCCTGGCGCCACCGATGGTTACGGTTGAGCTGCTGACGTTCTCAGTTCGGGTCGCGCCAGGCGTTATCTGGCTCGAACCGCCAGCGTTCTCAGTTCTGGCGCCATTGATGGTTGTGGTATTTAACCCGCTGACGATTTCAATTCTCGCGCCATCGACCCGCAATACGGACGGAGCGCCGGTGGCGTCGCTAGGGGTCCACACCGGTGGCGCATAACTTTTTCTCGTGCTGAATGAATTCAAAATGATTTTCCCCGCCCCGCCTGCTTCTTCAGGCTCGGTGACAGAAGCTGCCGACGCCCTCCCGGCGGCGCCGAACTTGTCGAAGCTAAAAGGAGGAAAAGTCTTCAAAACCGACATCTGTGCTGCAGCTTTGGACGATGCGTCGAGCACCGGGGCTCCAACTTGGTCGATCGGCGATAGGCCCACTTTGTCGATGAGGGAGGAAGGACGAATTTTTGTAGTTATGACAGTCGCGCCATTAATCAGCGTTGGTGTTTCTCTGGCTGATTTCCCCTTGACGGCTCCTTGTGAATTCAACTTCACGTTGAGCGGAAATTCTTTTTGGACATGAACAGGCTGGGTGATGTTCGTTTTTGGCGCGGGTGGAGGCGTGACGGGCATAGGACGCGTTGCAGGCATTTGTGTTTTTGTTTGCGTTGCCGATGCAGCGGTTGCATTCTCCGACGACGTTACGGTCGCAGGACACACGAGAATAGCAATTAACCCCGCGAGTTTTTTGGTCATAATATCCCTCCGCGAAGGTTCATCATCGTGGAATCGACTGGCGGTTCGCGCCCACGGGCTCGAATGCGCTGCCCTCCACGGCTTAACCAATGAGAGAATTCCATGCGCACTTTACTTGTCTCTTTTTTAGTTGTGGCTTCACTCACGGTGTTTGTATCGGCGAGTTTTGCAGACCAAATTGGCAATGCTAACAGGCCAAGAAAGGGCTTCCAGAACCAGGGGCCGCATCAGCCGCCCGCTCCCCCGAAAAACCACCACAAGAACAGCCAAAAAGGAACTGATCTTTACTGCGGGCGAGGCTGCGGCCCATTTTCGGTACAGGTTTCTGTCATAGGGTCGTGTTTTGGGTAAGCCGCTCCTTCACGTGCGCGCGTGGCAACGCCTCGTCCTCGATTACTTCGGCTTGGGCCGAGGCGCTTTTTGCAGGGGCTGGGACTTTTGCTGCGGGCTCGACTGTACCGGCGTTTTCGTTTTGCCGCCGACAAAGATGATCGCCACGACGTCTCCCTGGAGTTTCGGCCTTATCTGATTTTTACCCTCGATTTCGATCTGGTTTTGCGTGACGGATGCGCTCGCACCGGCGACGAACATGCTCCATGCCAGGATGGTCGCCAGAAAGAGAATCGGCTTGTGGAGCTTCGCGTAGTTCATGAGGTTCTCCTGGTTGTTTGGGCAGAATTTCCACGTCCATAGATGGAGCCTCTGCCGGGTTGGGCTGCCAAGCAGATGGTCAGACGCTCACTTGCCGGCCCCGCTGTTTTTGATTGCCTTCGGTTTCCAACTGATCGTTTTTTGACCCGTCGGCTGGTTGGTCGGCGGTTTTACGGACGTCCCCGTCACCGTGGGATTGTGAACCTGCGGTGTCTGGCTTCCCGTTTGTGCGGCGCCGACGCCCAATTCAGAGCGAGCGCCGTTCTGTACTTTCTGACGTCCAATGTCCGATCGCGTTGCTATCTCTTCGGCTTTTCTTGCGGGGACTTCGGAGGGGTAAAACTGTCTGGGCGTTTTTGTTCTATATTAATGCCCTTGCTTAGGGGCTTCTGGCTTACGGGGGGATTTGTTTTGACCTGACTCTGAATCTTCGTTTCCGCAAGTTTGGTGCTGAAGTAGTGCGTTGAACTACCCCCGGCTGCCGTAACCTCAACCGCGGCCTGTGCCGCCGTGAAGCCAAGCGAAATGCTCAGGATCGAGACGGCCGCAAGTAACGCGCTGTTCGCCATTTTCTCCTTTCTGGCGGAACGAGATTGCCGCGATTTCCCAATGCGAGATGGCTCGTGTCTCATGGCGTTGCGCTCCTTTGGTTGAGGTGTTGGTAGAGGATTCGCAGGTGCCGTTTCATGCGACTGTAAAATTGAAAAGTTATGCCAGAAAAAATCTATTGGAATTTTCACCCTCTTTGATAGGTACAACTCAGGTCTCTAGAAACCCCCCGGTACCAAAGCGGGGCTGCCGAAAAAGACCCTGTTCTCGAAACGATCTTGAAGTCTTGGATAGAATGCATCCTCGCTTGGAAGGTTAAGCGGCGTCGTATCGGAAATTTTCGGTTGCGAGAGGATGATGGCTTGCTTGCGCATGACCGATGCCAACCTCGGATTGACGCATTCGCCTGACGCCGTCTTTCCTTCGAAACAATGAACTTGGGCTTCTGCAATAGCGGCAAAGGCGACAGACATTGTCGCGCCAACCATGAATACCAGTGCAACGATTCGCATGAACAAACTCCCTAGAACTGCGCTTTCGCACCGATCGAATAAACCCACCCGTTGATATTCATTACCGGCACGGCTGGCAGCACCGTTGAATCGATCGACCCCCAGATATATTGTACCCGTCCATTGATCGAGAATTGCTTAGCCAAAGCATATTCGAATACGCCCCCTGCAAACCAAATCGTTTTCGCCGGCACAAATTGCTCGGTACTCATGTCGTAACCGTTGTGTTCGCGGAACATGATACTTGCGCTAGGTCCAAGGCTGAGATCGCCCACCTTATAGGTCGTATCGAAAGCCACGTTCGCAACATTGTTATTGGTATTGAATGTCTCAAGGAAAAGAGCAAAGTCGTGATGTAATGGGCCTTCCATGGTCAGGTTTTGATTTAAATTGATGTGCGCAAAGGCCGCAGCGAGCTTCGATGACCAGGCATCGTTCCAGGCATAGCCCGCAGCGGCCGAAAATTGATAACTTTCGCCGGCCTGATAAAGATTTTGGCCGTCAACCATCGTCACCGTTTCATCTGTAACCGCAGCCGATACCTGAAGCGACCACGGCCCGGACTGATATCCGAGCGCAGAAGTAAACGTCGTATCATTGCCGGGAAAAAGGTTTTGAATCGCGCCAAAGCCCGGGAGGGCAGCGATTTGTTTCGTGACGCCGGCGGTGTCTTCCCCCAGACGCATAAATGGATTGCGCTGGGTGTAACCAAGGCTGATTGTGTACAATAGGTTCGGCGTGATCGGGATATTCACCCCGATTGTCGGACCGAAATTCCAGCCCACACCAAATCCGGCAATTTGGGTGATGTCAGGGTCGGAGGGGTTTGCCCCCAGCGCACCGGTCACAAGACTATGGCCCGTCGGAATATTGGTATTCATTGAAATGAATGGCTGCATTCCGTTGATAGCCAGATATGTGACCGTGCTCGACACCGTCGTGTCGACCCAACCCGAATAACTTGTGTTGGCAGTGCCTAACAGCGGAGAGGTAATGCCATTGCTGCCTTGAAACGTAACGATATTCTGCCGGCCACCCCGGATACCAAATTCCAATTTCCAGTCATCGTTAGGTGTTCCAACCACGCCGAAGCCCATCGGAATATACGTGACATCGGAGCCAACGGTCGGAAAGCCAGGGGTTGTTGTCTTGGTGGAAAAATATCTCACGTCGCTGTCGAATGTGACCGTCCAGCGCTTGTCGTCGGATTGAGTCTGGGTTTTGCCCGTTGGCAGTGGCAGTTGTTGTGTGGTCTGTTCCTGGGCAAACACCGACGACGGCATTGCAACGAGCAAGGCTGACGCTGCCCAAAGCACCTGCACGACACCTTGAGCTCGTCTTGCCCGCTCGAACATCTTATTGTTTCGGCTTTCCAGTGGGTGTTTTGCGTTATCGATAGCGGCTGCCGCTTTCCTTGATCTCGCACACGCCGCCGACGATGGATTAGCAGCACAATTTTTTTCTCGGATTGTGCTTCGGATTGTTGTTCGAATGCCGCTCTTAATTTAATTTCGCACACGCTGGCCCTACAACAGCACCACTATTACATTGCTCACATTGCTTTACCAGCGCGGCAGTTGTAGGTTGTCCGTTGACCAACCACCCCCCACCCTTCCGCCTTTAGAAACCTCCTGCACGCTGCCACATTGGCACCAAGCAGCATCGATTGGGCCGATAGCGGCCAAAAAGCCGCAAACAAGGCCCGCAATCCTCATCGTCCTGAAATCAATTTTCATGACGCAATCCGCCGGTGGCAGCTGCATTCACTCCACGAAACGGTGTGGCGTTGTCAGAATAGCGGTAGCCCGGTTCCGCGGCAATGCCAATCCGCGTTCGCCAGCCCGGTGAGCCTTTTGAGCCACACCAGCGCATGGACCTGAAAAATGGCCACCGGTTTTTCCGAAAAAATCATGCTCAAACAAAAGATAGAGCGGACGACGATTCAACGAAAAGTCGTCCCGCTCCAGGCCTTCGGCGGAATTTCTCGACTTGGATCGGATTCGTGCCGTAGCAATACTCCAGCGCGGGCAAGAACAGTCTTGGCGGAATCGGCAGCGGGTTCTTGATCTCGTGGGCGATACCCGCGGTGAGCTCGCCGAGCGAAGCAAGTTTCGCAATCTACACCAGGCGGTCTTGCGCGGCGGTGAGACCGGAACGGCGAGTGAGTTATGATGGAAGTGGTTGCGGGGACCGATTTGAACCGGTAGTTGTCCGGTTGCCCCTTGCGCCCGGCGCAACATCCAAAGGCACCGCTCCTACCTGCCCCTCGACTTGTCCCTCGGACCAAGTTGTGACGAAAATAACTCGATATCTGAATGTCTTAGTAGAGAAGTTCGATTCTCTCCGAGCGCGCCACTTGCCAATTTTACGCCAGAGCATGCTATGCCAACCGGGAGGCGCCGGTCACGCGATCTCCGATGGACGGCACTTCCAATTTTGGAAAGCTGTCCAATATACGCTTGCCTCGCGTGGGCGCGCTGACCGCATCTCAAAAAGCGTCAGGCCACCGGCGTGCACTGTGGAAGACGCGCAAGACTTGGATTGTATTGCCGACAAGACGATACGGTACAATGTATGGCGTCCTCGGGATCACCAGCTCGCGTGTACCTGGAACTCGACCCGGCCGCCCCATTTCGGGTCTATTGGGAAGCAACGTCTCAACGTTTCGGATGATGTGGAGCGCAACGCGTTGCGCCGCCGCCGGGTCGTCCTGTGCGATGTAGGCACGCAACGCCGCGAGGTCGGCAATCGCCTCTGGCGACCAGATTGGGGTCATGAACTCTTGGGGGTTAGCTTCTCGTTCGCGCTGCCCCAAGAAGCGACCCAATCCTTGACTGAGTCATGCGGAATCCCCTCACCGCGATCGAGCGAAGCCATTGCGCGCTTGATGCCCGCCACCTGCCACTCGTTGATTTCGAGATATTCGGTGATCGCTTCCGCCGCGAGAAACGAACGCGTGCGACCGGTGCTCTTGGCCAACCGCTCCAGCCGTTTCTTCACGCCGGTATCGACGCGGATGGTGAACGTTGTTGAATTCATGAAGTCCGATCTCGTGTGACAGTTTGTGTACAATATAGTACAAACGCCCGAGGTATACAATCGAGACCGTCCGGTAACTCCCCCGAGGTGGCGCGCGCCGGAAACTGCGCTCCAGGCCGCCTTCAACGCGCCGTGATCCTTAAACCCCTTACGTCCCTCAACGAATTCTCGCAAAGTGCGCCGGGTAATAATCCGCATGTCCGAAAATTACCATGCGCCCAAATTGGGCGCATGCAGCAAAAAAGCGCAGTACGCCAGCGCAGTGGATGGGAGAGAACGGGAGATGCTCGCGTGTGCCAGCAAGAAATCGGCGGCAGCCTCATAGCGCCAGAGCTACGCAATAGTGCCCATCTTCATCGGCCGTGGCGCGCCACCCTCTCCGCGGCTACAGTTTCCGCCGACCCTCGCCGTCCAGCGTTGATGCAAGAAGACCTTGTCCCCCACTCCCGGAAGAGGTTCTCAAATTGAGTCCCGTTCCAGCGCCCACCGAGACAGCCAAACCCCACCGGGCAATCGCCATTGCCTATGGGATAGCTTGTCACACGCTTTTTGCCGTTGGCGTCGGAACGATGATCGCGGCGATGTTTTTCGGGATGAGCCGGTGCGTTGGGCGTGTCCCAACGCCGTGGAGCGCGCTCGCCAACGCGATATTGTTGGCTCAATTCGTTGTCTCCCATTCGCTGTTGTTGTCGTCTTTCGGCGCCACCATCCTGAAGCGGCTGGCGCCGGCGATCATCGGCTCGCGCATGGCGACGACCACCTACGCGATTGTGGCATCCATTCAGGTCTTCCTGCTGTTCGCGCTATGGACGCCGAGCGGGATAATCTGGTGGCAGGCGACGGGAGCCGTGCTTTGGTTCATGAGCAGTCTCTATACGGCAGCCTGGCTGTTGCTGCTCAAGGCGATCTGGGACGCCGGTCTTGCGCTGCAAACCGGATTTCTGGGTTGGTGGGCGATCGCCAACAACCGCTCGGCGGTGTATCCGCCAATGCCGACAACAGGACTATTCCGCATTGTGCGGCAGCCGATTTATGTCGCGTTCGCGCTTACCCTGTGGACGGTTCCAACCTGGACGCCGGATCAGTTGGCCGTCGCGCTGTTTTTGACGGCCTATTGCCTGGTTGGTCCCCTATTGAAGGAAAGGCGATTCAGGCGACGGTTTGGGCAGAGCTTCGTCGCCTATCAGAATCGCGTTCCCTACTGGTTGCCGTCGCCGCGCCCGCCGATCCGCCGCAATGACCTTTCCATTTATGACGCTTCCGCCGATTGGTGGAGCGAGAAGACACGCTGGCTACGGACCTTGCAAAACCTGGTCCCGGCTCGCTTTGCATTCTTTGATCCGATCGTCGGCGACTGGCGAGGCAAAGCGGTCCTGGACCTCGGTTGTGGCGGGGGGTTCATGACCGAAGCCCTGTCGAAACGGGGCGCGAAGGCGACCGGCGTCGACCCCTCGGAAGCTGCGATTGCTGAAGCGCGGCGTCACGCCGAGGCGAACGATTTCGAAATCGACTATCGACTCGCGCGCGGTGAAAACCTGCCGTTCGCCAACGACGTCTTTGACATCGTCGTCTGTGTCGACGTGCTTGAACATGTCGAGGACCTCGAGCGGGTGCTTCTTGAAGTCCGCCGTGTGCTTCGCCCCAATGGTTTGTTTCTCTTTGACACCATCAATAGAACCCGACTGGCGTCGTTCCTGCTGGTTACGATCGGGGAGAATGTCATTCGGCTTCTCCCTCGCGGCACCCATGATCCATCGCTCTTCATTCGGCCGGAGGAACTGGCTCGGAAGCTGAAGGCCGCGGGCTTCACCGTGGGAGGATTTGCCGGCATGGGCCCGTGCGGGTTGAACCGGCGGTTCGACTTCACTTTCGGCCTGCTGCCCACACTGGCAATCCAGTATTTGGGGCAGGCAAAGCGCCGATCAGGCTCCCAGGAAGGGCGGAGCGGTTAAGGTTTGGCAACTACTTTTCAACCATCCCGCGCTATTCTGGCGCCATGAGGATTCTGCCTAAGGACGGCGAGAAGGCGATTCGGGCGCTTCGGCGGCGCAATCCCCTGCTTGATGCCTGGCTGGACGCGCTGGATCGGCTCGACGGCCCATATTGCCGGATCGTAACCAGCCGGAACATCATTCCGAAGCGCCGGCCTCTCTCGCCGTCGGTTGAGCGCCACTGGCCCGGTCGTCCTTCGCCACACCTGGCGTTCGTACACCGCCAATCCCTTTAGCGACGAAATCGCAGCGCTCAGGATTTTGATCGGCAGGACAGTTGCCGGCTCACCAGATATTATTGCCGAACAGGCCAAAGCGCGGCTGCTGCGCTACTAGAATAGTCGGAGGGCGCACATAGTTCTTCGCGACGGACCTCTGTTTCCGCCTCGCCTCGGGCCTTCTAGGATCTTGAGGCTGCAACTGATTTGAATTGGGCGGCAGTTGCGCGAAAGCTTCGCGCACGCGCACTTTCGCTGGTAAATCAGCAACGGTCGCGGGCTGTTGAACTTTCGCCTCGGCAATCGTCGTTGCCGGCCTGATGGTCGGAAGGGAGGTGTCGAAGACAACGCGCTCCGGCCATTTCCGGTCGGAACGAATCCGTATCATGGAAAGATCGATTGTTGCATCGGCGCGCGCGGTGGCCGGGGGAAGCGGCAGACAGGCGTCGATAACGAAAAGCAGCGCCAGCAACGCTCCGCCAACATACAGGAAATATCGCACCAGGGGCATTTCAGAGACGTTCCATCCGCGCGAAAACGCCAACCGCTGCCTCAACGAGAGACGCCGCGATTCGTTCCCGGCAACGGTTGCAGCTTGATCTAGGCATGGCTCGCTGCGAGCAGCGAACACTTGGCCCTGGCGGCGTTGACGTTGACGAAGCCGACATGCATCCGGACAAAGGTTTTCCGGCTCCTAGGGTTGATCGTTTCATGAATCAGTCGCGTCCGGTCCGTCAGATGGTCACCATCCGGCCGGGCGAAGGCACAGGACATCTCCACATCCCTGACCGCGTAGTCGTTGGCATTGCGCAGCGTCATCGTGACGAGCGCATTGGATCCCAGCCCGCCCCTGCGCCATGATTGCGATGAAATTTTCAACCCGTCGACCGGCGCGGGCTGCTCGGGGGCGATCGCCTCCGAGGTTAAGGGATCGAATGAGGGAGCTCTCGCCAGACCGACGGTTGCCGGAGGCGCCGTTCGGACTGTGGCGGTCGCCATATGCGCCGGTTTGGTAACTTTCCCTCTGAGGGCAAGGTCGGTCAGCAACAGCCACGGCACGGCCGCCAGGATCACGACCGTCGGCAGCCAGCCGATGGCTGCTCTGAGATTGCTCGGGGCTGTTCTCGCGCCGGCGAGGCTCGCTTGTCCGGGAAGCCCGCTCGATTCGATATGGAGAAAGCCGTCCGTCATGATCATGCCATCGCTACGGCAAAACGGACTGGCTATCGCACCGCACGGCAAGCCGCACGGGCATTAGACCGCGGGCGAGTCACTACTCCAGATTGCGCGGTTCCGTCGCCGCGAGTTCAATTCGCGAACTCGAAGATGGTTCCATCGAAAGCCCGCCATATCGGGCACCACCGGCCAGGCGGAGGGCTAGTATAGCCACATCCGAGCCTCACCGCTAAAGTCGGCAACGCGATTTGGCGCATCGCATTTCCTCAAATCGCAGTGGCGGCTGGCGCCAAATCAGCCGATTGGAGACAGAAAAGATGCCGGTAGTGACCTGGGACCACGTCCATCTGCGCAGTCCCGACCCAGAGGCGACGGCAGCCTGGCTTGCAGACATTCTCGGCGGCGAGATCATCCGCAGTCCCGGGCGCATCGACGTCAGGCTGGGCGGCGCCATGGTATTCATCGCCCCCGTCACCGCTGGCGACGGCGTCAACGCGCCGCCGGTGACCCCCTGCCAAGGCCTCGATCATTTCGGGCTGACGGTCAAGGACATCGACGCCGTCGCCGCCGAGATCAAGGCCAAGGGCGTCGAGTTCACCAAGGAGCCCGTTACCATTCGGCCGGGCGTTCGCATCTGCTTCCTTCGCGGGCCGCAGGGCATCTCGATCGAACTGCTCGAGCGCGACAAGAAATACGCTTGATAGCTGCGCTTTCGAGCCAATCCGGGCGCGAGGGCCCAGGTAAGGCCGCCACAGCCGACATGCGGCGTTGACGCTCCGTGCCGCCCTTTGGCATAACCAACCCGATGGGTTCGCTGTGACGGACCCGCTGATCGGCCACATCATGAAGAATGGGTTGTATTCGATCCATGTCAGCCTTCAGGACGGGCGCTCCGGCAAGGGCAGCGGCGTGGTGGTGTTCCGGGACGGCAAGATCCTCGGCGGCGACGCGTTCTTGTTCTACACCGGCAGCTACGCAGTGAAGGGAAACACCTTCAAGGGCGAGGTTCTGGTTCAGCGCCACACATCCAGCCCTGAAGCCAACCCGCTGTTCGGCGGGCCGAGCCCGGTCGGTATCGGCGTCTCCGGCACGTTCACCGACACCGCGGCGGAGATGAGCGGCACGGCCCTTGTCGGCAAGGCCAGCCAGATATTCAAGGCCACGTTGCGAAAGCTTGCCGAGAGCGATTAGCCCTTCCCCCGAAATGAACATTACTCCGCAGCTTGTTCCAGCGGCGCGACGCGCGGCAGGACGATCCGGATTTGCGTGCCCCTGCCCGGCTCGGAATCAAGCTCAAGCCGGCCGCCCAGACGATTGGTCACGATGCTATAGACGATGTGCAGCCCAAGTCCGGTGCCTCCCTGATCTCGCCGCGTCGTGAAAAACGGATCGAACGCGCGGCGGCGGACGTCCAGGCTCATGCCGCAACCATCGTCGGAAAAGATGATTTCGACATGGTCGTTGCCGGCTTCGCGCGCCCTGATATCCACCGTCCCGGCCCTGCCGTCCGGAAAGGCATGTGCCACCGAATTCAGGAACAGGTTGGTGAGCACCTGCCCATACGGACCGGGGTACGAGTTCATGATGAGGCTGGGCTGGCAATCGACGTTGAGCGTCAAATGGTGCTTGCGCAGGCCAGGCCGCAAACTCATGACCACCTGCTCGGTCAGGTCAGCAAGGTCGAAGGTCCGCTGATCCGAGTAGTTCCGATCGGCGGCGACCTGCTTGAACGAGGCGATCAGTTCCGCCGCACGGTTGAGATTGGCGACAAGCTGCGATGAGGCGTCGCGGCTGGCTTCAAGAAATTCATTAAGGCTCGATCGCCTCACCTCGCCGCGCGCCACCTCACTGGCGAACGAGGCGGCCTTGCGCTCCAACGATGAGGCTACCGTCAGGCTGATGCCGACGGGATTGTTGACTTCGTGGGCGACCCCGGCCACGAGGCGGCCGAGGGCGGCCAGCTTCTCCGCCTCGATCAGCGAGTTCTGGGTTTCGCGCAAATTGCGCAAGGCGGTTTCGGCCGCATCCTTGGCCTGACGCATTTCCTGTTCGCCGCGCTTGCGCTCGCCAATGTCGAGCCCAACGGTGACGATGCCGTCGATATCGCCCATCGCGTCGAGCAGCGGAAGCTTGTTCACCAGCCAATAGCGCAGATTGCCGGAAGAATCGCGATACTCTTCCTCGTAGAAGCCGAGCTCCTTGCCCGTCGCCAACACCCGCCTGTCGCTCTCGTCGGTTTTTTGCGCCCCGTAGCGCGACATCAGGTCGGACGTGGTCTTGCCGATGGCCTCCCTGGGCTCGATCCCGAAAATGCCGGCCATGTAGCGGTTCATCAGGACGTAACGAAGCTCCTTGTCCTTGACGTTGATGACCGCCGGAACGGTGTCGATGACGAGTTGCAACAGCCGCCGACCCTCGGCGATCGCCTCCTCGGCGCGCTTCTGGTCGGTGATGTCGCGCACCGTCCCTTCATAGCGGACGATCTTGCCATTCTCGTCGCGCACCGCGCTTGCGCTGTCGGAAAGCCAGAGGATCTCCCCGCCACGCTGATGCACCTGATATTCGTATTCGCGCACCATGCCGTCGCGTTGCATCAGGCGCTGGTATTCGGCACGCGCCTCGGCGCGAACATAGACGCTGTGGGTGATATCGCCAGCGCCGCGAATCAGTTCCTCCGGCGTGTCGTACCCCATTATCCGCGCCAGCGCGGGATTGGCGTTGAGGAGCGCGCCGGCCGGCGTCGTCACGTAGATTCCGTCAACGGAGCCCTCGAACAGCTTGCGGTAACTTTCCTCGGCGAGGCGCTGCTCGGCCAAAGCGCGGATCGCCGCCTCGCGCGCGGTGTCCGCGTCGACCAGCGAGTGGCGGAACACCTCCGCGGCGCGCGCGATGTCGCCGATCTCGTTATTCACCCCGGTTGCCGGGATCGAAGTATTTTTCTCGCCCGCCGCAAGCGCGCGGATGGCGCCGGCGATCGCCTTGAGCGGACGAACGGTCCTGCGCACCACGAACAGCGCGGCGGCAAGCCCGACCAGCACGCCGGATAGCCCAAGCAGGATGCTCTGCCATTTGTCGTGGGCTAGCGTTCTGCCGAGATCGCCGGCCAGCACACGCCCCCTCTGGCTGCCGAGGTCACGCAGCAAATCGGTCACGCGGCTGATCATTTGTCCCTCGGTGCCCAGTACCTCCTTGTCGAGCTGGGCAATCTGGCCTTCGGCCCCCGAGATCGAAATGATCGCACCCGTATAGGCATCGGTCGCCGCGCGAAGCGCGGGATCATCGATCGAAAGCTTCTTCATGGCCTGCGCGGCCTGCTCGGCGGCTGCGGGATCATGCGCCAGCAACGCCGCGGCAACCTGATTCTGCGCCCGGAACAGAGACCTTGCAGTAGCCCGGTCGGGGATTTCGGATATGGCCGCCTCGAACCGCTGCCGGATCGGCGGCAGGGCCGCGATCAGTTCCGCGCGCCGCGCGATCAAGGCCGTGATGCGCTCGATTCCGGCGCGATAGTTGGCGAGCCGCTGCGTGACGCCGTCGATCATCTCCTGCTGCTCGGGGGCGAGTTGCAGCCGCGTTTTCTTCAACAGCGCGCTCAGCGAGGAGGCCGCCTCCCAGACCTGGCTGGAAGGCGCCGCCGGATCGGTCACGAAATCGCGCGCCGCCAGCCGCAATTCGTTGGTGCGGCGGTCGATCTCCTCGACCACGTCGCCAAGGCTTTGCAGGTGCTCCAACTCGGCAAAGGTCGCACCGATGTGACGGATCGAGACGACGCTGGCGACGCTGGTCATCACGATCATCGCCAAGAGGAGCAGAAAGCTGCCAAAGGTCAGCCGGCCGATCGAAAGCGAGAACGACCGTACCCGTTGGACGATTGCGGCAAAGGCCTTAGGCATTGGAACCCGCTCACTGCAGCCCGGTTTTTATACGATGGAATCAGGTCCCGTGGGAGCTTGCCAAGCGTCGATGGGGCCCGATTCGATGCAGAGTTAACGACCGTCGGCGCGCTGACGGACAAAACTTGCAGGGTCAATCCGCGGGAATACCGGCGTCCTTGACGACCTTCGCCCATAGCGCGATGTCCGACTTGATGATGTCGGCGAACTCGGCGAGCGGCGCGCTTTTCGCCGCGCATCCGGCGAGGTCCAGCCGCTCGCGTACTTCCGGCGCGGCGAGTGCGGCTTCCAGCGCCTTGCTGATGCGATCGACGATCGGCTGCGGCGTGCCGGCCGGTACCACGATGCCGAACCATGGTGTCACCTGTGCTTCGGCAAAGCCCTGCTCGGCCATGGTCGGCACATCGGGAAAATATTTCGAGCGGCCATTGTTGATCGTGGCGATGATTCTGATGGTGCCGGTCTGCACCTGCGCCAGCGCCTGGTTGGCGGAAAGGAAGGTCGAGTTGATGAGGCCGCTTGCGATATCGGCCACCATTTGTGGATAGCCGCGATAGCCAATCGGCGTGACGTCGATATCGGCCAACCGCTTGAACAGTTCGAAGCCGAGATGCCCCGTCGATCCCTTGCCCGGATGGCCGTAGTTCAACGCACCCGGTTTTGCCTTGGCGAGCGCCACATACTCGGCGACATTCTTCACCGGCAGAGATCTGGGAACGATGAAGAAATTCGGAGCTTGGCATATCTGCCCAATTGGGATGAAATCGCGCACCGGATCCCACCGCAAGATGAGATTGAGCGATGGGCTGGTGGTGAAGAAGGTGGTGACGAGAAGCCAGGTGTATCCATCCGGCGCGGCGCGCGCGACGTCCTCGGCCGCGAGCGAGCCATTGGCGCCGGATTTGGATTCCAGAATGATCGACGCATTCCATCGCGCGGCCATGTTCTGGGTGACGATGCGCCCGTACACGTCGGCAACGCTTCCGGCCGAATAGGGATTGACGACCCGTACCGGGCGATTGGGAAAGTTCTCCTGCGCCGCCCATCCCGTAGCGGATGAAGCAAGCGCCAGCAGCCATGCTCCCATCGCCACGCCAAGGCGTCGAATATTCACGGTCCGGCGCCCCGCTCTGATCGCTCTTGCGGCGCGCCGATGGCGCCGCTGGCGGTCAGGATGGCGCTATTCGCCCCAGCCGGCAAGGGCAGGCTCAGCCTCGCAGCGGAGCGTCGATCGCGAGCGGCTTGCGCGGGGGGTATCGTCATCGCGGCCACGCCGAGAACCACGCAGCCGAGCCCGATCCAGGCGGTCGCAGACAGGCGCTCGCCGAGCAGCAATACGCCGAGCGCAACCCCGATCGGCGCGCGCAAGTAAGACTGGGCGGTCGTTCCAACCGACCCCAACGTCTGAATGAGACGGAAATAGATCACGAAGGCAAACGCCGTCGAGAATACCGCAAGTCCAAGCAGCGCAAGCATCGAAGTGGTGGACGGCGCCAAGGTCCATGGCCGATCCACCATGATACTCACGGGAATAAGAACCGCCGCCCCGCAAAGCAGCGAGCCGGCCGCCGGCGCCATCGGATCGAGACCCTTGAAGCCACGGCCGAACACGGCGGCTCCCGCATAGCAAATCGTCGCCACTACGATGGCGATTTGCGCGATCAGCTGCTCGCCAAGGCCCGCGAACGCCTGGACGCCGACGATGAGGCAAATGCCGGCCATCCCGACGGCAACGCCGAAGAGCTTTCGCAAGGACGGGCTTTCCTGACTGGCCACCGCGAGCGTGAGGAAGAATGTGAAGATCGGCGAGGTGGAATTGAGGATGGTTGCAAGCCCGGCATCCACGGCGCGCTCCCCCCAGGCGATCAGCGTCCACGGGACGACGCTGTTGAGGCAGGCCTGAAACATGAAGCGGCGCCAGGTCGCGGCGTCCCTCGGAAGCCTTATCCCCCGCCAATACATGACGAGGAGCAGCAGCGCGCCCGCGGTCGATGTCCGCCCGGCGATCAGCGTGATCGGCGGGATCGTGGCGACGCCGAGCTTGATGAAGGTGTAGGAGCCGCCCCACAGCGTCGCCAACAGAAGCAGCAACAGCAACTCGATGCGGATAGCGGGATTTTGTGAGGGTTCTTCTTCCATAGTGCCGCGCTCTCGATTGCTGTCGAGACGAACGCACTACATGGTGGGGGCGCTCCAATGCTTCGTTACGCGCCGAACTGTGGGATCACCGATAGCCATACGCCCGGCAGCCAAAGCTGCGGCATTTATCATGCGCCGCTTATGTCAGGCGCCTCTCAGCTCGCTCCTCATCCGACCGATCGACTGACAAGCCTGGTCAAACAGGTCTCGAACGTCGACCGTCTCGCCGCGCTCGATCCGCTTTGAGATTGTCGTCATCGGGAACACCACGATGGTCGTACGGTGATCGTGCAGCGCAGGGTCACGGCCGTACTCGTCCTCGACAGCAACCCACGATAATCCCGTGTTCTGTGCCAGAGCATCGCCGAACGTGATGCCGAGACTTTGCAATTTCCACGTTTCCGTTGGCTCGATCCAACCGGAGCGGATGATCGTGTCCAGAAGACGAAGTTTTCCCTCGATCGTCTGATATTGGTGACGAGCCTCCGGATCAAAATGGTCCCGAACCCACGTCCTTTGTTTTTCGACCCGCTGCGCATCTTCGACCGACATTGCTTCTATTTTCTGCGCCATGGGCAACCTCCGTTAACCGAGGATGACCATAGGATCGACAGATATCGATCGAGAAGCGTCCTTTTTTCGAAATCGGCGGCCCTGCTCTTCTTGCGGTTAACGCGCGCTAAATTTCGAACGACTTGCGCCTCGGGGCGCCCCATTTACGCCCCGCCAACCTCAAACAATTCGCCGTCATACCCGGCCTCAAGCGGGATACGGAGCTGCCGGCCGCCGTTCAGCCTTGTCATCACCGGCATCACCGTGACGATCGGTTGATCGCGAGAGGATTCGAGCGCGGCCTTTACGTTCGGCTGCTTGCCGAGCTTGATCAGGTTGCGCGTGGTCGGAAACGGCAGTTTGAACCGCCCGCTTTCGCCACCGGCCAGCGCCTCGCGCGGCGACAGCCAGATCGAATCGGTGGATTCCTTGCCGTCATGCGCGCCAGCCTGTTCGGACGGTGCGGCTGCAAGAAAGAACCAGGTGTCGAAGCGCTTCGGCATACCCTCCGGCGTGATCCAGTGCGCATAGGGCACGAGTTCATGGAGCGCCAGCACCATGCCGCTATCGGCGAGCACCTTGAGGAAAGTGGTCTTGCCCTCAGATAAAGCGGCGCGGCTGTCAGCCTCGATCGCAGCCGCTTGCTTCGCATCGACCAGGGATTTCGACCCGCGCGGACGCGCGAGCAGGATACCGCTCTCCTCAAAAGTTTCGCGGATCGCCGCGATCCGGAAACTCAAGCCGCTTTCGTCAAGCCCCTCGCTATCAGAGTAAAGCTCGCCCTTCTCGATGATCTCCTTGTCGCCTTTATCGACGCTGCCGCCAGGAAACACCAGCGCGCCGGAATTGAAGTCGATCTCATAATGGCGCACCATCATGAAGACTTCGAGATCGTGTTTGGCACCGTCACGAAGCAGGAGGATCGTGGAGGCTGGGCGCGGCGTGACGATTTCGGCGGCCATGATCATCCGGCGGCGCTGGATTGCGGTTGCAGGTTCGCGCGCTTGTCGACGCGCGCGACGCGCGATAATAGATAATCCACCTCGGCCTTGGCGGTCGCCGTGAGGCTCGAGCCCGGCTTGCGCTGCGCGCTCGAGGCGATGATCCCCCGCTTCTGCAGCACGTATTTTCGTACCGCGAGCCCCACGCCCGGCTGCTGCTCGTAGCGGATCAGCGGCAGATGCGCATCGAACAGATCGTGCGTGGCATCGCGGCGGGCTTCCTGCCACAGCCGCACGACGTCGATCAGCATTTCGGGAAATGCGTAGCCGGTCATCGCGCCGTCGGCGCCGCGTTCCATTTCGAAGTCGAGGAACAACGCGCCGTTGCCGGTCAGGATCGACAGCGGCCGCAGCGAGCCGTCCTTTTGGAAGGCACGAAGCGCCGAAATCTTTTCAAGTCCCGGCCAGTCCTCGTGCTTGAGCATCACGCAGGACGGATTGTCCATCACGATCTTGCGGATCGCGGCGGGCGTAAACACCACCGTCAACGTCAATGGATAGTCCTGCAGCACCCATGGAATGTCGCTGCCGATTGCTTCCACCGCCTGTTTGAAATAGCCGGTTATCTGGTCGTCGGTCCGCAAGCTCGGGGGCGGCGCGATCATCACGCCGGCGGCACCGGCGTCCATGGAAGCGCGCGCCAGCGAGCGCATGGCGGCAAATCCCGGCGCGGAAACGCCGACGATGATCTGCATGTTTTTGGCGCGCTTGATGAAGCGCTTCGCGACCTCCTCCGACTCCGAGCCCTCGAGCTTCGGCGCTTCGCCCATGATGCCGAGCACGGTCACGCCATCGCAGCCGATCTCGGCATAGAAGTCGGTCAGCCGGTCGATCGACTTCTCGTCGATGCGGCCGTCGTCATGAAACGGCGTCGGCGCGATCGCGAAGGTGCCGGCGGCCTTGTGGGTGAGTTTTGTCATCGGTGCCCTTATCCTTCCTGGTCATTCCGGGGCGATGCAAAGCATCGAACCCGGAATCTCGAGGTTCCGGGTCTGGTCCTTCGGACCATCCCGGAATGACGCCTCGACTAAAACCTTCGCGCGCCCATCTTGATCTCTTCCTCGGAGAAGAAAATCTCGCCGGCATGCTCCACGATATCCTGCGCCTGCCAACCCGTGTGCGGCGGCTTCCAGCCCGGCTTCTCCATCATCTTCATTTCGCGCACGCCGCGCGGGCCGGAGACGCCGAGCACCTTGCCGGTCTGGTCGCCCGACAGCTCGCTGACCATGTATAGCACGGCCGGTGCGATGCCATCAGGTCCAAGCGCCATGCCGGGGTTTTCGATATAGCGCGGCAGATCGGCGGTCATGCGGGTCAGCGCGCCCGGCGCCAGCGTCCAGACCCGGATATTGTACTTGCGGCCTTCGATCGCGAGCACGTTGGACAACGCCCAGATGCCGCCTTTGGCCGCGCCGTAATTGGACTGCCCGAAATTGCCGATCAGGCCCGAGGTCGAGGAGGTGTTGACGATGACGCCGCCGCCGTTCTCGCGCATCCACCTAAACACGGGCTGCGTGCAGCAGAATGTCCCCTTCAGATGCACCTTCAGCACCTTGTCCCAGGCCGCTTCCGTGGCCTTGGCAAAGGTCTGGTCGAGCAGGATGCCCGCATTGTTGACGAGAATGTCGGCGCGGCCGAAATGCTTGATGGCGTCGTCGAACACCGACTGGCCGCCGGCGATAGTCGAAATGTCGGCGCCGTTGGCGACCGCCCGGCCGCCCTCGGCCAGAATCGCATCGACCACCCTTTGCGCCATCGAGACGTCGGAGCCGGAGCCGTCGCGGGGCCCGCCGAGGTCGTTGACCACGACGGCCGCGCCCTCGCGCGCGAACAGCTTGGCGTAGGCTTCGCCGAGCCCACCGCCGGCACCCGTGATCAGCGCCACCTTGCCGCCGAGTAATCCCATGGTGTTGCCTCCTTATATTCTCGTGTCCCGGACGCGGCGCAGCACAAAGTGATGCGCCGCAGAGCCGGGACCTATTTCACAACTACTGATGGGCCCCGGATCAGCGGCGCACCGCTCACGCGCCGCGCCGCGTCCGGGGCACAAAACCGTTATCCCAACAGCGTCTTGCCGCTCCTGATCACGATGGCGTCGCGCGCCTTGACCCTCGCCTCGAACGAAATCACGTTGCCATCCTTCCATAGATCCAGCGTCACGGTTTCGCCGGGATAGACTGGCGAAGAAAACCGCGCGGCGTGCTGCTTGAAAGCGCTCGCGTCGTAATCGGCATAAGTTTGCAGGATGCCGCGGCAGGTGATGCCGAAGGTGCACATGCCGTGCAGGATGGGGCGCGGGAAGCCGGCGCGCCTGGCGAATTCGGGATCGGAATGCAGCGGGTTGCGGTCGCCGCAGAGCCGGTAGATCAGAGCCTGATCGGCCCGGGTCGAAATATCGATCGAACGGTCGGGATTGCGCGTCGGCACCTTGTGCGGTTCGGGTTGGCCCTCCGAAGGTCCGCCGAAACCGCCATCGCCGCGCGCAAAACGCGAGGCGACCAGTGTGGCCAGTTCCTCGCCCTTCTCGTTTTTCAGCACGGACTGGTGGCGGATCACCGCGCCCTTGTCCTTGCCCTTGTCGAAGACGGCGAGCACGCGCGAATCGACCAACAGATTGGTGGCGACCGGAAGCGGCCGATGAAAGGTGATGTCGCGCTCGCCATCGACCACCATCATCCGATTGAGATTCATTTCGCCGGGGCCGGCTCCCCACGCCGCCACCGAGGCAAATGTCGGCACCACCCTCAGCGGCCGCGCCGTCGCGGTCGCCTCGTTGACGAATGCCAGCTCCTTCTCGTCCATGGGGTCGGCGCCCATGCCGATGCCATAGGCGTACAGCATCACCTCGCGGTCGCCATAGGCGTATTTTTGCCCGAGGTTCTTGAGCGCCATCAGCTCATCGTATTTGATCGGCATGATCAGTGGTTTCTCCCGAATAGCCTCTCTTCGCCGGCGGCCGCCGCTGCAACTCTCTCAACTTCACCCCGCGAAAACGGGGGTCCAGTAATCACCAGCGTTTACTGGTTCCCCGCTTTCGCGGGGAAGACGACCCTTTCCTTGGCGTGCGTGGTGCTCCTCTCACCCCGCGGTCGTAAAGAACGGCAACGGCGCGCCGTCGGTGGTCTTGAACACCACCTTGACCTTCTGGCCGATCCTGAGCTTCGCCATGTCGCAGTCGACAAAATTGGTCAGCAGCGAGGGGCCTTCCTTCAGCGTGACGTAGCCGATCGCGTATGGACCGCTCGCGGACTTGCGCATCAGGCTGAAGGTGTAGATCTCGCCCTCGCCCGAGCTCGCTTCCCACACCGTCCTGTCCGAGAAGCAGAACGGACAGATCGAGCGCGGGAAATAGTGCGCCTCGCCGCAGGCAGTGCAGCGTTTGATCATCAGCTTGCCTTCGACGGTCTGCTCCCAGAATTTCGTCGTTTCGGGATTGCCTTGCGGCGTCGGGTATTTCACGGCGCTGTCCATCACACACGTTCCAGAATGCAGGTTGAGGCGGCGTGGCGGACGCCCAGAAGTCCGCCGGTCCCGTGGGCAATGGCGAGGTCGCAGTTCTTGACCTGAACCTTGGGATGAGCTTCTCCCCGCAACTGTCGCACTGCCTCGATGATTTTGGTCATACCACCGCGGTTGACGGGATGGTTGCTGCATAGCCCGCCGCCATCGGTGTTGAACGGCAGCTTGCCGACGCCGGAGATCAAATTGCCGTCGGCAACGAACTTTCCGCCCTCGCCTTTCCCGCAGAAGCCGAGGTCCTCGAGCTGCATCAACACCGTGATGGTGAAGCTGTCGTAGATCGAGGCGTATTTGATGTCCTTCGGCGTCACGCCGGCCTCTTCGAACGCGCGAGGCCCCGACCAGACGCCCGCGGAATAGGTCAGGTCGAGATCCTTGCCGCCGCGCGGCCCCTTGAGCGCCTCGCCGTGGCCGATCATGCGCACCAAAGGCTTCTTCAGGCCGCGCGCGATCGCTTCGGTGGTCACGATCAGCGCACCGCCCCCGTCGGTGACGACGCAACAATCCAGCCGATGCAGCGGATCGGAAATCATCGGCGAGTTGAGCACGTCCTCGACGGTGACGACCTCCTTGAGCATCGCGTTTGGATTGTATTGCGCGTGATGGGAGGCGGCGACCTTGATCCAGGCGAGCTGCCCGCTGGTGGTGCCGAATTCATGCATGTGGCGCATGGCGCACATGCCGTAAACGTTGTGCGTCGTGGCGCCGTAGGCGGCTTCGAAATCCGCCTCTGCCCCGCTCGGCCGTGGCGACATTGGGCCTGTGCGGGGCTTGCCCGCCAAGGTGATCAGCGCAATCGAACATTTTCCGGCGGCGATGGCCTCGGCGGCATGGCCGAGATGCACCAGATAAGAGCAGCCGCCGGTATCGGTCGAATCGAAATGACGGACCCTGAGCCCCAGATAATCGGCCATCGCCATCACCCCGCCGGGGGCGTCGCCGGCACAGAAATAGCCGTCAATATCGGCCTTGGTAAGGCCCGCATCCTCCAGCGCGCCCTTGGCGACCTCGGCATGGAGCTGCGCGGTGGATTTGTCGGGGGCGTGCCGGGTCGGATGCTCAAAGATCCCGGCAATATGGGCTTTGCCCTTGATGCTCAACTCATTCTCCGCTGACGTTTCTTGTTCACGGCCAGTTTCTTGGCCTGCTGGAGCCGCCTTGGCAAGCGGTGAATATTCCACCCGGCGAGACGGTTTCGTGTCCCGGGCGCGGTGCAGCGTGTAACGCTGCTCCGCAGAACCGGGACCAATGCATCAATGGACCCCGGATGCAGCGCACCACGTCGCGAGCGCGACGCGCTGCGCTGCATCCGGGGAACGCTGAAGGCCGCGCCTCGAAGGATGAGGCCATCCGGGGCCTCATGGTTCTCAATGCGATGCCAACGGGTCGCGCGAACGCGCGCCCGATGACAGGCTCCGCATCGTCCGGAGACGCCGCGTCGCGGCTCCTCACCATGAGGGGCTAGCCTCGCGCCAAACACGACGACCTGAGGAGCGGCCGTTAGGCCGCGTCTCGAAGGATGGCAACGACAAGAGAGATGCCACACCTCCGCGTTCTCGCGACGCGGATCGCGCCCGAGCTATTGCACAAACCCTCGAAAGTAGAGGGCGCAGGGAATGCCGGGTGCGCGGTCCGCACCCATAGCCTAGCGTGCGAAATGAAAAAAGCACACGAGCGTAGTCACCACAGGTACGCCGCCGTCAGCCGGCATTCCCCGCGCAACGGTTTTAACGGTCTCGCGAATGACCCAATCCGGAAGTCGCGCGTGACGGAACTATGAGGACGATTGCGTGCGATTCTTGCTCGCCAACCGGTTGCAAGTTGCTATGCTTCAGGTGCTGGATGAGGCATGCTGGACGTGTCCTCAAGGGTGAGCCTGCTGGTGACACAGGCAACCGAATTCGATCTCGTCCTTAACCCAAGATTGCAAAGCGCTGGGCCTCGAATTTCCAGACAAGCTGCTCGCCCGCGCCGACAAGGTGATCGAATGAAGCATTCGTGGCTGCCGTCCCGGACCCTATCGCGCCGCGCAATGTTGTTGCTCGGCGGTGCGACCCTATTCGCGCCCGCAGTGCGGGCGCAGGAAGCGGGGCGGACCTATCGCCTCGGCGTCTTGACCCTCAGCCCACGCAATGCGCCGTATATGGTCGCGATGTTCGATGAGCTTCGGCGACAAGGCTTCATCGAGGGGCAAAACCTCACGGTCGATTGGCGAGAATACGGGCCGCACATTGATCTGATTTCAGAATTCGCGGAGGAACTCGTCAAAGCTCATGTCGATGTGATCTATGCCGCCGGGAATCTTGCAATTCGCGCAGCACAGCGGGCAACGACAACGCTTCCGATCCTCGGGATTTCCGAGGATATGGTCGGGTCGGGACTGGTGAACTCGCTGGCCCGGCCCGGTCGCAATACAACAGGTATCAGCATCCTCGCGACCGAGCTGAACGGCAAACGACAGGAAATCCTGATCGAGGCAGTGCCAGGGCTTCGCCGGATGGCGGCGCTCGCCGATTCCAACATGACAACGGATGCGAAGCTTCAGGCACTGCAAGAGGCGGCGCGCGCACGCAATGTCGAGCTTTCAATCCATCGGATCGCCAGACCCGAGGAGATCGCGGCAGCTATCGACGCGGCGAAGGCGTCAGGCGCCGAAGCGCTAAACCTTTTGGCGTCACCTCTCCTCTTCGTAAATCGCCAGATCATTATGCAGCGCGTCGCGGCGCTGCGCCTGCCGACCATTTACGAATTTCGGGAAACGGGAGGTTTTATCGCTTACGGCCCAAATGTGGTCCAAATCTATCGAGAGCTAATGGCTCCGCAGCTAGTCAAGCTCTTGCGCGGCGCCAACCCTGCCGATTTGCCGGTCATGCAACCGACTAAGTTCGAGCTGGTGATCAACCTCAAGATCGCGAAGGCGCTCGCCCTCGAAGTGCCGTTGCATCTTCAACAGCTTGCCGACGAGGTGATCGAATGACGCATTCGTGGCTGCCGTCCCGGACCCTATCGCGCCGCGCAGTGTTGTTGCTCGGCGGTGCGGCCCTGCTCGCGCCCGCGGTGTGGGCGCAAACACCGGGGCGAACCTATCGTATCGGCGTCCCTGGCAGCGACCGGCGCGTATGGGCGCCCTTGTTTGACGAATTGCGCGCCAACGGCTTCGTCGAAGGCAAAAATCTCGCCATAGTCGGCGAGTTCGGACTCCCCATGGACCATTATGATGTGGCCGCTGCCGAGCTGGCCAAGGAGCTGGTCAAGGCCGGCGTCGATGCGATCCTGACCGCCGGCGCTCTGAGAACGCGAGCGGCGCAACGCGCGACGCAGAGCATTCCGATTCTGACGACGACCGACGACCCCGTCGGCGAAGGCTTCGCAGCCTCGCTCGCGCATCCCGGTGGCAATATTACGGGGATCGCCATTCTCGCGCCGGAGCTCGACCGCAAGCGCCAGGAGATCCTGCTCGAGCTGGTCCCGTCCGCCCGCCATGTCGCGGCGCTTGCCGATCCGGACACGACGCCGCCACAGCAGCTTCAAGCGCTGGAGGAGGATGCGCGGTCGCGCAACATCGAGCTGTCGATCCATCGTGCGAAAACGCGCGAGGAGATCGTGCCGGCGATCGAGGCCGCGAGGGCGGCCGGCGCACAGGCCATCAACGTCCTGTCCTCGCTGAAATTCTACGTGAACCGAGCGCTCATTATCGAGAGTGTGGCCAAAGCCCGGTTGCCCGCCGTTTTCCAGTTTGCGGAGTGGGCCGAACAGGGCGCTCTCGTGGGCTACGGCCCGCCCCTAGCTCGGTATCTGCGCCAGCTTGCCCGCCAGCTCGTCAAAGTCCTGAACGGCACGGCGCCCGCGGACATTCCGGTCGAACAGCCTACCGCCATCGAGCTGGCGATCAATCTCAAGACCGCGAAGGCGCTCGGCCTCACCGTGCCGCCCGCGCTGCTCATCCGCGCCGACAAGGTGATCGAATGACGCATTCGTGGCTGCCGCGTTCTCGCTATCGCGTCCATTGCATCCCGCCCCCAGCGTCCGTGACGATCGCGATACGCCCCTCTTGTGAGGGCGGGACGGGCGAGAAATGCCTCTGATTTGAGGGCGAGATCAACGCCTACCGGCCGCGGCCGAATGGCACGACGGGGCAAATCAGCAGGCAATTTCCCACCCGCTTTGCAAGTCAACCCCTAAAAAAGCCGGGTCGCACGCCAAAAATCGCCAAAAACCCCGAGAAAACCTGTGTAGAAACTCCATGGCCTTCGCTGGCCGGTCTAATATCTGCTCGGTACGAATCAGAAGGAGACACAATGGCCAACCAAATGTCCAAGTCACAATTGATCGAGAAAATTGCGACCGCCACCGAACTTTCAAAGCGTGACGTGAAGACCGTCATGGAAACCATGACCGACGTCGGTCACAAGGAACTGAAGAAATCCGGGGTATTTCTCCTGCCCGGCTGGGCCAAGTTTGTCGTGGTCAAGAAGCCGGCGACCAAGGCCAGGAAGGGCATCAACCCGTTTACGGGCGAAGAGACAATGTTCAAGGCCAAGCCGGCACGAAAAGTCGTGCGAGCAAGGCCGGTCAAAGCCGCCAAAGACGCCGTCTAGAAGAAAAGGCCCCCGTTTTGGGGGCCTTTTGTTTTGGTATCGCCGAGTTGCCGAGAGAGGTCTTAACTCTATCGCGGTGAATTGGCCGCCAAGTCTTACTCCGCCGCGATCTGGCGCGGTGCCGGCGGCGGGCTTGCGAGGTCGGCGGCGAGTTGCGCGTAACGCGCCTTGGCCTCCTGCACCGCCTTCGCCTTCACCGGACCATAGCCGCGGATGCGGTCCGGCAGCGAAAGTATTTCAACCGCGGTATCCAGCGTCAGCGGCGACAGCACCGAGAGGATGTGAGCCACATCCTTCTCATAGCCCGCGATCAGGTCGCGCTCGAGCCTGCGATCCGCGCTGTAGCCGAAAATATCGAACACGGTGCCGCGCAAGGCTCGCATTTTGGCGAGCAAACGGAACGCCGGCATCATCCAGGCACCGAAGGCGCGCTTCTTGGGCCGGCCCAACGCGTCCTTAGCCCCGCCCAACAGCGGCGGGGCAAGGTTGAAGCTGATTTTGTAATCGCCGTCGAACTGATCGCGAAGCTGCTTTTCGAAGCTGCCGTCGGTGTAAAGCCGCGCCACCTCGTATTCGTCCTTGTAGGCGAGCAGCTTGGCGTAGTTGATCGCAACCGCGCGCGGCAGCTCCTCGCCGAAACCGGCGTTGAGCGCGGCGTCGCGCACCTCACGCACCAGTTTGCGATAACGCTCAGTGAGCTTTTCGT
>Ga0209167_10000188_pt1 | contig 58824 bp, 46 predicted proteins | sample Coa_R1_9_FD_187154 | JGI IMG/M metagenome (GOLD analysis project Ga0209167, IMG submission 187154) | Surface soil microbial communities from Centralia Pennsylvania, which are recovering from an underground coalmine fire - Coalmine... | ecosystem: Environmental > Terrestrial > Soil >... | reverse complement strand
CCGTCTCCCCAAAACGAATCGCCACCGTTACCCTCGCCCGTTGCTAGAAATATGGTTGGCGGATTGGTCGTCGCATTCAGCGCCAAGGCGCCGACCGTCGTCTGCGGAAACCCTTGGCCGAACGTCGATGTGTCGAGGACGCCACTGATCCTGGTGAAGGTGTTGCCGCCGTCGCTACTCATCCATACACCCGCGCCGGCCGTTCCGACAAACAATCTTCCCGACGTGGTGGGATCGGCGGCAATGGCGGTAATACGCCCGGTTGCCGCAAACGGCTGTCCAATCTGGACTCCTCCGAAGTTGGCCGTAACGTTTTGGATTGGTTTAGGACCAATAAACTGCCAAGCCGGATTTGACACCAAGGCTGAACCGGCGAAGGCCACGCCTAACCAGAGCACGAATGCACCCGCGAAAGTTAAGACAATGAATGGACGATGGTTTTGCAACGTCTTTCCCCCTTTCGAACCTGCGCCTTCTTGACCTTGCTCCATCGCGAGCCTAGTTCGGATAATGTCCGCCGCGCGGGGCGCACGCTCCCTTGAACACCGGGTCGGACTTTGTCGTGTCGCAAAACTCGGAATACTTGCACTCAGCATCGGAGTTGCACCAGGCATTGGTGCGGCCACAGGTCCCGGACTGATAGCTAGAGGCCCACTCACACCTAGAGGCTCCCGGGCAGTCCTCGTCTCGGTTGCAACTCATGGCTTGCCCGACCGCTGGTGGATCGGCTGGCATCCTCGTCTCTCCCACGTTCACGCAGGTCCAGATGGTCTTTCCGTCGAGATCGCTGTAACCCCTCGTCGTTTGTCCGGGGGGACAGGTCGGCCCAATCTGGCCCGCGTTCGCCGTACCGAGGATGCAAGCGACAAGAACCGCAGCCATCAATACCGCGCGGCCAACATCCCCCGCGATTGCTGCACCTATGCGTCGCAGCGAGTCGCTCTGCATCCGACCGCTGCCCCTGCCGCGCCACGCTGAAAGATAACCACCGCCGTTAAAACTTCTGCCCATGTCAGAATTCTCCGACCGTGATCCTATCGCGCAACGTAACATTCAGGGGGGCGGCGCAAGGAAAAGCGATGCTCTTTAGGCAAAAATTATCCACAGGTCTCGACCGCGTCACAATTTGATGACCTGCAGCCCTCCTCTAACTGACTGTCGCCGCCGGCGATAAACGAAATCGCGCGGCGCTTTCTGTATCAACTTTCGTTGCGGCAGATAGGCGCTTGCCATAGGCTGAAGATGGCGGCAGGCGACGCCGACCTCTGATGCTGTTCACGACGCCCAATCTGCTAACGCTGAGCCGGATCGCAGCGGTCCCGGTGATCATCGTGCTGCTGCTGTATCCGGGACCCTCGCCCTCCGCTATCGCCGCGGCAGTGTTCCTGGTGGCGTCGCTAACCGATTTTCTCGACGGCTATATCGCACGCAATTACGACTCCGGCACGATGCTGGGGAAATTTCTCGATCCGATCGCCGACAAGCTCGTGGTAATGTCGGCATTGATCATGCTGGCGGGTATTCCGAGGACGCCGCGCGTACCGGCCTGGATCGTCGCTGTGCTGATGGCTCGCGAGGTGCTGATAACCGGCCTGCGTGCGATCGCCGCGGTGGAAGGGGAGATTATCGGCGCTGACGAACTCGGCAAGTACAAGATGGCGCTGCAATGTATCGCGCTCGAGGGGCTGCTGATTCATTACACCTACTGGCACGTCGATTTTTTCGCCGCCGGGATGCTGGTGTTGTGGCTTTCGCTGATCCTCAGCCTCTGGTCCGGGGTCGAGTACTTCGTCAAGGCCCGGGGGATCTTCGCCGGCGAGCAACGAATGCCTCGGCCGAAGCGCGCCGTCGCGCAATGAGCGGGGCGGTTCGATGAGCCGAGCAGTTTGACAGTGTCGCAAGGGACCGTTACAAACTTTGGTCTGCTCCAGCCATGCGGGGCGGGTGTAGCTCAGTTGGTAGAGCGCGTGCTTGCCAAGCACGAGGTCGTCGGTTCGAAACCGATCACCCGCTCCAGTCATTAGCCGTATTCCGCAAGAGACGCGCAGCGTTGCGCGGCGGCGGGTCAGGGTGAAGTCGGCTGACGATGACGCAGACGACGGGCGAATTTGACCGGTGCCTGCAGCCGCTCGACGCCGGAATAGAGCATTTCGTGATAATCCTTGGGCCGATGTTTCGACAGCAGCCCGAGGCTGAAAGTCTTCAGCCGGTCACTCAGAGGTGATGCGCTAGGTTCAAGCGGTGCGAAACCAAGACTGCGCAGAAAGTGGTTGGCCTGGAAGACCTTCGCGCGCGCGTTCAGTTCGCGCGTGCAGAACATTATGCTGACGGAGATTGACAGGTTCTCGCAGTTCTGAACCCAGTGTGGCGCCAGCGGCGGCTGATGGACGCCGATCCCCGGCGCCAGATGAAAACAGCGGCTTTTCACTCGCGACTCGTCGCGAAAGCTCGGAGCGTCAAAATCGTTAACGTAGAAGGCTTCAATTTCCCTTGCGCTCAGGATTTCGCGATCCGCGCCGTCGAGCAGATTGACGTTCTTTTCGCCTCGAATCTGCAGCAGGAAGTTATATTCGTGGTCGATGTGATAAGGCGTCGTAATCCCCGGAGAGCTCACGACAATCGTCATGCCCGACCAGGTTATTTCACATCGCAGCGGAACTCCGGAGAGAGCTTCGATGTCACACAGAATCGATTGCAGCAGGTCGGCGTAATCTTTGTCAGACTTTTCGACGCTTGACAGTTTGAGCCATAACGCGGCCCGTTCGATTTCAGTGATTGTGTCGCCCTGCAAGTCGTAGGCGGCCATCGTGCTGAACTTGGTTTGGGCCTCGGCGTTGTGCGCGTCCAGCAGAATCGACTTACCAGCATACGGCCCATGCACGACCTTCTCAGCGAGGCGTGCGAGCCGGTCGAGATCGAAGAGAGGATGATCAGCGAGGCGATGACCGAAGGAAAATGCCGAACGGCCTAAGCAGTCGCGAAAAACTGAATCATCGGACTCGATGACGCTCGTCATGGGCTACGTATAGCACTATTGATTTCACGTTTCCAGTGCTTGGCATACCCCACCGACGATCAATTAATCATGCCTTTAGGCTGGTATTGACGGATGTTACAGGTTAGCTTCGTCAATTCGACGTATCTCACCGATTTCCCAGCAGGCGCTGTCGCAGCCGGCTCACCATCCCGATTGAACGCCCCAGCCGATCGGCGCCCGAAAATATCAGCTCGTGGCGACTGCGGGGGCGGCGTTTCGAGAGCAATCGCATACCGGCGCTTTTCATGCGATCACTCAGGCGCGTCGCGTCGCGCAAGTGTGACCCCTCGGGCTCGCGCGGGCGCAGGCCGAGCCTGCGAATGAAGTGATTGGCCTGAAAGACTTTCGCGCGTGCGTTGAGAGTCCGAGTCGAGAAGATGAAGCTGGCGGAGATCGAGACGCAATCGCCGTTACGCACCCAATGCGGCGACAGCGGTAGAATATGCAGACCCGCGCCTGGGGTTAGCTGAAGCTGCGGTCTTTGTCCTGCGCTCCGTCATGCAGCGCGGGCGCGTCGAAATCATTCAGATAAAGCCTTCGATCTCGTGTTCGCTCAGGATGGAGCGGTCGGTGCCGTCAAAGAGGTGGACTTCTTTGATGCCCTGAACCTGCAAAAGCAGATTGAACTCGTGATCCATATGATACTGCAGCGCGATGAGTGGCGAGTCGAGCAGGATCGTCAGGGCCGACCATTCGATCTGCCGACGCAACGGTAACCCGCTCAGCGTTTCGGTTTCCTCGATTATCCGCTGCAGCAGATCAGCGTATTCCGGGTCCGCCTCGTCGACGCTGGTCATTTTCACCCACAAGCCTTCTGTGCGGATACTGCGGAAGGTTTCGAGCAATGGCGGCCGCTCACGCATATGGCCGAACTTCGATTCCCTCGAATTGTGATGCGCATTCATCAAGGCGAATTTCTCGGGATGCGGCCCGGCGAGCATCGTTTCGGCGAGACGCGCAAGCCGCTCGGCCGCACTCAGCGACACGTCGTTGGGAAGCACGGGCATCGCGCGCGGAGCTGAAGCATCGGCACCACCCTCGGCGGCGATTTGAGCGAAACTGTTCGCATAAAACACCCTCGGTCGCGCCTGCGCGTTGGTCGAAATGTTGAGAATCTTGCCCAGCTTAATTCCCATCGACGACGCGAGCGTCTGCGCTTTGCGCTGGGCATCTTCGGAGGCCTGGGCGATTGCCTCCTGGCTCGCCACGGTATTCGCCTCAAGCTGGAGTACGGGACCTAGCGCGTCCAGCGCCGGTGTTTTTACTGTGACGGTTGTGTTGCGTAGAGAAGACCTGTCGCGTAGGCTGCTGCGCCGCCTGTTGCGGTGTCTCCGGCTGCATGTTCAGTTCAGTAACGCTGGTCTCACCGTGACCCTGAAGTTTAGCTTTCAGCGCCTGCTCAACCCTCGCAACCTTGCGGGCGCCATCGTTAGCCGCTGCGATCGACGTCGAGCCTCGGCCAGACACTTCAAAAGTCGCCGAAGGCACTTGTACCACCTATCCTTGCCGCCTTTGGGCCATAAACGATGGCGCTGGTCAAGCCCGAACCGCGATCTTGCGGACCCACCTCCACCTCCTGCAACTCAACCTGCCGTAGTTTTGAAGCGCCCGCGGCGAGCCCGGCTTGAACCAGCGCCCCTAGCTCCTGCAGACTCGGAGTCGTCGCAGTCACCCCAGCGGTAAAGAGCCAGCCTCCAGACTCGGCCGAGATAGCTCCAGTGACTATCTGTTCTTCAGTGGGCATCAGGGCATAATTGCTGGTCTCGATATTAACTCATTGATCTTCTTGCTCTGGAGCTGGGGGCATTCCTCGCCGGTTGGCGCCTTGCTCTCGACCGTAAACGCGACCGTCATGAGGTCGGGCTTGGCCTTCGATTCGCCGTGTCCGTCCACCGTGATGGTCCGCGCTCCGGGCGCGATCGTTCCGGACGCGACCGTTCCGATCTGGCTGGAAGCGACCGTTCCGGTCTGGCCAGACGTGATTGATGCGTAACACAAAATCAGGCCCATGAGCAGGACCATTCCCCGACGACTCATGTTGCTCTCCTGGGTAGCGGCCCTACGCGACGATGCTGACGAGTTTGTTCGGGACGTAGATGACCTTTTTCGGCGGCTTGCCGTCGAGGTGCTTGCGCACCGCCTCGCTGTCGAGCGCCATCCCGCGCACGACGTCCTCGGCGGCGCCGGCCTCGACCACCAAGCGATCGCGGACCTTGCCGTTGACCTGCACGACGACGGTTACGGTCTCGTCACGCGTGAGTTCAGGATCATACTTCGGCCAGGCTTCGAGATGGATCGAGGTGGCATGGCCGAGCTCGCGCCAGAACTCCTCGACGATAAAGGGCGCGAGCGGCGCGAGCATCAGCACGTAACTCTCGACGGTGAAGCGGCCAAGCTCGGCGGGCGCGAGCTTCTGAATATAGTTGAGCTGTTCCATCAGGGTCGCGAGCGCGGTGTTGAAGCGCATCCGCTCGACGTGATCGGTGACTGTGCGCAGCGTCTTGTGGGCGCGGCGGAGAGTTTCGAGCGCGGGTGCGCCATCGGGACATCCAGCGGCGACATAGCGGCGGACCATGGTCCAGACGCGCGAAAGATAGCGCGCGGTGCCGAAGACGCCCTCTTCGTTCCAGTTGGTGGCCTCCTCGAAGGGCCCCATGAAGAGCTCCCAGAGCCGCAGCGCGTCGGCGCCATATTTTTCGACCATCGTGTCGGGCGTGACGACGTTGCCCTTGCTCTTGGACATCTTCTGGCCGTCTTCGGCCCAGATCATCCCCTGGTTGCGCAAGACCGGAAACGGCTCGATGAAATTGATGAGGCCGGCGTCGTACATCACCTTGGTCCACATCCGCGCGTAGAGGAGATGCATCACGGCGTGCTCGGCGCCGCCGACGTAGAGGTCCACCGGCAGCCAGTAATCGCCGGCGCGTTTCTCGAACGGCGCGGCGGCTTCATGCGGCGACGCGAAGCGCAGGAAGTACCAGGAGGAGCAGGCGAAGCCGTCGAGGGTATCGGTCTCGCGCTGGGCGTGACCGCCGCATTTCGGGCAGGTAGTGTTGACGAATTCGGGAACGTTGGCGAGCGGCGAGCGCCCCGTGCCTGAGGGCTGGTAATCGGTCATGTCGGGCAGCACGACGGGCAATTGATCGTCGGGGACCGCGACAATGCCGTCGCGCGCGCAGTAGATGATCGGAATGGGACAGCCCCAATAGCGCTGACGGGAGATCAGCCAGTCGCGCATCCGGTAGCTGACGGTGGCGCGGCCGAAGCTCTGCTCCTCGACATACTTGCAGACAGCGCGGAGCGCATCGGCGGTTTTCATGCCGTCGAGGAAGCCCGAATTGATCGCGACGCCGTAATCACTGAAGGCGCGATCGTCGGGGGCGGCGCTACCGTCGGCGGGGGCGGTGACGACCGGGATTTCGAGTCCGTACTTTTGCGCGAACTCGAAGTCGCGCTGATCCTCGCCCGGCGCGGCCATAATCGCGCCGGTGCCATAGCCCATCAGGACGTAGTCGGCGATCCAGATCGGCACGTCCTTGTTGGAAAAGGGATTGCGCGCGTAGGCCCCGGTGAAGACCCCGGTCTTTTCCTTGACGGTCGAGAGCCGTTCGATCTCGGTCTGACGCCGCGCCGCGGTGACGTAGGCCGCGACCTCTGCGCGTTGCGCAGGCGTCGTGATCTCGGCGACCAGCGGATGCTCAGGGGCGAGCACCATGAACGAGACGCCGAAGACGGTATCGGGACGCGTCGTGAAGAAACGGACTTCCTTGCCCGGATGCGCGCTGACGGCAAAGGCGATCTCGGCGCCCTCGGAACGGCCGATCCAGTTGCGCTGCATCAGCTTGATCGGCTCGGGCCAATCGATGCCGTCGAGGTCGGCGAGCAGGCGATCGGCGTATTCGGTGATTTTGAAGAACCACTGTTCGAGGTCTTTCTTGGTCACCGGAGTTTCGGTGTGTCGCCAGCAGCATCCGTTGACGACCTGCTCATTGGCGAGGATGGTGCGGCAGATTTCGCACCACCACTGCGAGCCCATCGCACGGTAGGCCAGCCCACGCTTGTAGAGCAGGAGGAAAAACCATTGGGTCCATTTGTAATATTCGGGAGTGGAGGAGTTGATTTCGCGGCGCCAGTCGTAGGCGCAGCCGGCTAACTTCAACTGACGCTTGAAGTTTGCGGCGTAGCGCGGAACGGTCTCCTTGGGATGGAGCTTTTTGAGGATCGCGTCGTTCTCGGCGGGCAGGCCGAAGGCGTCCCAACCCATCGCATGGAGGACGTTGAAGCCCGCCATCCGCTTGTAGCGGCCGATGACGTCGCAAGGGACGTAGTTGTGCAGGTGGCCGACGCTGAGGCCGTCGCCGGAGGGATAGGGAAACATTTCGAGGCCGTAGAATTTGGAGCGGCCGGGCTCTTCGCGCGTGCGATAGAGGTCGGTGCGCTCCCATTCGTCGCGCCACTTGGGCTCGATCATTTGCGGGTCGTAGCGTTCATCCATCGCCATGCTTCGTGATGCTCCAGTCGGAATCTTGAGTCGGCGTCGCTGACGCGCCCGCTCTGCTCGGCTCCGGCGGCGGCGCCAGCAGATCGAGTTTATCCTACTTCTTGCGGCAGATAGTGAGGCCGTCGGCGATCGGCAGCATCACGGCGTCAACGCGATCGTCGGCGGCGAGGAAATCGTTGAGCTCGCGGATCGCGCGGGTGTCGGCGGTCTGATTCGAGCGGTCGAGGACCGCGCCGCTCCAGAGCACATTGTCGATCAGAATCAGGCCGCCCGGGCGCGTGCGCGCCAGAATTTCCTCATAGTAAGCGCGATAGTTCGCTTTGTCGGCGTCGATAAAGGCGAAGTCGAAGCTCGATCGGGGCGGGAGGGCGCGAAGGGTTTCGAGCGCGGGGGCGAGCTTCAGCGTGATCCGATCGGCAACGCCGGCTCGGCGCCAATACTCACGCGCGAGCGCGGTCCACTCCTCGCTGACGTCGCAGCAAAGTAGATGGCCGTCGGGCGGCAGGGCCCGCGCGATGCAAATCGCGCTGTAGCCGGTGAAGGTCCCGATCTCGATCGCGGAGCGGACGCCGGTCGCGCGCGCCAACATCGTCATGAAGGCGCCCTGCTCGGGAGCAATCTGCATCCCGGCGGTGCGGCCGAGCCGGTGCGCGGTCTCGTCAGCCAACTCGGCGAGCAGCGGATCGCCGTTATGGCCATGCGCCAGGATGTAGTCGTAGAGTTGCGGATCGAGCGAGGTGAATTTGCCTTCGGCAGCCATGATCCGAGCCTAGCGCGTACGCCGATCGCTACAAACCCCGTCGCGGGGCGGCGCTTTCGCATAATAGTTCGCAGGCAAGCATTCGTAGTATATGGAGCGGCAGGGTCATTTCGACAAGGCCGCGGTGAAAAAATGAAAGAGCAACAAATCACTTTTCGCTCGGGCGAGCTCACGCTCGAAGGACTGCTCGCGATCCCGTCGGGAGCCGGAGCGGTGCGTGGTGGAGTCGTCTGTCATCCCCATCCGCTGTATGGCGGATCGATGTACAACAACGTCGTGGATGCAGCGCTGACGGCTATGTGGAACCTCGGATGGGCGACGCTGCGCTTCAATTTCCGCGGCGTCGGCGCGAGCGAGGGCGAACATGGCGGCGGCGCGGGCGAGGCCGCGGACGCGGCCGCGGCGGTGCAATTCCTGAGCGGCCATGCGGGCGTCGTGGTGACCGGCGCCGTGCTCGCGGGATACTCATTCGGTGCGATGGCGGCGGCGGCCGCCGCACCGTCGATCGATAATCTGGCGGCGCTCGCGCTGATCGCGCTGCCGCTCCGGATGGCGGATACGACGGCGCTTGAACGATTCAAACATCCGATCATCCTTGCCGCCGGCGACCGCGATGGCTACTGCCCGGTCGCGGAGCTCGAGACGCTCCATCGCGGACTGGGCGCGCGCTCGCAGCTCAAGGTTATCGCCGGCGCGGACCATTTTTTCGGCGGCTTCGAGGAGCAACTGACGAGCGCGCTCGAATCGATGCTGCATCGCGTTACGACCGCAAGCTGATCCCGTCGGAGGGTCTATGAACGTTGAATTCGCAACCAACGAACGAATCGCGATCGTGACAATCAATCGACCGGAGGTGCGCAATGCCGTCGATCAGTCGACCGCAGAGGCGCTCGCGGCGGCCTTCCGCAAATTCGACGCCGACGGCGGGCTCGACGTCGCGATACTGACCGGCGCCGGTGGTAATTTTTGCGCGGGCGCGGACTTGAAGGCAGTCTCCGGCGGACGCGGTAATCGGTTTGCGTTCGACGGCGATGGGCCGATGGGGTGCACGCGGATGCTGCTGAGCAAGCCGGTCGTCGCGGCGGTTGAAGGCTACGCCGTGGCCGGCGGGCTCGAACTGGCGCTCTGGTGCGACTTGCGGGTGGCGGCGCGCGAGGCGGTGTTCGGCGTGTTCTGCCGGCGCTTCGGGGTGCCGCTGATCGACGGCGGCACGATTCGGCTGCCGCGGCTGATCGGGATGAGCCATGCGCTCGATATGATCCTCACTGGCCGCGGCGTCGCGGGCGAGGAGGCGGCGCGCATCGGACTGGCGAACCGGCTGGTCGAGAACGGGACGGCGCTGACTTATGCGCTTGAGCTGGCGCGGGTGATCGCGGCCTTTCCGCCGAACGCGATGAAATCCGATCGGCGCTCAGCCTACGAGCAATGGGGGCTTCCGCTCGACGCGGCGATCAACCATGAGGCGCAGGTTGGGCTGGCGACGATTCGCTCGGGCGAGACCGTCGCGGGGGCGACGCGCTTCGCGCAAGGCGCCGGCCGCCACGGCAAGTTTTGATACCAACTAGGCGCCGTCAGCCGCGGCGCCGCCCGGTTGGTATCAAAGGCACTGTACGTCGACCATCACCTGCCGGCGTCTGAGCCCCTCCACTGCCAACCATTATGCTCCCGATACCAATGTCCGCGCCGTCCTTGATACCACTGGTCGCCCTGCGCGGCCCGCCATTGCCAACCGTTAGACTCCTGGTTCCAGCGCCCACGCTGGCCCTGATACCACTGGTCGTACCGGTCTTTTCGGTCTCCGCGGTCATTTTCGGCGACTCGGTCGTTTTGCGCGAGTTGCTCATTTTGGACAACTTGATTGTCGTTGAGGGAAGGTCCCTTCAGCGCAGTGGCGGAAGCCAGAGCAGCCCAGCCCGTCAGGGCGAGCGCAGCCCCTCCCAGTAAAGATATTACCTTCATCAGATCCTCCGATTTGTTCGGTCGATCCTGAGCGTGTCACGATTGACCCAGGCGAGATACCACGGCGTCACCCGCCTTGGTTATCCACAGAACAGTTTGCGGAGATCCTGCGCTCCAACTCACTTCGTTAGGACGGAGGAGCGTTCAGCGTCGCTTGCCAGATCGCGTAGAACGGGTCGCTCGGTTCGGACTTGGCCAGCGCGATGATCGCCGCGATGGTCGCGCGCACGTCGCCGTGATGCAGCCGCTCCAACGCCGCGAAGGTCTCGAGCTGATGAAAGTAGATCAGGTAGTTCAGTAAGACCGCGTTGTTGAGCTTGATCGTATCGAGGTCGAAACGTTCGAGTCCCGACAGTGACGGTTTCAGCTTCGCGTAATCGGCGTTGATCTGAGAAAACAGCTCGCCCCGGCGGGCCAGAATCTCTTCGCGCGGAAGGCCGCTGTCGTAGAGCCGCAGCAGGCGCGCCTCTTCATTTTGCAGAAACGCGCCGAACTTGAGATCGCTCTCGTAAACACCGCGCGCAGCGATCGCATCGGGCGACTCAGCGCCCTCGGTGTGCGAAAAAAATTCCAGCGCGCCACGGCTGCCGACCCATGTCGCCGCGGTCTCGTCGAACATGATGTCGCTGGCAAGGAAGTAGGTGCGATGGAACAGCTCGTGCGTGATGACCCCCGCCAACTCGACGCGATCGAGCGCGAGGAGACTCGAGAGCAGCGGATCGTTGAAGAAGCCGAGGCTCGAAAAGGCGATGGCCGAGCGGACGTAGGTATCGTAGCCGCGCGCCTCCAGCGCGGCGGCCTCGGCTTCGGCGGCCGACTTGTCGAAATAGCCGCGGTAGGGCACGTTGCCGACGATCGGAAACCACCAGGTGTAGGGCGTCAGCGAATCGCGCGGCGCCGCCATCACGACCCAGACGACGGCGCGCTGATCGACGTTCGTCACGGTCGCATACGCGCCGCCGACCCGCAGCCCGAGCTGATCCTCGTCGAACTTGCGCACGGCCAGCACCGTCTCGAGTTTCGCGCGAACGTCCGCCGTGAGATCGGGCTTGGCGAGCACCGTCGTGATCTGCTGCCGATGCCAGAGCAGGCGGCTCTCCTCGCACGCGGCGCGCGCCAAGTAGCCGATGTCGCATCCGCTGAGGATCGCGCTTAAGAGGAAAAGCGGCGCGAACCATGCACGACGGCCACGGCCTCGCGATCGCGAATGATGGAACGGGAGAAGGATCGGCATCGAGCGATGAGTCTAGCGGGTTCGCTCAGAGAAAAATCGCGGTTGTTTCGTCTTCGTCGGCTATATGATGGTGAAGCGCGGGCGGAGCCATCCACGCCTAGATCGATCGCCAGGAGGAACCATGAGTTTCACCGCAGAGACTGAGAAGTTTCGCTTCGGCGACGAGCTAGGCGGCGGCGTCAAGGGTAAGCGCGTGCTGATCACCGGTGCGGGCAAGGATGGCGGTTTGGGGCAGGCGTTTGCGCTCGCGGCCGGGCTCAACGGCGCGGCCAGCGTCGCCGTGCATTTCCATCAGAGCTATGCTGACGGCTTCGATCTGGTTGAAGCGCTACGCAAAGCCGGAGTCAACGCTTTTCCGGTGCAGGCGGACGTGACGAATCTCGGCGACCTTTGGGCCTCGCGCACCTATGTAATCGAACAGATGGGCGGGCTGCCACCGAACCTGTTGATCTGCAATTCGGGTCTGAGCGAAACCGGCTATACGCTGGGCCGCGCGCCGCGCACGATCGAGGGTGAGCCGCTGGCGGTGCGGCGGGCGCGCACCCGCCGCCACTTTATCGACAACCTCGGCGAGTCGCGGATGGTGCTCAACACCAAGATCGACGGCTTCCTCGCGCTGACGCATCTGTGGGCGGGCGAGGCGGTGCACTATCGGGAGCCGCTGCAGGTGGTTTACGTCTCGTCGCGTCAGGCGATCGATCCCGGCGCCGGGGTGCCGGGCTACGTGATCAGCAATTGGGGCGTCCTCGCGCTGCCGAAGCTGTTGCAGGTCAATCTCGGCCGCGACGCGGCGATGGTCACCGCGTCGTGCATCCTGCTGCCCTTCGTGCGCACCGGGATGACCGGCGAATACGCCGAAAATCCGAAGGTATTCGGCCGCTGGCAGCCGCGGATGCTCGAGCCGGACGAGGCTGCGCGCGCCTTTATGCAATTGCTGGCGCGCAGTCCGGAGGAGTTGCGACAGGGGCTGTTCGCACTAATGGTCGAGGGCGACGCCGACGCCATCAGCGTCAGGTGGAAGCAGATCGAACTCGAGGTGCGTGAAGCCGCGATCGCGTGGAGTCACAGCGCGCCACTGCGCTTCGCCGGCAAAGCCCCGGCAAAGAGCTAATCGTTCACGCTTCGAGAATACTGCGGGCCTCGTCGGGGGTCGCGACCTCGTGGCCCATCGCGCGGATCACCGTCGCGGCGCGCTCGACGATTTGCGGATTGCTGAGCTGTCCTTCGTGCGTGTACTGGTAATCCTCGAGCCCAACCCGAACGTGGCCGCCCAGGCTCACGATGAGCGGGACCATCGGCAGATTGTCACCGCCGAGCGTCGCCGCGAACCAGTTGGCGCGCACGCCCTTGAGCATATCGAGATAGGCCTCAAGACTCTTCAGAGACGGCGGCAAGCCGAAGGGCAGTTCCGGTCCGCCGAGATAAAACTTGAGCATCAGCGGCTCCGTCAGGATGCCCTGATCGAGAAACACGAGCGCGGCGCGCAGGAAACTCGGATCGAAAATCTGGAGCGTCGGGCGGAGGCCCAGCTCGCGCGACATCGTGAGGAAATAGCGAATCGTCGGGTAGGAGTTTTGATAGACGGTATCATCGCCGTGAAGCTTTTTTGTCGCGGGATCGTAGCCGACGAGATTCACCGAGCCCATGTCGCCGGCGCCGAAATCGGGCTTGGTCGCGGGATCCTTGGCGAGTTCGACGAAATGGCTGAAGCGCTTGGCCGCGTCGTCGCCCATCGGAAAGGTCGGCCAGAGCATCGCCTTACAGGCCGCACGCGAGCGCCGATAGACCTCGGCATAGTAGGGAACGTCATGGACCCACTTGCCGGTCTCGGGGTCGCGCACATGGAAGTGGATTATCGCCGCGCCCGCCTTGCAGGTCGCGATGGCGTCGTTGCCGATCTCTTCGGGCGAATAGCCGATGTGCGGATTCAGCTTTTTCGCCGCATTGCCGTTAATAGCCGCTTCGATGATCACCTTGGCCATGAGCGTTCCTCCGCTTCGGTCCGAATCCTAAGTACGTTCCCACGAGTCCGCCGGCCTTACCAGCGGACGACTTGCTCGTAGACCTTGGGCAGTTGGCGCGGGAGCGAGGTGATGTCCTCGATCACGAGATAGCGCGAGGGCGCGCACATCTGCCGCAGGTAATCGTGGCCGGTGCGATCGACCGTGATGCAAAACGGCAGCACGCCCGCCATCTCGAGTTCCTTCAGCGCTACCATCGTGTCCTGGATGCCGTAGGCGTTCGAGCGGCGATCGTGGCCGTAATCGAAATCCTGCGGGAAGCCGTCGCTCAGCAGGATGACATGCTTGGCGCGCGAGGCGACGTCCTTGAATTTCTCACGGACGTGGCGAATCGCAGCGCCCATGCGAGTCGAGCGCTTGGGCTCGACCGCGCCGACGCGGGCCTTAACCTCGTCCGAGAGCTCATGATCGAATTCCTTGATGACGTAAAACTCGACGTTGTCGCGGCCGTGGCCCGAGAAGCCCATGATCGCGTAGGCGTCGCCAATCTCTTCGAGCGCCTGCGCCATAATCACCAGCGCCTCCTTGTTGACGTCGATGATGCGGCGCGGCCGCTGCGGCTGATCGGGGCGATGCTGCCAGGCTTTGCTCCAGTCGTCGTCGGCGCCGGCGCCGTCGGCGGCAGCGCGGGGCGGATCGCGATGGATGGGCTCGTCGGTCGAGGCTGACATGTCGAGCAGGAAAAGCGTCGCGACGTCGCGCGCCTCTTTCTTGCGCGCCTTGTAGACGCGGCCGTCGGGAATTTCGCCCATCCGGCGCATCACGCGCGATTCGATCATGCGGTCGAAATCGAGTTCGTCGCCGTCCTCGAGGCCGCGCACCATCCGGTAGGATGCGGGCCGGATGCGCTGGAAGTTGCGCCGCACCTGGGGCAGCATCTCGGCATACTGGATCAGCGTGCGCTCGAAGAAATCACCGCCGTCGCCGTCGACCGCAATCTCGCGCAGATGGCACCAGTTGCGGCGGTAATCCGCGGCGACATAGTCCCATTCGTCGTAGGCGTAGTAGGAATCCTGACTGCGATTGCGGCCGAGCATCAGGCGGCCGGCGCCCGGGATGTTGCCGATCTCGCCGAGCTGCTCGCGCATCAGATCGAGCTCCTGCGCCTCCTTGTTCTTGAGCTGGGTGAGGTACATGCCTTCACCCTCGGCGCCGCCGCCGGCCTCGGCCGGTTTGAGCTTGACGCCCGCCTCGATCAGTTTGCGGATTTCTTCGGGGGAAAGCGGGCGGCTGCCCTTGCCCTTCGACGTGCGGCCCGAGGCGTCGAGCATGTTCTGCTGGTCGGTCTCACCGCCGGCATCGCCGACGTCGTCGCCGCCCATCGCCTCGTCGCCGCTCTCCGCGCCGCGCAAGGTGCCGAGGAGATCGTCACGCATGTTCGTGGCGCCCTCGCCGAGCGAGTCGGTGTCGCCCGCCGCCATCGCCGCCGCGAACATCGCTTGCAGCCAGCCGTACATTGCGCCGGTGGCGAGCGCACTTTGAGTCACGGTCGCACCCTCTTCGCGCAGAGGCGAGAAAAATTCCCCAGCGCGACGGATAAAGCTGTTCGAGGGATCCGCGGTTATCACGCCGAGTCCGAGCGACGCCCGCACCAGCATCGTGCTGAGCGCGAAGGGGCGCAGATGCTCGGCCAGCGCGGCATTCATCCGCGTGATGCGCGGCGCGAGGCCGCGGTAACGCCGCGCCAATTCGACATCGATCCGCGCCGACTCGCACAGACGCATCAGCGCGCCCGCCAGCCCCGGATCGTCGAATGAGGAGACATAGCCGTCGAGCGCCTCGACGCCGGTCTCGCCGCGCTCCTCGAAGCCGGGGATATCGGCGAGGCGGAACGTGAAGGTGCCGAACTCATGCCGCGCCGCAAGATGGCTTGCCGTCAACACATAATAATCGCGCGCCATCTTGTCGTCGCCGATTCCGGTAATCATGTCCGGCAGATAGATCATCTCGCCCGGCATCAGCGGATAATGGAACGGCAGGACGGGACCGGTATTGGGCAGCGAGTCGATGCGGAACTCCAGCGGGAAGAGCATCCGCATGAACTTCGTCAGCATCCCTTTGACGCGAAAAAGCTCGTGACTGTCGGTCGATTCAATGGCCATTGCAGTCATACTGGCAAATCGCGGCGTCTCGGCGCAATTTGCGCCGGCTCGCGATTTTCCTGCTTGACTGTCCGCGCCGGCCCAGACTTAACTGATTCAATCGCAATGAAAATAAAAATTCTTTTCGGGTGCCGATTCTTTCCGGCGTCAACAATGTCCGTCGCGATCCTTTGGTTGGCGCTCGCCGCGAGCGCGCGGGCGGGCGTCGCCGACGCCGTCAAATATGCGAAGCTGCCGAACGGACTCCAGGTGCTCGTGCTGGAAAACCACAAGGCCCCGGTCGCGACGCTCAACGTTTTCTACCGCGTCGGCTCGCGCAACGAGGTCACCGGCAAGACCGGCATCTCCCATCTGTGCGAGCATCTGATGTTCCGCGGCACCAAAAAGTACGGCCCCGAGGAGTTCTCGAACATTATCCAGGAGAATGGCGGCGACGATAACGCCTTCACGACCGAGGATTTCACCGACTATTTCGAGGTTATCAACCGCGACCATCTCGACGTTCCGATCAAGCTCGAAGCCGACCGCATGGCGAATTTTGCGCCGCAGGGGTTTGATTCGGAAAAATCGGTCGTGATGGAAGAACGCCGACTGCGCACCGAGGACAACCCCGAGGACGCGCTCGCCGAGATGACGCAGGCGGCCGCCTTTGTCGAGCATCCCTATCACTGGCCGGTGATTGGCTGGATGCACGACATCCAGGGCCTGACACTACAGGACGCGCTCGCCTACCACTCGATCTATTATTCGCCGCAAAACGCGATCGTGGTGGCGGTCGGCGACTTCGACGGTAATCAGGTGATGAAGCAGATCACTGATGCCTTCGGCGCTATCCATAATGGCGTCAAGCCGCCGCCGATCGACGAGCTCGAGCCGCCGCAGGACGGCGAGCGCCGCGTCGTGCTGCGACACGCGGCCAATCTGCCGGCCATCGCCGCCGCCTGGCACGCGCCCAACTACCAGAATGCGACGGACGCTTATGCCCTGGAAATTGCCGGCGAAATCCTCGGCGACGGCAAGAGCTCGCGGCTCTACAAGGACCTCGTGATGGACAAGCAGATGGTCGAAAGCGCCGACGTCGAATACGAGATGACCTCGTTCGATCCCAACCTGCTCTGGGTGTCCGCGCAGATGCGGCCCGGCATCAAGAGCGACGATGTGATCGCGGAGCTTGATCGCCAGCTCGCGCTGATACGCGATCAGCCGGTCTCGGCAGATGAACTGCAGAAAGCCAAGAACCTCGAAGAGGCGGGCTTCGTCTTCGCCCAGGATTCCGTTTTCGAGCAGGCCTCGCAACTCGGTCTCTACCAGATGCTCGGAAGTTACAAGATGGTGGATCAATACCTCGCGCAAATCGACAAAGTCACCGCCACGGACGTTCAGCGCGTCGCCAAACAGTATCTGGTCGATACCAACCGCACGCTCGGCGTGCTCGTCCCGACCGGTGTGCTGCCGCACGAGGCGGGCGGCGGGATCGGCGGCCCGGTCCATAACCAGATTGGGATCGATGGGGAGCAGCGATGAGCCGTCGTACACGAATTGCCACGGCAGTTGCGGCGCTAATCGTCGTCTTTCATGCGCTGCCGTCGTCGGCGCTCGAAATCAAGCGCAGTGTGCTGAGCAACGGCGCGGTGCTGCTGGTCTCGGAGCAGCACCAGCTACCGATGGTCTCGATCGCGATCGCGTTTGACGCCGGTGCGCGCCGCGATCCCAACGGGAAGGCCGGCTTGGCCGCACTAACCGCGGCGGCGCTCGAACAGGGCACGAAAGACCTCAGCGCGACCGCCTTCGATCAAAAGATCGACTTCATGGGCAGTTCAATCAGCATCGGCGCCGATCACGACTACGCCGTCGCCAGCATGACGACGCTTTCGAAATACAAAGATACGACGCTGCATCTGCTGGCGCAGAGCCTGGAAAATCCGGGGCTGCGCGACGCCGATATTGCGCGCAAGCAGGCGGATCAGGTGGCGGCGATCAAGGCCGCGCAGGAACAGCCGGGCTACGTTGCGCAGGTCGCGTTCCTCAAAGAAATCTTCGGCGATGAACCTTATGGCCATCCGACCACCGGCTTCGACGATACTGTCGCGAAGCTCACGCCCGACGACGTGCGCGGCTTCTATCACGCATATTACAAAGCGGGCAGCGCGGTGATCGCTATCACTGGCGACGTTGACGCCGCCGCGATCAAAGACCAGCTCGAAAAGGAACTCGGCGGCATCGCTGGGAAGGTCGCGGAGCAGGCGCCGCCGCCCGCGCCCGTCGTCGCCGACGGCATTCATCTCAAGGTGATAGATCGCACGGTGGCGCAGGCCAATCTGATCGTCGGCTCCGGCGGTATCGCACGCTCGAACCCGGACTACTACAAGCTGCAGGTGATGAATTATATCCTGGGTGGCGGCGGCTTCGCGTCCCGCCTGATGAAAGTAGTACGCAGCCAAGGCGGCCTCGCCTACGGGGTCGCGAGCGGCTTCCAGGCCTCGAAATTCCCGGGCGCTTTCCTGATCGATCTCCAGACCAAGGATCGGAGCGCGAACGAGGCGCTGAAATTGGTGCTCGAGCAGGTGCGCGAGATTCAGAACAGTCCGGTCGGCGACGCTGAAATCAGTTCGGCGAAGCGCTACCTGATCGGCAGCTTCCCCCTCAAGATCGACCGTCAGAGCGAGATTACCGGCTTCATGCTCCAGGTCGAATTGAATGGGCTCGGCCTCGATTACGCGGAACGCTATCCCAAGCTGATCGCGTCGGTGACAAGCGCGGACGTCCAGCAGGTCGCGCGCAAATATCTCCATCCCGACGCGCTCGACGTCATCGCTGTCGCCAATCAGGGCGAGGCGAAGATCGCGGTGGAGAGCTTCGCTCCACACTTGGCCTCCGCGAGCCATTGAGTCGGGCCGTGCGCCGGAGCCGGGCTACTCTTTGTGGCACATAACGTTGGGATTGCCGGCGGCGTTGCTCGCGTAGGAATCGACAAATCCGGCTTCACTGCCGGTTGAGTCGGTCGCGACGGTGTCATAGTCGCCCATGTAATCGGGCGCGACGAAACGATCCTGTCCGACGACCGCGCCGAAGCTCTGCTTGGTGATTCTCTTGTTACTCCACGACGCGCCGCCGTCGGTGGACTTTGCGCACTCGCGATCGATCAGGAAATTGTTGGGATCGCGCCGGCGATCATAAAAGCAGATCGCGAGATCACCCTTCTGGTCAGCGCCGAGCGCAGGTTCGAATTGATCGTTTAGCGGCCCGGAGCCGCTCTTGGGATTGTTGTTGACGCGGACCGGCGCGGACCAGGTGTTACCCCCATCCGCTGACGAGCTGAACTCGATATCTGCGAACGCATACGAAGCCGTCGTCGTCAAAGTGTCGGCGATGCTCACGGCGCCGTTGCTCCAGGCCAGATAAACCACCCCGGGATTTTTCGGCCCTTTGCCGATCGCGAGACTGGGGAACTCGTTCGCGCGCACAAAGCCCTGCAGATCGGCGCCGTCGCCCACCGGGGTTACGGCCGCCACTATCGTCGGCACACCAAACGACACGCCGCCATTGTTCGAGGCCGCGAGCCGGATCTGGCGCGCGGTTGCCGCCGCGCCGTTCTCGCCTGCGGCCTCGTAGGCAACATAGACCTGCCCCTGCGGGCCGACCGCAACTTGCGGACCGATGACCGCCGCCCACGGACTGGCCGCGCCGGCGCAGACCTGCTCGATCACCGTCGGCGTGCTCCAGGTAGCGCCGCCATCCTGTGACGTCACCAGCTCGATCGCGTAGCGCGGGATACTCGACCTCGAGCTGGGATCTGTTCCGCAGAAGGTTCCCGAAAAGTCGAGGTCGGCGTACGTCAGATACATCGCGGAATGGTTATTGGGATCGATCGCGAGCCAATCGTGATCGATCAGGTTCGTCCAGCCATTCTTGCTCACGGCGAGCGCCGGTACGCCGAAAGTAGCGCCGCCGTCGCTGGATTTCCCCAACGCCACGCCGCTTATGTTGGCCTGCGTGTCCGACCAGATCGCGGAATAAAAGAACGTCGAGCTGTCGGCGCAAGCGACCGTAGGCGCGCCCAGTAACGATTGATAGAAGCTCGCGGTGGGAGGCGGCGTACCCATATAAGTGAAGCGCGCGCCGCGGTCAGAAGACGCCGAAAGCCCGACCACGCTGATTCCCGCGGTACCGGCAATCGTGCGGATTTGACTGCCGGTATCGTTGAAGGCGGTGAGCACGTTATCTCCGCACCATGCCGTCGAGGTTTGACTCTGCGTGAACCCGGCATAGCGGCTCTGCGTCAGGCTGGGCTGCGAGGCGGGTTTGCTGGAGGCTCGCGCACTGGCCGTGATGGCGCCGGCGCCACCCGAGACCGGAGCAGGCGCGCTTGCGCTGCGCATCGCCTCCCAGCGATCGGCGAAGGCGGCCAAATTTCGCCCGACACTCGAGAGCCGTGTGCGATCAAAGCCGGGCATCGCCTCAAACGCGTGGGCGCGCGCGGCCAGCCGATCGAGCCGGTCGAGAGTATCGGTTGCGGTTTGCGCGAATGCCGGCGCAACCACGGCGGCTGCACACGCCGCGCTCGCGAACAATAGAGAGATGACCCGTGACGCCCATCGTAAGCAATTATGCACTCGCATCGCCGCTGACCGCCTTGGTAATGACCTTCGGTACTGCCTCATTCCAAGAGCGATGCCAGCCTACGGGAGCACTCGGCGTCAGCCGCGAAAACCCGAATTCTCCTTTTGGGACATGTTCTAATCGACAACGCAACGACCGCGCCGCAGGCCTCGCCAATCACGGCCGACGACGCGTTTCCGCCGATCTGTCCGAAAAATGGCGCCGGATTCGCGACGCGAGTAACTAATAGTAGGTGGGGGAGTATTCCTGCTGTTCGCGGTCGATCGAGCGCCGCGGCGTGCCCATCGGTGTGCCGGCGTAATGGCTCAGCAGCGTCGTCAACAGGCGGCGGAGCTTACTCGCGTAAAGCGCTCCACCGAGCCGTCGCATATCAAGTTCCGAGTCGCGGACGCCGGGAGCTCTGTACGTATTTTGAAACATGACACTGGTCTCGCTCGATGAATGCGAGATGAGGGAGCAAGCCCCGTGCCTGTGCGGCACTCCCGCTCGGTAACCTCCTGCGCAAGGACTGAACCGGCTTAATCAGCCGAACAACCGCCGCGACGCGAGCGCCGCGCCGTCGCGCAGCGCCGCCAGCTTCACCCAGACCAACTCTTCGGCGACGCTGCTCAGCCCGACCGTGGTCTCGAAGCCGCAATCCGTCGCGGCGATGATGCGCTGTGGGTCGCCGACCGCCCGCGCGGCGCGCTCGAGCCGCTCCGCCACGACCTCGGGATGCTCGACATAGTTGGTGGTCGAATCGATCACGCCCGCCAGCAGCATCATGCCGGCCGGTAGTTTCGTCCGCTCGAAACAGTGGTAGTCGTGCTCGTGGCGCGGATTCGCCATCGACAGCAGCATCGCGTCAACCTTAGCCTGCAACAGAATCGGCAGGATGTCCGGGAGCTCAACGTCGTGATGGTGCGGCCCCTCGTAGTTGCCCCAACAGACATGCAGGCGCACGCGGTCGCGCGGGATGTTTTCGAGCGCGCGGTTGATTCCGGCCACGACGAGCTCGACGAACTCCTGGAACTCGCGCAACGGCCGCTCGCCGTAGCTGACGTGGCGCTCCATCGCCAGGTCCGGCGCGTCGATTTGCAGCAGCACCAGCCCGCTGGCGACGATCGCTTCATACTCGACGCGCAGCGCGTCCGCCAGCGCCATCACATAATCTCCGAGCGTCGCATAATGCTGATTCAGCATCGCCGACGCGATAATCCCGGGCGACGGCGCGGTCATAAAAGATTCAACGAAGGCCGACTGCTGCGCTCGCGCCAGCCGCAGGTAATCAGCGATTTCCCGCTCGAGCGGCGCGCGATCGCGATAGGCTACCGCGCCAAGGGCCTGAGGCGCGTGCAGCAGGTCAACGCTCATCCCGGCGCTCATCGCCGCCATCCGCGCCGTGAAGGTCGGATACTCCCAGACGTCCTTGAAGCGCGGGCGCTCGCTGCGGCCGCCGAAGCCGCTCATGCGATGCTGCACGTAGGTGAAAAAGCTTTCGCGCGGCTGTTCGCCGTTGTTGCCGATGTCAATCCCGCATTCGTGCTGACGGCGGATAACGTCGCGAGTGGCAGCCTCGACCGCGGCCGCGAGGGCCGACTGATCAACCGGCTCGTGACGGCTCGCCCGCGCGAACATCTGACCCAGATCGCTTGGGCGGGGTAGACTACCCGCGTGGGTGGTTAGGATGCGATCTTCCGAGTGCCGCATAACGCCTCCGCGCAGCGCGCTTTCAGCCGGAGCGCGCACTTGGGAGTCTCTACATCGGCCATGCCTCGAGGACTCCGCCGCTCCTGACGTAATTAATTAAGACAGAAGAGCGCCCTACTTCTTGAATGGGCGATCGCGCTCCCCAAACGCCTCTTTTAGACCCTTCTCACGGCTCGCACGCATAAAGTTCTTCGCTGCTTCCGTCTGATGTGCAATGCAATCAAGGTCCGCGGACGACTGTTCCAACGCGCGGAAACCCTGCACGTCGAGATAACGATTCACCGCAGCTTTGTGCAGGGCCAGAAGTTCGAGCGGCACCGACGCGACCCGCCGCGCATAGTCGAGCGTCTCGGCCTCCAGCCGGTCGCGCGGGATTACGCGATTCACCAGATGCCAGTCGAGCGCCTCCTGCGCGCCCATCAGATCGCCGGTAAAGAAATACTCTTTGGCCTTGCGCGGACCCATAAGGATCGGCCACATCGAGAGCGTCGGCAGGATCCCCAGTGAGCGACCGGCTGGATGGCCGAACTGGGCGTCGTCGCTGGCGAAGACGATATCGCAATGCCCTGCGAGCTCGGTCGCACCCGCCAGGCAGTAGCCGTGAACCTGAGCGATCACCGGCTTGGGCAACGCCCATAGGCGCTGCCAGCGATCGACCATCTTCTGCAGTCCGGTGCGATCGTTATGCACGGTGAAGCCCGAGCCCGAGCGCTGCGTCGGCTGGAGGTCGTAACCCGCGCAAAAGGCCCGTCCGGCCCCGCGAATGATCAGCACGCTCGCGCTCTCGTCGCTCTCGAATTCGCTCATCACGCCGTCGAGCTCGCCGAGCAGCTTTTGCGACATCGCGTTGAGCTTCTCCGGGCGATTGAGCGTCAGGCGACTGATTTTGTCCTCGACCGTTTCGTAAACTACCGTTTCGTAATTCGCCATGGCTGCTTTCCTTTTTTAGTTGTGCGACACGAACGACTCACTGCCTGCGGAATCTCATCGGCTACGGAATTTCGGCAGGACCTCTTCGCCCAGCCGCTGGATGCACTCCATCACCTGAGCCTTCGCCGGGCCGAGCGGGACGCGCACGCGCAACACGAACGAATCGATTCCGCCGACTAGCCGATCCCAGCGATCCAGCGACTCAAGCCAATCCGCCACGTTGCCCATGATCGGATAGCCATAGGCACGCAGCTTGTCCATCGAATAGTACTCCGGTGTGCCCGCGCCCTCGCCGCTCTCGAGCATTCCCCACTTCGTATAGAACTTCCATTCCTCCAGCCAGAGTCGGCCGAAGACACGCTCCGCCTCTTCCTTCGACGACGCCAGCCAGCCGTCGCGAAAGATCGAGATGTAGGGCTTCTTGCCCGCTTTGGCGCACGCCTCCCGATAGATCGAAACCTGCGCCTTGATGCTCTCGACCGGATCGAGAAACGGCGCCATCGACCAGCCGTCAGCGAGGCGGCCCGCGCGTGCCACCGACTTCGGCGCGAAGGCCCCGATCCAGATCGGCGGACGCGGCCGCTGGAAGGGCTTCGGCGTCACGTGGATAGCGTCGAAGTTGAAGTATTTCCCGTGATGAGCAAAGGGCCCCGTGGTCGTCCAGGCCTTCTGCAAAATCTCAAGTGTTTCTTCAAATCGCCCTTCACGCTGTTTGAAGGGAATGCCCAGGTGGGCAAAATAATCCGGATGGTAGCCGACGCCGACGCCAAGGATCAGGCGGCCGCGCGACAGCACATCGATCAAGGCCGTAGCCTGCGCCAGATGCACCGGATTGTAGAGCGGCGGCATCATGATATCGGTCCCGATCTTGACGCGGCTGGTGCGCGCCGCGATCGCCGCCATCAGCGGGAGGGGACTCGGGAACATGCACTCGGTGCGCGCGTGCCGCTCCGGCACGAAGACCGCGTCGAAGCCGAAACGCTCGGCCTGCGCCGCCTCGTCGAGGAGCTGCGCAGCGAAATCGGCGCTGCGCTCCGGTGTCGGCTCGGGCTGATCGTAAGGACCGCCGTGAGTATCGGGCATGTAACCAAATTGAACCATTACCTTAAGTCCTCCGGATAGGCGTCAGGGCGCCGGGCAACAGAATCCGCGGTAACTTCGCCAGACTCGTCTCGGAAATGCAAATGCGCGAAGCCAAACGCCGCGCGGTTGACAGGGTGGGCTCTATTGCACAGACTGCGACGGTTTGCCGATGCTAAAAAAATTACTCTCCGCAGTCGCGTTGGTTATCTTCGGGGTCGGGCTCGCGCTCGTCGTGCTGGACGTTGGAATCCGCATCGCGAATCGGCGGTTTCCCTACTTCTACTGTTATGACGCCGATCGCGGATGGGGCCTCAATCCCGGCGCGCAGGGACGTTATACGCGCGAGGGCGGCTCGTGGCTCAGGATCAATCAGGACGGCTTCCGCGGCCCGGACTATCCCCGCGTCAAGCCGCCCGGCGTCCTGCGCGTCGCGGTGCTCGGCGATTCCTACGTCGAGGCGATGCAGGTTGAAGAGGACCAGACCTTCACCGCGGTTGTCGGCCGGATGCTCGCCGAATGTCCGGCCATAAAAGGCCGCAAGGTTGAGGCGCTGAATTTCGCTGTCGACGGTTACGGCACCGCGCAGGAATTGATTACTTTGCGCGACAAGGTGTGGGCTTATCAGCCGGATGTCGTCGTGCTAGCGATCTTTCTCGGCAACGACATCCGCAACAATTCGGTCGTGCTTGAAGGCGATCGCTGCCGGCCCTTTTACGTTCGCGACGGCGATATCCTGCGGCTCACCGGCCCCTTCATTACGTCGCCGAGCTTTCGGCTGTGGTGCGAGGCGCGCTTTGACTACCGCGATTTGCGACTGCTTGATTTATTCAGAAACTCTTTTGAGCTCTTCACGCATGGCGGCGGCGCGCCGACTCCCGAGCATCCGGTCGAGCGCGCGATTAATTACAGCATCTACAAACCGCCCACCGATCGGGCCTGGAGTGACGCCTGGGACGTCACCGAGAAGCTAATCGCACTAACCCGCGACGAAACCGTTCGACACGGCGCCAGGTTTCTCGCGGTCACCGAAGACACCGGCATCCAGGTCTGGCCCGATCCGCAGGTGCGCTCGCACTTTCAAAAGCATCTGGGCGTTGACGATCTTTTCTATCCCGATCGGCGCATCGCGGCACTGGGCCAACGTGAAGGTTTCGACGTCTTGACGCTGGCGCAGCCGCTCCAGGCCTATGCCGACCAGCATCACGTCTTCCTTCACGGCTTCGCGAACACGCCCAAGGGCTTCGGCCATTGGAACGCGATCGGCCATGAGCAGGCTGGGATTCTAATCGCGCGCAAGCTTTGCGCGATGCTCGGCGGCGGCCGCAACAACCTGAGCTACGGGGCCGCCGGCAATCACTGATCAGCGGGTGACCGCCCCGCCAGAATTTCCCGATAGAGCGAGAGCGTCCGCTCGACCATCGCGGCGGCGCTGAAGTGCTCGCGCACGCGGCGCAATCCGGCTGCGCCATAACGTTCGCACAGTTCGCGATCATCGAGCAATAAATTGAGCGCCGCAGCCAACGCCGCGGGCTGAGCCGGCTCGACGGTGATGCCGGTCTCCTCGTCGATCGATACGAAGGGCACTCCCGACGCGAGCCGCGTATTGACGACCGGCTTCCCGCAGGCCATTGCCTCCAGTTGCACGATGCCGAAGGCTTCGCTGCGCGCCACCGCGGGCAGCACGAAGACGTCGCAGGCCTGATAGGTGTCGATCAATTCGTCGCGGCTCAAGTCCCCGAGAAAGCTGACGCGCACATCGACTCCGGCCGCGCGCGCAGTGCGTTCCAGCCGAGGGCGCAGCGGTCCCTCGCCGACAATCAGAAGATGGCCCGCGACTCCAGCCATCGCGTGAATCAGATTTTCGAAGCCTTTGTAGTAAACCAGTCGGCCGACGCCCAGCACGATTCGCGGCCCATAGCGTTCACGGAGCTGCGCGATTCGCGCCGGGTCGCGCGGCTGAAACTCCGTCGGCTCGATCCCGTAGGGAATCACGTGGACGCGGGCGCGATTCCGCGCCAGGATCGGCGAGCTGTCGAGATAATTCGGCGAGCTCGCGATCAACGCTGCGGCTCGTCGCACGATCGCGCGCTCAATTGGCGCGAAGAGCCGCGCCAGTTGTTTTTGCCGGACGACGTCGCTGTGCCAGCCAATCACTAGCGGAGCTGCGCAACCGCTCAACAGAAGCGCCAGAGCAGGATATGGATTCGGAACGTGCAAATGAATCAAATCCGCCGGCGTGCTGCGGATCGCGCCGATCATGCTTGGACAGATTGGCGTCGAGGCTGGCGTGCCGATCGTTCCCAGCCGGCGCACCCGCACGCCGTCGAGATCCTCGGTCACGCTGCGCCGGCCGTCATTGGCGACGATCGCCTCGACAGTGGCGGCTTGCGCCAGACCGCGACACAGCGTCGCCAGATGGGTTTCGATGCCGCCGTGATGCGGCGGATAGAATTTACCGAGATGAAGAATCCACACCGGACTTTAGCCGGCGACCGTGTGATAGAGCGCCGCGGTGCGCGCCGCGGCGGCGTCCCAAGAGAATTGCTGCGCCCGAGAGATCGCCGCTTCGCGCCGGCGGATCCAGCTTGCAGGATCGCCTTCGCGCGCGCGCAGTAATTGGTCCGCCACTCTGAACAATTGCTCGACGTCACCGACCGGAGCGTAATCCGCCGCGTCGCCGCCGATTTCGCGCAACGAGCTGAGATCGCTCGCGAGCACCGGCGTTCTGCAGGCCAGCGCTTCGACCATCGGCAGCCCAAAGCCTTCCGCCTCCGAGGTGATCAGGAGAAGCGCCGCCCGCCGATAGATAGCAGCGAGCACCGCGCTGCTGACGTGCGGCACCGTCGCGATCGCATCCGCCACCCCGAGCTGCGAGGCCAACGCGGCCGCCTCGCGGGGCAGATCACCTCCGACCCGCACCAGCCACGCGGAGGGCCAGCGTTGGCGCAACCGCGCGAAAACGCCAAGCAGGATGTCGATTCGCTTGCGCCTGACGGGTGCGCCAACGTGCAAAAGCTCGGGGCGCCCGTCATGCGCCAGCCCGAGCAGCCGAGCCGCCTCGGCGTCGGCGTGCGGATTCGCCACCGGACTGAAGATCTCGTCGACGCCGTTGGCGATTACGACTGAGCGTCGCTCGTTCGCGATTCCAAAGCGAATCAGCTCGGCGCGCGTAGATGCGCTCACGCAGGAGACCGCCGCCGCGTGCGTGAGCCCGCGCAGGATTCGGCGCGTCATCGCACGAAAAATGATCGGGCGCCACTCGCGCTCGGGCTCGAGCAGACAGCGGAAGGTTTCGAGATCGTGGCAAGTCACGACGGTCCGCGCCGCCGGCAGACAGTCCACCAGATGAGCGTAGCTGTGATCGATGATGTGAAAGACGTCGAACTCCGTCCGTCGTCGTTGCAGATAAGCGGGATAATCATAGAAACGATTGATTAGGCGATCAGCATTTTCGAGCCCACGCGAGCTTATCGCGCGAAGCGTCAGACGCCGCTGCAGGAGCGGCCGGATCAGCACTGGCGTCAGTTCGCCGCCGTGGTTCCTCGCGAGCCGCTCCGCCAACGCCTCGGCGACGCGGTCCATGCTCGCCCAGCGCTCTTCGATGAAGTCGGCGATTAGCGCCACCCGCAGCGGGATCATCTTCCACGATCACAACTCAAGCGTGCGAGCGTTGACGGCTGTGAAGCCAGCGACTCGCGCTGGTCGCGACCTCTTCGATTACCTGACGCAGATCGGCGAATGCCTTATCGCGATTCCACTCGGCGTTGACGTAGTCGCGACCCAGCTTGGCCTGCGCGCGCGCCGCTTCGCAATTTGCCGCGACCCACAAAATCGCCTCCGCCATCGCGTTGGCGTCGCCGCGCGGGACAATCTGCGCCAGACCGTCGAGCTGGATCGCCATCCCACCGACGGCGGTTGCGACCACGGGCGTGGCGCAAGCCAGCGCCTCGAGCGTCGCGAAGGCCGCGCCCTCCGCGAGCGACGCCTGCGCAACGACGTCGGTACAGCGGAAATAGTCGAACACTTCGGTCAGCGGATTCACCGCCGGTCGCCCGATAGCCCATTCATCGACCTCAGGCCCGCACAGGCGGCGAGCGAGCGCGAGAAATTCCTGCCAGCCGCCGCCGAGGTTGATCAGCACGGCGTTTAAACCGCGCGCCCGCACGCTCGCGACCGCCCGGATCACCGTCTCAGGATCCTTCTCGTGGCTGATTCGGCTTGCGAACAACACCATGAAACGATCGTGCGGAAGCCCGAGACGCGCGCGCAGCGCCGTCCGCTCGCCGGCGTCGGCGGGCCGAAACCGCGCCGTATCCACCCCATAATAGCGACCGATCCCGACTCGCGAACTGTAGCGTTCGGCAACTCCGCGCACATACGGACCCATCGCGAGCGTGCGTGCGGCGAGGCGTCCATTGAGCGCGAGCAACGTGCGGATGACCGCTTCGCCGGCGAGCGCTCTGATGCGGCCGATTTGCTGCCGCTCCCGTCGGCAACGAAAGTACTCGACCGGCGCTATCCCGATGTAGGTCACGACCGGCACGCGTCGCAGCCTACCGGCCAGATTTGCATTCAGCGCGCCGCGCAAGGCCTCCTGCGCAAGAATTACGTCGAAACGCGCGGCATGGCGCATCAGCCACGCCAGCGAGCCGATTTGAAAAGCGAGCCGCCTGCCGCCGATCTCGATCAGCTCAAGCTTCAGACTGAGTTCCGCGAGGCGCTGGGCGAGGCCGCTTGCGCGGTACTCGACAGCCGGCACGACCATGGTGAGCTCGCAGATCTCGCTGAGCCCGGCGACGAAGCGAATGTCCGTGAAGCCCTCGACCAAAAAAAATACGCGCTGCGCCGCGCGCGCCGCCGCGCGACCGGGTGCGAAACTTACCGCCATCGCGCAACCGCGGCACTTTTGCGCGACGAACGTATCGCGCCGCGCAAGATCGCGCGCGTCCGGCGCAAAAGATTTGCGCGCACATGATCGGGCACGAAGCTCAAGGCCATCGCCAGCGCTGCGCGCGGGCCATGCTTCGAGCAGAGCGCCAGCCATAAATGCTCGCGCGGCGACTTGGTTCCGCCCCGCTCGGACAAGGCGAGCGCGTAGCGGAGGTGAGCATATTTCAGCCGCGCAGCGAACAGCCGTCGCCAATGCGCCAGCGCGGGATCCGCACTCAAACGCGAATAGATGAAGATCGCCGCGCACGCGGCGCTTGCGCTCTCGAGCACGCTCGCGCTCTCGCGATGAACCCGGAAGCGCGCCAGCCGCCGCGATGCGTACCAGGCCGCGCCGCCGCCGCGGCAGGCGAGATAAGTCAGCCACAGGTCGTAGGCCGGGCCGGTTTCAAGGGGAAAGTCCGACCAATCAATCGCGCTCCGCCGAAAGAGCGCCGCGACGATCGCGATGCTCTGATCGACCAGCGCAATCCGCTGAAAGTCGCGGTTGCCATATTCTCGATCCGCGAGGCGATCGCGCTTCCAGCGCCGGCTGCTAGACGCCGTCGCAGCCGCGTCGAGCGCGCCGTCAGCATCGATGATGTGATGGTCGGCGAAGGCGACGGCCAGATTCACATTCGCGTCGAGAAGCGGCGCCAGGGTCGCGAGGAGTTCCGGCTCCCAGACGTCGTCGTCGTTGAGCACGGCAACATAGTCGCCGCGCGCGTCGCGGGCTGCCGCCAGATGGTTGCCGGCGATCCCGAGGCGCTCCGGGTTGCGCCGGTAATGCACCCGCGGATCGGCGAAGGACTCCACTACCGCGCGGTTGTGCGGCGGGCCGGCGTCATCCGAGACGATTACCTCGAACTCCGCGTAAGCGCCCAAGAGAACGCTCGCGATCGCGCCACGCAGATAATCGGGCCTGTTGTGCGTCGCGATCAGCACGCTGACGCGCGGCGTCGCGGGCTTCATAGCGAGCCCCATAGCTCCGCTCGCAGTGGTCCGATCGTATGCTCCAGCGCAAAGCGCGTCCGATAGAGCGCGGCGGCGCTTGCGCCGTAACGCGCTTGCGCCGCAGGGTCGTCCAGAAGCTCGAGGAGGCGATCCGCGAGGGCCGCGGCTTCATCATCAACCAGCGCGAGCGCGGCGGTCTGCTGCCACAAACTCTCCGTCGCCGAACCGCGGTTGCTGACGATCGGTCGCCCGTGCGCAAGCGCCGCAACCAGTGTAGTCCGCCGAGCGCAAGCTCCATCAGCGTACGGTTGCAACATCAGATCGCAGCCCGAGAGATGCGCCGACGCATCGGCCGCGGGCAGATATCCGGTCGCATGAATCCGTCCTGGCAATTCGCGCGGAAGCTTCCCCAGCGTCGCGCGGAACTCGCGGCTGCCCGCGCCCATCAGCACGACTTCGAGGTTTTTCCTCGCATCCAGAATTCGCGGCAGCACCTCCGCGAGCAGACGTCGAGTCGTCCCAGGATAGGTGCTGAAGTGGCCGAGCAGTGAGCCACCAGCCGGTATCAGGCTACGCCGCAATCCGAGCACCGCGGCTTCATCGTGAAGGGCCGGAATCGTGCTTGGCAGCGGCAACCATACGGCGTCGCGCACCACACCGACCTGCCGGCGCAGCACTTCCGCCCAATATGGCGTCGAGACGAAAATGCGCGCCGCCGACCTTACGACGATCGCAGCCATGATGCGATTAACCACGCCGCGCAAATTTTGCGACCACGGCTGCTCACGTGAGATCGGGAACATGACTTCGTGGCACATCACCGTCGGTTCGCCACGACCGCGCCGCGCCGCCAGCCATGCGCAGAGTGCCACGTTCATCCCGCGCCAACCGAAGGCCTGCGGCTCATACTGGACCAGCAGACGCCCGCCACCGGCTCGCGCTATCATCGCGCCGAGCCGCGGGAGGGTGAGCGGGCCAAAGCGATCGGGAAGACGATGCAGCACAACCCCCGCGTCTTCGGACGGCAACCCGGTCGAGGGTGGCGCCCAGACATGGACCTCGTCGCCGGCGGCGGCCAAACCGCGCGCGACGCATCTGGTGTAGTCGCTGACGCCGCCGCGATCGGGCGGGTACTCACCGGTAAGAATCTGCCATATCATGCGGAATCGACGGTCCAGTTCGCGTCGCAAAACACCGGACCATCCACTGAACGTGGAATCATTCCGGTACCGTAGATATCCGCCGGAAAGACTTCGAGCGCGATCGCGTCAATGATCACGTCGAGGTCGCGCGTCATCTCGGCGAAATCGCCGAAATAGAGATCGAGCATGTAGGTACCCGGCATCAAAGGGAGGTGCTCGAAGGTGCAGCGAATCGTGCCGTGCGTCAGCGCAGGCCCGTCGCAGCCGGCGCGCGTCCAACGATTACTGACGCCCAGAATCGGCGCGCCGTTCGCGGTTTTGATCGTGACTCCGAGGATCGGCCGGATCGGATGCGGGACGGCAAAGTGCGCCTGCACCGTTAGCGCACCGCCCATCTTCGCGGCGCCTTCGAGGCCATCGGGCTGCGAGCGCAGCCGCACCTCGGTCATCAGCGGGACCGAGCCGCGCGTGCGCCCCGGATGGGCGCCGAGGTCGCGCATCCGGCGTTCGCGTAAGAGCTCGGCGCTCATATATCGCGCGATCATCGCGGCCGGCGCGCCAATCGCCTCGACGCGCCCATCGCCGATAATCATGCATGAGCGACAGAGCGACTCGATCGAGGCCAGGTTGTGGCTGACGAACAGGACCGTGCGGCCGGCGCGCGCAACTTCGTTGATCTTGCCCAGACAGCGCTTCTGGAAGGCGGCGTCGCCCACCGCGAGGACTTCGTCCACCAGCAGAATCTCCGGCTCCAGATGGGCCGCGACGGCGAACGCGAGCCGCACATGCATCCCGCTGGAGTAGCGCTTGACGGGGGTGTCGATGAAGCGCTCGACCTCGGCGAAGGCGACGATCGCGTCGAACTTGCGTGCGATCTCGGCGCGGCGCATGCCGAGAATCGCGCCGCTCAGAAAGACGTTGTCGCGTCCGGTCAGTTCCGGATGAAATCCCGTGCCGACTTCGAGCAGGCTGCCGACGCGGCCGTAGAGCTCTGCGCGACCGCGCGTCGGGGCGGTGATGCGCGCAAGGATTTTCAGCAGGGTCGATTTCCCCGCGCCGTTGCGTCCGATGATCCCCAGCACTTCGCCCGCATCAACCTCGAAGCTCACGCCGTCGAGCGCCTGCACGTACTGCGGGGCTGCGCGTTCACGCACGAAGCCCGCGCGTAACCGTCGTAGCGGCGCATTCATCGCGTGCATAACGCTCTCGCGCAGCGTGCGATTCGATTCGCGCACGCCGATTTGATAGCGCTTGCCCAAATGCTCGGCGCGGATCATCGGATGCATTTCGACGCAGACTCCCGCCGCCTCAGATGAAATCCGCGAATTCGCTTTCCATGCGCCGGAATGCATAGGCCGCATATATCAGGATCACAGCCGCTGTCAGCGCTGCGAGCGCCAGCGCGGACCAATCCAGAGGCCGCCCGAAAATCGCATCGCGGTACCCCTCGATTATGGCGCTGAGCGGATTCAGTCCCAGCAGCCACCGCCATCGCGCCGGTACCAGACTCAACGGATAGATAACCGGCGTGACGAACATCCAGAGCTGCAGTGCAAACGGCAATGCATAGCGGACGTCGCGGTATTTCACGTTGAGCGCCGCGAGCCACATGCCGACGCCGGCGGCGACTATCGCAGTCAGCAGTGTCAGCACCGGAAACATCAGGAGGCTCGGCGTAAAGGGAACGCCGTACCACGGCGTCATCAGGAACAAAATCACCGCGGCGATCGCAAAATCCACGAGTGCCGCGCCGACCGCCGCCACCGGAATCACCAGTCGCGGAAAATAGACCTTGGTTATCAGATTGGCGCTGCCGACCAGGCTGTTACCCGCGTTGCCCACAGCTCCCGTGAAAAAATTCCACGGCAGGAGCGCGGCATAGGAGAAAATCGCGTACGGCTCGCCCTCCGAGGGCACGCGCGCCAGCCGGCCAAACAGGAGCGTAAAGACCACCATCGTGAGGAACGGTTGCAGGACCGCCCAGGCGATTCCCAGCACCGTCTGCTGATAGCGCACCTTGACGTCGCGCCAGGCCAAGAAAAATCCGAGGTCGCGATGGTCCCACAGCTCGGCCAGCCCGAAACCGCGCCATCTGCGCAGGCTGGTAATCGTGATTGTGGGTGCGGGCGTTCCGCGGGTCGGCCCGTCCGTTCGCGGTAACTCCTGCAATTCGGGCGCGGCAGTGAACTCGGGCTGATCTGCTATTCGCTCAAGGTCGCGCATCCGTCCGCTCCGTAGTGAGACTATCAGTATATGAGCATCCGCGATTTAGGGAACCTCTGCGCAAGTTATGCTGGTTCATGCTGTGCGGGGTCTGCGGGGTGAAGTCCGGGATTCTTCGCGCACGTTTGTCTGGCCTGCTCATTCCGCTCCCCCACGGGTGCGCGCGTGAGAGTAACAGAAGGGAGGCGCCTTGCACCGCATATGCTGGAGTGGGACGGTGTTGAGAGCGGCAGGTACAGGAAATACGGTTTGCAGGATTTTCGCGATCGAGCCTGGACGGCACGTCAGGCAAATTCCGTCGCGCCTCTGGTTACTGAGCGCAGCCTGATCGCGGCGGCGCTCGCCGCGCCGCTGTGCCAATGGGAGAAATTCGCGGCCGAGTGCGCCGCGCTCGGCGCGGAGGAATTCGCCGTGCGCCACACGCTGGGGGTCGCCGATTTTCTAATTAACTACATCCGCTCGGGTGACCGGGTCTGGCGCGATCTCTATCTCGGTGAGCGTTTCAAGCAGGCGCATTGGCCGGGGGACGATCCCGCCCAGATGATCGAACGGCGCCGTGGGCTAATCGCGGCCGATCGCGAAGCGATTATGGGTGTAGCGGCGGCGCGGCTGGATCAAGCGGGCCGCGCGCGGCTCGAAGAATTCTTCAGCGTTGCGCTGGCCGCCGCAGATCGCACACCCTCGAATCAATGCCGGGTGCTGTTTGTCGGCGATTGCCTGTTTCTTGATCTGGCGACGTTTTTAGCTGCGCCGCTCGCCGCCGCGGGCGTCCTTTTGCGCCCGACGTTCCTGACCAGCAAGAATCCCAGCGAACTGCGCACGGCGATTCGCGGCTTGCGCGATGAGCAATTCGACCTCGTCTGTTACAGCCCGTATACCTATGAATTCGATGTCGGGTTCGCGGCCACGCACTACGGGGGATTGGCGCTGCGGCGGCGCAATTTGCATCGGCTCGCCGCCGAGGCTCATCGCCGCACCCGCGCCACCCTGATGCTGCTCAGGGAACTTTTCGATTGCGCGATCGTCATCCACACCTCGGCGAATTTCCGGCGGCATGATTGCTCATGGCAATCCCAGATTAAAAATCTCGTCACACGCCGCGCCCGTCAAGTGACGGCGCGCCGCGCCAGCGACCTGATCGGCCGGCTGGTGGAGCGGCGCGGTCGCGACGCGGCCACGGCGATCGCAATTCTCGACGAGCGGGTGGCGCTCGCCCGGCATGGCGATCTACCTTTAGGTGAGACCTTTCACGATTCCGGCGTGGTGCATCCCACGGTGTTCAGCCGTGACCTCGCCGAGACCTATCAGAGTCTGATCCTGAGCCGGGTCCAGCTGACGACCAAGAAGATTCTGGTCGCGGATCTCGATAACACGCTGTGGAAGGGCACTATTGGCGAGGGTCCGGTCGAACATGATCATCGGCGCCAGGCGGTTTTGAAGAAGCTGCGTGAGAGGGGCGTGATGCTCGCGATTTGCTCCAAAAACGTTCCGCGCAAGATCAAGTGGGATGGGGCCTTACTCGCCGAGACGGATTTCGTCGCGGCGCAGATCAACTGGGGTCCGAAAGCCGCGAACCTTATACGCATCGCGCAGGAACTGAACCTCCGGCTGAACGATTTCGTGTTTCTTGACGATCGCGCAGACGAACGTGCGCTGGTTCAGGAGGCCCTGCCGGAAGTCGTAACGATGGACCCGGCCGCCGAAGGCGACTGGGCGATGATCGAATGGTGGGCGGCGCTGATATCGCCGCAGGGCGGCGCCGACCGCGCGCAGCTCTATCGCGAGCGGCGCGAACGGCAGCAATCTCTCGACGCGCTGCCGGACCGCCTCGAAGCCGAGAAGCTACTGCACACCTTGCGGCTCCGGCTCAAAATCCGCGACGCCAGCAAGCGCGATCTGCCGCGGGTGGTGGAACTCATCAATCGCACCAATCAGTTCAATACTAGTGGCGCCAGAACCACTGTGCGGGAACTTTTGGCGTGGCTCGACGACCCGCAGCATCGCCTGCTGGCCGCCGAAGCGGCGGATAAATTCGGTGAGATGGGCTTGATTTCCGCGCTACTCATCGAAACTGGTGGCCCCGCGATCGAGATCATTGCGTGGGTGATGAGCTGCCGGGTTTTCGGTTTCGGCATTGAGGTCGCGATGCTCAATCACCTCAAGCGGCTCGCCGCGGAAATCCGCGCCAGCAGCTTGCATGGCTATTTCACTCCGACTGACAGCAACGATCCTTGCCGCGACGTTTACCCCGCCAACGGCTTTGTGTGGGATGGGGTCAAATGGGTCTGCGCTGGCGATAGAGTCGCCGCCGACCCGCAATGGCTCGCGATCGACGCTGAGCTGATCTCGCTCTCCGCCTGAGCTTTCTTAGTTCGCGCACTTTTTCTCAACCGTCTCCGAGGCGGAAAACTCTACTATCTGACGCGCCATAGCCGTCGTAGTGCAGGCTCTTAGCTGAGCGCCGAAGGCCTCGAACCGCTGCCGCGCGCGGGATGGATTAAGGCTCCAGGCCAGTAAACGCGCGCTTAGGTCCGCGCTATCCTCCGGCGCGGGAAGCAGCATGTCGCGCAGGGCTGCCGGATAGCGCTCGGCCACGCCCGCCCGCGCGGTGACCATCGCGGGGACCCCAAGCGCGATCGCTTCATGGACGTTCAGCCCGTAAGCTTCATAGCGTGTGGGACTGACGAGCAGGTCGGCGGCGGCGAGCACTTCGTCGATGCGTTCCGTGTGCCCGAGCATCCGGACGCGGCCTTCGAGACCGGCCGCGGCAACGCTGCGACGCCAATTCTCGAGCATCCGGCCCCCGCCTGCGACGACAAGACTCGCGCTCCAGTCAGGGCGTGCGCAGAGCTCCCGCCATGCGCGCCACAGCGTATCGAAACCCTTGTGATGGTCGTGGCGGAGCGTGCCGACGAAGGCGACGACGGGCTCGGTGGCGAAGCCCAGCCAGGCCCGCGCGCTGGCGCGATCCGCAGCCGATGGCGGCCCAACAGCCATGTCGCTCGCGGGATAGACCGTGGTCATCCGCTCGTTAGAGAGGCCCAGCGTTTCGATCAAATCCGCTCGCGTGCGTTCAGAGTTGACGAAGAGCCGCCGCGCTCCGCCGAGCAGCGTTCTTTCGCGCCGCGCCTGCAACTCGGTTTCGAGCCGGTTCTTGAGGCGCAGCCATCGCGGCCCGCCACCTCCAACGCGCGGCGGCAACGCCTGATGGACAAAATGAATCCAGTTGAGATCAGGCCATGCGCAATTCACGCCGTTGACCAGCACCCGCGCCGCCGGACAACGAGCGGTCACCCGCGCGGCGACCGCCCGTCCTGCGCGATCGAGTTGCCGTTGGCCGAGAAAAAACGAGCCCGCCGGCTTGGCCACCCGGTGGAGCCGCGCGGCCGGATGCTCGATGAATTCATCGTCAAAGCGATGGCCCACCAGATGGACCGGCGTGCCCTGCCCTATCAGATAACGCGCCAGCGCGGCGTTGAGCTGGTCCATCGCGCCCTCGCGATGGAAGCCGCCGGCGACGATCACCCACGGCGGAGTCCCCGTGTGCGTCTCATTCCGCATCATGCCCGCCGCGCCCGGGGATCGATCATGTAGTTCTCCGATTGTGGAACGCGGCGCCGAGGCGACGCGGCAGTTCCCGCCGCAGCGGTCCAGCCTGCAAACATCAGCAGCGTTGCAGTCTGTGGAATCGCATTGAGCAATCCGGTCCCAACCACTGCGGCGGCGAATGAGATCGCGCAAAACAGCCATGCGAGCCGGCGTCCCGCAGCCCATGGATCGCGGCGATGCGGCGCCGCACGCATCAGCACCCAGCCGAAAAAGCCGAGCCAGAGAGCCAGCCCTGGGAGGCCCTGCTCGGCGACGATCCGCGCGTACTCGTTCTCGAGCCCGATCGGATCTTTGACCAGAGGCTGCAAAAAATGCGGGATGCTGGTGCCACCGCCGCCCAATCCATTGCCCAGCGGATATTCCTCGACCAGCTCGATAAAACTTTCGTTGACGCTGCGCTGGAGCCGCGCGGCCACCATGCCCGGCTCGCCCAGCGTCAGAAATCGTTGCAGGCGTGGCGTCAGCGCCACCAGTATCGCGATCAAGACGACGAGCGCGAGCCACGCCAGTCGCGGAAACTGATCACGCCGAGGCGAAAACGAAATTATCAGCACCATCAGGATCAGCATCGCCGCTTCCGCGCGGGACGCCGCCAGGAAAACGCCGATTGCCGAGGCGGCGATCGCCGCGAGCAGCAGTCGCCGGTTCCAGCTCCGCGCCGCCTCGACGTTTAGCCCGCCGAGCAGCAGCGGCATGCTAGCGACCATGTTGGTCGCGTACGCCGCCGAATTCGCAAAGCTTGCCGGAATGCGGAAGTGGCGCGCGCCGTTGAAGAAAACATCCGTGCTGTTGTAGATGATCGCGTCGAGCGCATTCTGCGGATAAAAGCTGGGGACCCCGATTACGGTCTCGGCGAGCGCCAACGCCAACACGGCGAGATTCATCATCGCTACGCCACGGGCAATCATCCGCACGTCGGCATCCTCGATCATTCCGCCGATCAGGATGAACGGTACGAACAGCACGTTCCCGCGCCAGCCGACCAACTGGATCAGCGGATGCTGCGCGGGTACGAGCAGGAGCAGCGTGGGCCAGCCCATCAGGCACAGCATCCAGGGCATCAGCGGCCGCATGCGAAGCCTTTGACCGACGCCGAGCGGGCGCGCGAGCGCGGCGATGAAGAAGCCCGCCAACGCCGCGTCATAGACGAACTGCGCGAGGGGGCTGTCGATATTGGCGCGCACGATGCCATAGAGGTAGCCGACGGCGAGCATCGCGACGACGCCGGCCCAGACCGCACGGCGCATCGCGGTAAAGCAGCCGCCGAAGGCGACTGCGCAGACGGCGACCGCGAGCGCGGCTTCGAGGCGCATCAGAGAGACACGCGGGCGGATGCAGCGCTAGCCCCGCTCAAGGCCGCGACGATCGCGGCGAGCCGAACCATCTGCGCCCGCGGATCACATAAAAGCCGCGCGCGCTGCGCTCCGCTCGCGCCCAAGCGGTTGCGCCGCCACGGATCATCGATCAGCGCGCGCAGGGCGGTCGCGACTGCGGCAAAATCGTTCGGCGGCACAGTAATCGCGCACGATTCGTCGATCAGCTCCGCCACGCCGCCGAGGCCGGTCGAGATCACCGGCAAGCCCGCGCTCATGGCCTCGGCAAAGGCGAGGCCGAAGCCTTCGGCCGCGCTGTGCGGCTGACAATAGATATCGGCCGCAGCCAGGAGGCGGGCGGCCTGCGGCTGCTCGCCGCAAAACGTCACGCGCTGTGCGATTCCAAGTTCGGTCGTGCGGGCTTTGAGCCGCGCGAAATATTTTAGCTCGCCGGGCCGCTGCGGGCCGCCGATGATCCAGCATCGCCAGCCGGCAAGGTTCGCGAGCAGCGCCAGCGCCTCGATGAGAACGAGGTGGCCCTTCGTCTCCTCGAGGCGGCTTGCTTGTGCGATGACGATCGCGTCATCCGGCGCGCCGAACTGTTCGCGAATCGCGCTCCTTGCAAGTACGTCAAGCGGAGGCGCAGGCGCAACCGGCAAATACAGCACTTCGCGCGGCGCGCGCGGGTAGAGCGCCGTCATCGTCGAGGCGGTAAAGGCGCTGTTACACAGCAGCAAATCGGGTTGGGTTACGCTCGCCCAGCGATCAAGCCAATGACGGCCGGTCGCTGCGCCATGCACCCAGAAGATCAATGGGAGGCGCGCCGCTTTGACGACCCCGGCAAACAGCGCCGTCGCCCAAGCCGAGTGGCACGCGACCGCGTCGAAGCGGCGGCGCGCGAGCAGTTCGCGCAGGCGCTCGCGGGCGCGCCGGAGCGTCAGAGGATTGCGCACGCGAGCCGCGCCCAGCATATAGATCGCGACGCCGACTGCGCACAACTCCTGCGCGAGACGACTCTCGAAGCAGAGCGCAGCCTCGTGCTCGAGCGGGGCAAGCTTGCGGTGGCGTGCGAGTGTCGTCAGCAGCGTCTCGACACCGCCGTAGAGATTGCCGCTATGAACGTGCAGCAAGCGCATCGTCAGACTCGGCAGACACCAACCCTTGATAGATCGTGTTGAGTTGCGCCGCCATCCGCGCGCGGTCGAATCTCTGTTCGGCGGTAACGCGGCCCGCGCCCCCGAGCGCGGCGCGCAAGGCGGGATTCGCCGCCAATCGCGCGATTGCCGCAGCCAGCGCCTGCACGTCAGCAGCGCGATAGACCAGCGCGTCGCTCTCGGCAGTGACCAGGTCGGCGGCCCCGCCGGTCGCGCTGGTGATCACCGCGCGGCCACAGGCGAACGCCTCCGCGATCACCAGGCCGAAGGGTTCCGGCGCCACGCTGGCGTGCACCACGATGTCGAGTGCGCGCAAGGCCGGCGCCACCTCGCGCAGATAGCCTGTAAATCCGACTTTGCCGGCGAGCCCCAGCGTCACCGCCAAAGCGCGCAACTCAGTGAGGGTAAATTGACTGCCCGCGGTCTGATAGATTGGCCCGCCGATCACATAACCACGCACCGTCATCTGAGGCGGGAGCAGCGCCAGCGCGCGCAAAAACTGATCCTGCCCCTTCCAACGCGCCGTCGCCGCGACGAGGCCAACGCGCACGACCGCCCTGTCGTCCGTCGGCAGGTTCGCGAGCGCGTCGAGATCCGCCACCGCGCCATGCGGCGCAAAACGCTCGAGATCGACGCCGTTGTGCACGGTATGAATCGGTACGCTGGCGCCGAGAACCGCGCGCGCATCGGCGGCGACGCTGCGCGAGTTCGCCACGATCGCGGCGACGCGCCGCGCATGCAGCTTCAAGAGAATCGGCATGAGCGGACGCGAGGAGGGATAATCGTGAAGATGCCACAAGAGCGGCGTCGCTTCCGGCGTCGCGCGCGCGGCGAGAAGATGCATCTTGAAGCCGTTGGCATGAACTACATCGGGGGCTAAGCCGGCGATCGCGCGGGCCAGCGATCGCGTGTAGCGCACTGCCGCGGGCGACGAGAGCCCAAGGCGTCCGAGCGTGCGCCAGCGGCCCGCGGCGACGCCCGCGGGACCGCCTGCGCCGGCGTCGCCCAGTCGCGCCAGGACCGGCGGAAAGGGCATGACCGATGAGGGGATTCCGCGACTGCGAGCTTCCTCGACCAGAGCGCCGTCGGCCGCAGCGATCAAGGCGAACTCGTGGCGCGGGTTGAGCGCGCGGACGCCGGCAGCGACATCGAGCAACACCCGTTCAGCGCCGCCCATCGCACCGGCGGGATTGAGCAAAAGAATCTTCATCGCCTGATACTCGCCGTTCCGTCGGGCGCACCTGTTACCGGCGCGTTCTCCCGGCTGATGCGCTCCGCGAGGTCAGCAGCCGTCCGCGCATAGGCGCGATTGGCCGGGTCCAACCGATGGGCGCGCGCGTAGGCGTCGCTCGCTGCGATATAGTCGTAATCGCGCTCGTGCGCTTCGCCCAAGGCGAACCACGCGGCCGCAGAATCCGGTTCGAGCGCGGTCGCCCGCCCGAAGCTCAGAACTGCCGGCGCGAAATCGCCGTTGGCAAGATAGAGGCCGCCAAGCCGCATCGTCAGCGCAAACGAAGAGCGCTCACGCAGGGCGGCTTCGAGCGCGCTCTCTGCGGCGCGCGGATCGCTCGACTGCTCGGCCGCGTCCGCCAACGCGACGTCGAGGTCAAACCGATCGGCGCCGTTGCGCATCCCTTCCTCAACCGCCGCGTTCGCCTCGGTAAGTTTCCCTTCGGGCCCATAGACTGATCGGGCGAGTTCGGCGTAGGGCCGCGCATCGGCGTGATCGATTTCTGCAGCCGCCCGCAAATTTCTGATCGCTGCGGCGGCGTCGCCGGCAATTCCGTAGTTCGTTCCAGCCTTGATCAGATCCTCCATCCGCTGGTCCGCGTCTGCGGTCCTGAGCGCGGCCTGCTCATAGAGCGCGCCGACATCGCGCGTGCGGCCGAGATCGCGATAGAAAGCCGCCAGCTCGCCAACGGCACCCGGATAACCGTCGTCAATCGCGCGCGTGAAGCCGCGCGCGACGGCTGCCTGCTCGTCCGGCAGTAACCATGGAATCAATGACGCGGCGAGATAATAATGCTCGAGCATCATGGGCGCGCGGTTGACTGCGGTGGCAATTTGCGCGAGCCCGGCTGCGCGGTTCCCCGCTTGCAGGAGGCCCTGCGCATATTGATCGCGCGCCGCCGGATCATTCGGGTCGAGCCAGACGGCGATCCGCAGTTCGGCCAGTCGGAGCTCCGCCGCCGCCTCACGCCCGAGCGCGGCGACGAGCGCCAGGTGAGCCGACGCCATCGCAGGATGAGCCGTCAGATTGCGGGCGGCATACGCCAGACCACGGCGCGCGGTGATGTCGTAGGGGTAACTGCCGCCGGCCTGCAGGTAGACCGCGCAAATCAGTCCGCAAGCGGCGAGCGCGCCCGCAGCTGCGCCGACGTATGTAAGCCGGGTCGAGCGCGCGGCGACGCGGACGATTGCGCCTTCGCGCGGCGCGCCGTCGACCAGCGCGATCCGAACGCTCAGCGCCAGCAGGATCGTGAACAGCACGGCATTGGCGGGAGTATGGAGACTGAAATCGAAGCCCTCGTGAATAAGCGTCGCGACGATCCCTCCGGCCAGCGCGGCGAAGAGCGGCCACTCCGACTCGGCGAGCCGCGCCGCACCGCGGCGGATCACTCCGGCAAGCGCGATTCCCAGCCACAGCGTGACGAGGACTCCGACGATCCCGGTCTCGGCCGCAAATTGGAGATAGTCGTTTTCGGCTTCACGAAAGAAAAACGGCATCCACGGCGCGCGTTCGTAATGCGGAAAAAGCTCGGGCCATCCGGCCAAGCCAACGCCGAACCACGAAAAGTCGCAGAGAATGCCGAGGGTGTCGCGCCAGACGGCCGGCCGGTAGCGCACGTCGTCGCCCGCGGCGATTACACTGCCGACGCGGTTGGCGGCCGCCATTCGCGTCGCCGGCCCGGCCGCCAGCAGCAGGACCACGAGGCTAATCACCGCCAGCAGCGTCAGGACCCCGGCGGCGCGAGGGCCTAGTTTGCGGATCGCGATCGGCGTCAGGCTCCAGGCGTGGCGCACGCAGAGCGCCAGCCCAATACCGACTCCGGCGATTGCAGCGACCCAGCCCGCGCGCGAAAGGCTCAACAGGATCGCCCCCGCGATCACAAGGGTGCCGAGCGCGGCGAATAGTTGCAGATTGCCGCGATCGGGCCGTGGGAAAATCTTGAACGGATAGATCGCGCCGACCACCGCGAGCGGCAGCACCATCGCGAGATAGTTGGCGAAATGATCCGGGTCGACGAAAGGGCCGCTGGCGCGCGGATTCGTAACGCTCGCCCCGCCCCAATCACTGGGTACATAAAACCACAGCAGTTTTCCGTTCCACCAGGCCCGCTCGCCCAGTCCGATCAACGCGACTGCAGTAGCCGTGAGCAAGAGACTGACAATCATCGAGCGATAGAAGCGCACTTCGGCGTTGCGCTCGCCCACGAAGCCGAACGGATAGAGCACGACCACAAAGAACGTCGAGGCCAGCGCGAGCCATTCGAGCAGGGCGCTCGCGGCCGCGGCCGGTGAGATCGCGAGCGCACGCCAGCGCTCTCCGATGACGCCTGGAGGAAAGGCCGCGCGCGCCCCGGCCAGCGCCAGGGATGACGCAACGTCCGGCGCCTTTTGCCCGGCCGCTGCCAACTCCCGGTCCGGCGCCACGATCGGCAACAAGGAAACACTCGGCCACCCGGGAAGACTGACTCGATAGAGCTGATAGGTCGCCGGCGCGGCCAGCCTCATCAGCGGCGGCGGGAGCGGTGCGAGTTCGCCGGCCAGGAGCAGCGTCAACGCCAGCGCCGGCAGCGCGATCCGCCGAACTTCATCCGGTCTCGCAACTGCCGCTGCGGAAACGCTTACCCGCCAGACGCCATCGAGATAAATGTTGGCCATCCAGAGCACGAGCAGCGCAAAGCTGACCGCCTCGACGACAATGAGGGGACCACGATGGACTGCGCCGAAGGCAAGCGGTGGGAATCCGATCAGGAAGACCAGACCCGCAATCACAGCGCGATCGAGCCGGCGTCGTCCCACAGCGGTCGTCCTGCAGCTCGCTCGCTAGCGCTCCCGGATCGAGTAGTAATCCTCGCGATAGTAGCCGTAATAGTCCGCCGTCTGCGACTGCACCCGATTCAGCACCAAGCCCAGAATCTTGCCGCGCGCGTAGCCCAGCCGCGCGCAGGCCGCACGCACCTGCTGGCGCGGCGTCGTCGCACCGTTGGCCACTACCACCACGCCGTCGACCGCATGCGCCAGCAGCAGAGCGTCGCTCACCGGCAGTACCGGCGATGAATCGATCACGATGTACTGGTAACGTCCGCGTAAATCCTGAATCAGCTCAGCCATCTTGAGGGAACCCAGCAGCTCGGTCGGATTGGGCGGCGCCGAACCGGCGCCGAGCAGATCAAAGTGCTCGATTCCGGTCGGCGCGATCACCGCGGCCGCCTCGAGTGCGCCGGTCAGCACCTCGGTCAGTCCAGCGCGATTGTCGAGCCCGAGCACCCGATGACAGCGCGCGCGCCGCAGGTCCGCGTCGATCAGGATCGTGCCGCCAAGCTGCGCCAGCATCACTGACAAGTTTACCGCCGTTACGGTCTTGCCTTCGCGGCTGGTCGCGCTGGTGATCAGGATCGTGCCCGGCGGTCCGCCGGCGCGCGACAACAGCAGCGCCGTGCGCAGGTTGCGATAGGCTTCGCCAAGCTGCGAGTAGGAACCATGCGCGAGCACCAGATCGTTGGTGTGCGGCAAAGCCGCGGGCGCGCGCGCCGCGGGCAGCGCATTCGAGCCATAGGCTTGCGGCTTGCCCTGGACCTGCGCGATATCGGGAACGATCCCGAGGGTCGGCAGCTTGAGGTAACTCTCGGCTTCTTCCGGATTCTTGAGCGTGCTGTCGAGAAACTCGAGGATGAAAGCGAGTGCCATGCCGCCGCTCAGCCCAGTGACCAGCGCCAGGATCAGGTCGCGCGCCTTCCGCGGACTGGTCGCGACGGTCGGCGCCTCGGCCGAGTTGATCACCGAGACGTTGGTCTGATCGGCGCCGCTCTGCACCGCGACGTCTTTCATGCGCGTCAAGACCGCGTTGTAGAGTTCGCGATTCGTATCGACCTCGCGCTGCAGGATCGCGTACTGGGCCGCGGCGTCGTTGAGGTTGAGGGTTTCGACGCGCTGCCGCCCCATCTCGGCCTGGAGCTCATTTTCCTTTTCCGCGGCTTCGCGGTATTGAGACTGAATTCCGTTGACAACCTCGCCGATCGCAGCCTTGAGCCGCAGCTCGACTGCGGCGATCTGCGCGCGCAGTTTCGCCAGCGGCGGATAGTCCGGCTTGAACTGGCTCGCGAGCGCCGCGGCCTCGCCATATAGTTCATCGAGCTGTTTCTGCAAATCCTGAATCGTCACGTTCTGCGTCACTTCGGGAATCGACGCATAGTCGTGTTTGTCGATTGATTGCACCTGCGCCTCGAGCGCGATCCGCGCCACCTGCGCCTGGGTCAGGTCCTTGCTGAGATCGGCGAGCCGATCCAGCACCACGGCGTCCTTGCCGTCGAGCGAGATCAGGCCCGGAATAATTCCCTTGGCGCGGCGATAGTCATTGAGCGCGGCCTCAGACTTTTGCAGCTCGTCTTTGATTCCGACCAGTTTGTCGCGCAGAAAGCGCTGCGCCGTTTCCGTTTGCGTACCCTGCCGTTGCAGTTGCTGGCGTTCGTAGGCCTGCACGTGGGCGTTGGCGAGTTGCGCCGAGAGCGCCGCGTCGGGAGTCGCAAAGCTGATTCGGACCAGGTTGGTGTCAGCGACCGGCGTGACCTTGAGCATTTCGAGATAGGCGCGCACGGCGGCCGGCGGCGCGCTCGCGAGCGCTGGTTCCCCTTGCGCGTCGGGCGGGATTGTCGTCGGCGCGCGCGTCGTCACTCCGGCGCTCTGCGACCCGGAGAAGAGTCCGCTCCACCACTGCGCCAGGACATTCTCTTTGTCCGCAGCCTGGCCGAGAAAAATCGGATTTCGGTCCAACGCCAGCTCGCCGACGACGTCGGCGGCGAGCTGGCGGCTCTCCAGGATCGCGCATTGCGTTTTGTAGTACTGATCCGAGTTGGCCGCCGCGGCTTCGATCTCGATTAGACTCTCGAGAGTACTCGAACCCTGCTCGGCGTTAGGCTCGATCATGATCGTGGTCTCGGCCGTGTAGATCGGCCTCGCGCCAATCAGGTGAATCGCCGTCAGCACCAGGGCCGCGAGCGTCGCTCCGATCACTACCCGCAGATGCCTCCGTATCGTGCGCCAGTAGCGCCACACCTCGAGCAGCGGCTCGTTAGCGCCGTCCCGAATTTCCCACGCTTCGGCCTCGATCTCGTGCACCGCCGGCAGGCGATGGGAGGTTGGCTTAGAGCGGTCCATTAGTAGGGTATCGCGGGGGCCATGAGCCCGATCCGTTCGACGACCGAATAAAAGATGTAGGGGCCGATCCGCAGGTCGGAATAGGGCACGTCGATCACGTCGTTGGCCTTGACCGGAATATCAGGCTGCTCGCCGTGAGCAATCTTGTCGAGATTCACCGCCACGGTGCTCTTGGCGCCGTCCTTCTCGCTGCGGATAAGCGCGATCTCTTTGGTCGCCGCGGCATACATCGGGCCGCCGGCTTCGCCGATCGCGCCCAGCACCGTCAGTCCCGAACCGACTTCAAAATGCCCCGGATTATGCACCCAGCCCACGACCATTACCTGACCGCCGCCCGGCACCACGATGACGTCGCCCGGGCGCACCGGCAAACTTAGATATTTTCCGCTGCCGCTAAGTGACCCGCTGCGCAAGCCAATCGAGACGGCGTGCGCCGAGTTCGCCATCGCGAGCGTTCCGACCGCGTCCTGCTCGTTGGCTCCGCCCCCCGGAAGCTGCGGATTGGCGGCGCTCCGTTCGTCGCCGGGAATCAGCACCAGCTCGTCCGCGGCGGTTGGCGCGACGCCGCCGGCTTGCGTCAGCACATCGAGAATCGTTTCGGCCGGACTCGTCAGCACAAGCAGCCCGGGTTTGTTGACCGCGCCAACGACCGCCGCCTCCCGATTTCGATACTCATCGACGAAGACCGTCGCCTGCGGGTTGAACATATATTTTTGCAGCTTGAGGTCCAATTCGCGCGCCAACCCGTCCTCGCTCAAACCGCCCGCCGAAACTACACCAATTAGCGGCAGTTCGATCGTCCCCTGCGTCGACACCCGCACTTTCCGATCCTTGATTTCATCAATCTCCGGCACCGAGACGGTCAGCACATCGCCCGGGCCGATCGGATAGTCTTCGTGACCTGAGCCTGCCGCACTCGTCCGACGAGCCCAGAGTGCGGCCAGACGCGGGTCGGCGGTATTCGCCGATGACGTTTCCGCGCTCGCCGCCGGAGGATCTGCCAGCGTTGAACTACCTGGGGTCGTACGCATCGTGCTGGACGCACAGCCTACCATCAGGCAGCCTGCGACGATCCGCGCCAGGATGCCCGAAAAATCACCACTCTTCATCACTCGAAATAGCCTGATGTCACAGCCTACTCTAAATAGGTATTGTCTTGTCAAGAAGAAACAATGTACTCTAATTCACTCTACGTTAGCGTGGACGGATGCTCTGAAGCCGCTGCTCATAAAGCTTTGCGTACTTCAGAAATACGTAAAATGCTGCGCTCATCGACGCATAGAGCCCCGCGCCGCCCTCCAGAAATCCGCCGCGCACGACATAGAAGTTAAAGAACCGCCACAGCGGATGGGTGAACATCCGGACGGCCGCCAGCCGCGAGGGCGCGGCCTGCGCCGCCCCGCGCGTGCTAAAGCGATTCATGGTCGCGACGTGATCGGCGACATCGCGATAACTGAAGTGCAGAATCGGCGCGCGCAAGCGGCTCACCTGTCCCTGCACGACAACCTTGTCGTGCGGGTCGATTCCGCCGATATAGCCGCGCTCGCGGCGGAAGAGCCGCACCGGGTAATCACGATAGATGGGGCGTGTATAGTAGTGCCGCAGATGGTAGAGGACGCGCTGGATGCGATAGCCGTCGGCGGCATCGGGCGCAGCTATCGCCGTCTCGATTTCGCGGCCGAGAGCGCTCGTCGCCTGCTCGTCGGCGTCAAGCAGCAGCACCCATTCCGACGTCGCGTGATCGAGCGCGGCCTGCTTCTGGCGGACGTAGTCGGTGAATTCCTGCTCGAAGACCCGCGCACCGAGGTCACGGGCGATTGCCACAGTTCTATCCGTCGACAACGAATCGACCACGATCAACTCGTCGCAGAACGATTTCGCACTGCCGAGGCACTGTCCGATCAGTTGTTCCTCGTCGCGCGTAATTACGATCAGTGAGACGGTGGGACGCGGCGCCATCGGGATTAGGCGGGCTTGCGCGCGTCGCCTTGATCGAGCCGCGTCTGAATCGCGCCCGCGATCGCGCGGAAGGTCGCGGTCACCGGATGTTCCGGATGGGCCGCGACAATCGGCGCCGCGGTATCGCCGCCCTCTCTGAGTTCGCGCAGCAACGGGGTGGTGTCGGTCAATTGGTAGAAAAGTAATTGGCATCAGCCGTCGACGAGCGAGCAGTTGACTGAGTCGTTGCTTACGCCGCCTCCATTTGTGAACTAATCAGATCCTGCCAGCCGACCAGACGACGCAGCCGCACTTGACCGCTGCGCAGGAGGCCGAAGAGCAAGAACAGCACGGCCTCCTGATTGGGCAGCGAAGCCTGGGTTTTGGTCCGCCGGCGAAACTCCTCGGTGATCCGTTCCAGCGCGTTGGTGGTCCGCAACGCCTTCCACTGCGAGGCGGGAAACGCAGTGCAGGTGAAGAGCTCGTCGCCCGCCTCCTCGAAGCTGGCGCTGACCGCTTTGCAGCGCAGCTTCCACTTGCGCGCAAAGCCGACGCGCGTATGCTCCACCGCGTCGCGGCTCTCGGCGTAAATCATGCGCCGATAATCCTCGGCCAGTTCCTCGCGCAGATGGGCCGGCGCCGTGGCCAGCAAAGTCCATAGCTTGTGGTTGGTGCAGCGCTGGATCGCGAGCGTGGGCCATTGCACTTTAAGCGCCGCGGCCAGCCCCGGATTGCCATCAATCACAGCCAACCGCGGAGCGCCGAGATTGCGCGCGGCCAGCGAGCGTAGCGCGTCCAGCCACGCTGGCTCACTCGCGCCCCCGGCCAGCCGCAGCTCGAGCACCACGCGTTGGCCGTTGGCGCACACGCCCAGCGTGACCAGCACCGGCACCCGGACGCGCTTCTTTCCGATCCGGACCCGCGGATACCAGCCATCCAGAAACAGGTAACGAATCTTCAGCTCGCCGAGATCCCGCTGGGCCCAGGCCTCAAAGTCTTCGCGCAAGCGCCCCACCAGACGCGACACGCCATCCTTCGACAACGGCGCGCCACGCAGCCGCGGCGCAAGCGCGCCGCGCAGCCGCCGGGTATTGGCGCCGCTCAGATAAACCCCAACAATCGCTTCGTCGACCCGCGCGGTGCGGCGCTGATAGCGCGGAATCATCCGGCTGTGCCACTCGCGGCGCTGGCCCTGCGCCTCTTCGATCCGCGCCCGCGGCAGCGGGATCGTCGTCGCGCCCAAGCTGGTCGTCAACGTGCGGGCGCGCTGGCCGTGTCGATAGCCGGTTCGAACCGGCCCCACGCGTTGTGAGCGGGCCGCTCCCAGCGCGGCCTCCAGTTCTTCACCGACGAGGGCTTCGATCATGGCCCGAATCCGCTCCCGCATCAGCTCCGCGAGCGTCCCTTCTCCGCCCCCCGAACTCCTGCTATCCGTCTCCATGGCGTCATCCTCCGACACCCGCCGCCCAGCGGGTGTGAGTTGTGGCTCAACTCGCCGGATCTTGACGCCTTTTCACTTTTTCCACCAACTTCGCGACACTACCAAGCACCGGCAGCTCACCGAGAAAAGGCACGCCGAGGGATTCGGCCAAGCGGGCGCCGCCGCCGTGCGCGAAGATCTCATGACGGCTGCCGCACTTGCGACACAGTTGATAGCTCATGTTTTCGACGACGAGGCGTTAGCCAAATACCGGCGCAAACAGGGTCTTGGCGCTGATCTGGCCCAGCAAGTCAGCCCAGCCGAGATAGGCGTCGACGTGCTGATGGCCGATCTGGCTGGTCATGTCCAGGTTCGGCGCGAGGTCGGATGGGAAGGAGGTTCCGTCGCCCGCGACTTGAATGTAAACGACCTTCGACAAAGCCGCGATTGACGAAGCGATCCCGGCTGCAACCGTGACTCGGTCCACGGCGGTCAACTCGTAGACGTCGGGGATTTCTTTCATCAGGCTGGGCACGAAGGTGCGCGGAACAACGTCGCGCTGATTCCATACCCGATGACAACACGCCGCCAGAATCCGATCTGAGTAGTCGGCGAAGGCCTTATTGCCGGCCGTCGGACCGGCAAAGGAATAGTTGTAAACGACGCAATCGGACAGGATCTCCGCCAGCCGGAGCGCCAGCGTCGAACTTTGCGCGCCGCCCTTGCTGTGGCCGGTCACGTAGAGGTTAGTGGACGAGCCCGGACGCAGGCGCGCGCGCAGAAAAGCCTCGAGGGTGATTCCGTCGGGAGGTTGTGCGCCAGCCCCCGAGACAGCAGTCAACAGTTCCGCAGCTCCGGAACGAGCAGTCAACAGCTCCGCAGTCTTGAAATGAGCGGTCACCATGTCGGCGATTCTCGTGCGGGCGCGCGAGAGTTCTCCTTCGCTCGCCGTGAATGTAATTTTCCGCGGCTCTGCCCTTAATCTTTCTCTCAAGCTGGGCGTTGCGGATAACAAGACGGGCTTGTCCAACACCGCTTTGTCCCAACTCAGGTTGAGAAGTACGGCAAGCCCGAGCGCGGTGCTCGTCGAGATCTTCGCGCCGGCGGAAGCCGGCCATGGCTGTTGAACTTCGATCAGTGAGTCCTCGTAGAAAAAATCGGTGGTCGAAATTGGATTGGTTCCGCGAATTACTATCGCGAGTGTCGTGGGATCATTGACCTTCTCCGCGACGTACATCATCGCGTCGTCGAAGCCGACCACGGTCGGGCTGAAGTCGCATGGCCCCCACACAATCGACCAATAGCCTATCGTGGGCTGGAGCTGGGTAAGGCATTGGTCCAACAGGCGCTTCAACAGCGCCCGCTTGAGCGCCTGGTCGCCCACGAGATTGTACCCGCGGTAGCTAATCGCGGAGAGCGCCAACATCGTTCTGGTGGTGGGATCGGTCGTCGTGCTCATAGTAGTGGAATCCTCCTTTTAGCCCGTCGCAGGGGAACGCGGGATCATCGGTGTTAGGCGGGCCTGCGCGCGTCGCCTTGATCGAGCCGCGTTTGAATCGCGCCCGCGATCGCGCGGAAGGTCGCGGTTACCGGATGTTCCGGATGGGCGGCGACAATCGGCGCCGCGGTATCGCCGCCCTCTCTGAGTTCGCGCAGCAACGGCAGCTCACCGAGAAAAGGCACGCCGAGGGATTCGGCCAAGCGCGCGCCGCCGCCATGCGCGAAGATTTCATGGCGGCTGCCGCACTTGCGGCAGAGGTGATAGCTCATGTTTTCGACGACGCCGAGAACCGGCACATCTACCTCCTGAAACATCGCGACGCCGCGTTTCACGTCGAGCAGCGCGATCGCCTGCGGCGTCGTGACGATCACGCCGCCCGCGAGCGTCACCCGCTGGGTAATAGTCAATTGCGCGTCGCCGGTGCCCGGCGGTAAATCCAAAACGAGACAATCCAGCTCACCCCATTCGACATTAAACAGAAACTCGCTTTCGAGCTTGGTGACCATCGGGCCGCGCCAGATAACCGGCGTCTGGTCATTGATGAACAGCGCCATCGAGACATAACGGATACCGAAGCGTTCGAGTGGCACGATCCGCCGATCGCCGCTGACCCGCACCTGCTCACCCGCCCCGACCATCATCGCGACACTCGGTCCGTACACGTCGGCGTCCATCAGGCCGATGCGCCAACCGAGTGACGCCATCGCCAGCGCGAGATTGACCGCGACCGTCGATTTGCCGACGCCGCCCTTGCCGCTGGCCACCGCGACGACGTGGCGGACGCCGCCGATCGGACGGCGCTGAGCGGCGCCCGCGACCATGCGCGGCGGTGGCGCCTGCTCGACCTCGATCTTGATTTTGCCTACGCCAGGCATCGCGGCGACCGTCTGTTCGACCGCGCTCGAGATCTCGGCGATTACCTCCGGCTTCGCGGACGCCGCAGTCAGAATCACCGTCACGCCACCATCCGCGACCTCGATGTCCTTGACCATCCCGAACGAGACGATGTCGCGGCTGAAACCCGGGTAGCGGATTTTCCTGAGTTCGTTCTGAATTTCCTGCGGGCTCGGCATTCATCTCTCCGCGCCGCGCGGCGAGCGGTGAAAGTTCAAGACGCCAGCGCGGCAAGCGACCGCGCAATCTTATCAGGCACCGGACTTTTTATCAGGTGCTAACTTTGGTGCGCATCGTCACGAACTCTTCGGCTGCGGTTGGATGAATTCCAATGGTGGCGTCGAATTGCGCCTTGGTCGCGCCGCACTTGAGCGCGATCGCGAGGCCCTGGATGATCTCACCCGCATCGGAGCCCATCATATGCGCACCGAGCACTCGCCCGCCTGCCCGCTCGACCACCAGCTTCATCAGCGTGCGTTCGTCGCGCCCGCTGAGCGTATGCTTGAGCGGCTTGAACGAAGATTTGTAAATATCGACCGCGCCGAAGCGCGCCCGCGCCTCGGTTTCGGTCAGCCCCACAGTCGCAATCGGCGGCTGGCTGAAGACTGCGGAGGGCACATTATCGAAATCGATCGCGCGGCGCCGCCCGCCAAACAACGAATCCGCCAATGCGTGACCCTCGGCGATCGCCACCGGCGTCAGATTCTTTCGATTCGTCAGGTCGCCGATCGCATAGATGCTAGGGACCGAGCTGCGCGAGTATTCATCGACTATCACTGCGCCGCCAACGTCCAGCTCGACGCCGGCCTCTTCGAGACCGAGGCCGCGCGAATTCGGATGCCGCCCGGTGGCGAACATCATCAGGTCGGCTTCGATCACGGTACCGTTGCTGAGCCGCGCCCGCAGCCCCTTGCCGCGCCGTTCGAGCACCCCGACGAGCACGCCGAGATGCAAATCAAATTTGCGCTTACGCAATTCTTCAGCCAAAGCTACGCGCAGGTCGTCGTCGAAACCGCGCAGTAACTGGCTGCCGCGATGAATCAAGCTGACCGCAGCGCCGAGGCCGTGAAAAATGCCGGCGAACTCGACCGCGATATAGCCGCCGCCGACGATCGCGACCCGGCGCGGCATTCGCTCAAGAAAAAAAGCTTCGTTTGAGGTGATCGCCAACTCGGCGCCCGGAAGTCCGGGCTTAGTCGGCCAACTGCCGGTCGCCGCCAGAATGTATTCGGCGGTGATGCGCCGGTCGCCGATCGCCACCGTATGCGGATCAACGATCTCTGCGCGATCGCGAATGATTTCGACGCCCGCGCCGGTCAGGAGTTTTTCGTAAACGCCGTTGAGCCTGGAAATCTCTGAGTTTTTGTTAGCGATCAGCTTCTGCCAGTCGAACGCCGGCCGCGACGCTTCCCAGCCGAAACCGACTGCATCCTCGAAGACCTCGCCAAACTCTGAGGCATAGACCAGCAGCTTTTTCGGGATACAGCCGACGTTTACACAGGTGCCGCCCAGATAACGCTCTTCGGCGACTGCAACCTTGGCCCCATGCCCGGCTGCGATCCGGCTCGCGCGAACGCCGCCGGAGCCCGCGCCGATGACGAAAAGATCGAGCTCGTACCGGCGCGTCATCGCGGCGCTTAATCCACCCTCGCCTGCTGCGCTACCGGCGCTTTCGCCGCGGCCAACTCCTCATCGATGATCGCGCTGAATTTGTCGAGCGGTTGTGCGCCGGTTATCTCGCGACCGTTGATAAAGAACGTCGGCGTGCCGGTTACCCCCAGCGACTGCCCTTGCGCCTGAGTGCTGCGGATCGCGGCGTCGGGCGTCCCTTTGTCGTAGCAGGCAGCGAACTGCGTGCTGTTAAGTCCGATTTTTGCCGCGGTCGCCTTCAAATCAACCGGCGCCAGTTTCGACTGATCGGCGAACAGTGCGTCGTGATACTGCCAAAATTTACCCTGCGCCGCGGCGCATTGCCCGGCACGCGCCGCATCCATCGCATGTTCGTGAAAGCCTAGCGGAAAATCGAGATAGACCAGCTTGATCTTGTCGCCGTATTTGGCCTGCAACTGTTTAATCGGAGTTTCCGCCGCACGGCAATATGGACATTGGAAATCCGAGAATTCGACCACGGTTACCGGGGCATCCTTACCTCCTGCCCACGGATGGCCGGCGCTGGCGATGTTCACGTGCGGCGCCTGCAACGCGATCTTGACCCCACTCTTGGCGCGCAGCTTGGCGATCAAAGCCTCACTGCTTTCCCGCGCGTTCTGATGCTCGAGCGCTAGAATGATCCGGCCTTTGATCTGATCGAACGATTGCCCTTTTACCTGCTGGTCAATCGCCGCGCGATGGTCGTCATAGAACTTGCGTGCATCGCTATCGCTCACCGGCGCCTTATTAGTTTCCTTCGCGAGATATTGATCCGGCGTGACACCGGCCTTTTTCGCCGCCTGTTCGAGTAGATAGTCGTCGATCAACTTGTCCATCGCCTGCTTGCGCAGATCATAAAGTTGCGACGGACTTACGCCCCGCAGTACCTGATCATCCACCTGCCGGCGAGTAATTCGATGATTCCCGACGGTCGCCAACACCGCGCCGTCGTCACTCTGTAAGACCGCGCCGCGGTCACTCTGATCGGCCGCGAAACCGGCGCGGACACCGCCGAGCAGCAGAATCGCGACAAGCGCCAAGCCCATCGCTCCCTTCGGCGAAATCCGCGCGCGGCCCGGCCAAGCCTCATAACACCCGGCGAAACGTGGGCCTCGGCGCCGAGTCGCGCGGGTGAGTATGCGAACTGCGTTCACAGTAAAAGGCATCATAACCTCTCAATAGCCCCCGCAAAGGGCGACGCCAGAATATCACCTATCTCGGACTTGTGGCGATGGCGGTCTATTCAGCCTGACCCGGCTCGGCGCCGTCGGCCGCGACGATTACGCGCCGAATCTTAGCATCGAGGCTTTTGACCTGGCTTGGGTAGCAGCAACTGTTCGAGCATCGCGGAATTTCGTAGAGCGCGCGATTCTCCATCGCAGCGATCTTTCGGCGAAAGGCGTCGATTTGCAGGGTATCGAGCATCATCGCCACTGCGCTATCTATCTCGCTGAACGATTTGATCACCACGCCCATGCGGTTTTGCAAAATCGAATCCGTGTTATAGCGGCCTTACCCGGTGGAGGTTACCCAGAGATGAGCTAGTGTTTGCCGGAAAAGGAAGGCAGGCATGAAACGAGCGTCAATTCGGCGACATCCTCTGCTTCCTAGGCCGAGCCGTCTTGGCCGGCTTCTTAGGGGGCAGGATCCCCACCTTCACCAGCGGTCTAAATTTCGGGATCCACTAAGTACAAACCTTGCTTTCGCCGGACGAGATGAAACGGACGCTCTCGATTTCATGACCGAGCGCGCCGCGCACTTCGATTTGCAGTTCTCGCGCTGTTCATTCGCATAATGCTCGAGACGCGGCGGTCATTCCATGTGGATTTCGAGACATTGCCGAACCCGCCGCCAGACTTGCGCTTCTTGTAGAATGTCGCGATGGCATCCAGGAACTTCGTGCATCTCGACTCCCATGACTGCGATATCCCGCCATCCCAGCGAGTCATCATAACGCTCGTCGTCCGCCGCTATTCCTTCGGCGGCACGAAACACCGTAATACGCCCTGGATAAAGCCGAGCGACGTACCGCCGTGCTACGAACCGATTGATACGGCGCGGTTGACGCAAGAACTGCGGAAGCAGCTTGCCGGGGCGGGTATACCATTGCAGAGGGGCGTGCCAGATTAATGCGCCCAGCGCTTCGCGGAACCTCCCAAACAAATGATTCTCAAAATACTTGAGGCGATTGGGTCCGGCCCACAGCATTCGTGCGTGCATCAGCGCCTTATGTGCGCGGCGCGCAAGCTTCTGACGGCGAGAATGCACCGCATCGAGTTGACGAATGCGCTCGGTTTGCCAGGTGTCAAGCATGCCCAGCATCCCGACGGTTTCGCCGGCTTCTACCAATTGTTGGGCTGCCTCAAACGCCACCAGACCGCCGAACGAGTAGCCGAGCAGATAAAACGGGCCATGTGGCTGGATCGAACGGATGTCTTCGACGTGCCGCGCTGCTATCTCTTCGAGACGCAGCGGCGGCGCAGCCTCGGAATGCAGCCATGTGGACTCAACCCCATAGACTGGCAATTCCTCCGGCAGGCTCCGAACCAGCATATCAAAGCCGATAACGCTGCCGTTGATGTCCGGAAAAAGATAAAGCGGCGGTTTCGAACCGGCGGGACGAATCGAAATCAGTGACGATTTTGTGGCAGCGGCAGCGCCATTGCGGATCCGTTGCGCCAATTTTTCAATGGTCGGGGCCTCGAAGATCGTCGCCGCACTTAGTTGCACCCGGTAAGTCTGGTTGATTCGCGCGAAAAGCCGCACCAGACTAAGCGACTGCCCGCCCATCTGAAAGAAGTCAGTTTGCGAATCGAGCGGCTCATCGCCGGGCATTTCCTCCCGACACCATCGCTCGAGCGTGCTCTCAATTTCGTCGGGCGTCGCCCCGATCCCCTCGACCGCCTCCGAGCGCTGGAGCTCCTCCGGTGGTGGCAACGCATTCCGATCAATCTTACCGTTGGGCGTGGTGGGCAGACTGGGGATAAAAACAAAGGCGGCAGGAACCATGTACTCGGGCAATTTACGACTGGCGGCGACGCGCAATTCTTCCGGTGTGATTCCGCAGCCCGCTTTCGCCACCACATAGGCCGCGAGTCGCGCGACGCTGCCCTGCGCGTACGCAACTACAGCTGATTGCAGGACCGCCGGATGCTCCCGCACGACGGCTTCAACCTCGCCTGGCTCGACCCGATAGCCACGAATTTTGATCTGATCGTCAGCGCGTCCCCGAAACTCCAGCGCTCCATCTGCGCGCCAGCATCCGCGATCGCCGGTCTTGTACAGCCGTACCGGCGCGTCCGCGCCGAACGTGGACGTGACAAAGCGCTGCGCAGTGAGTTCGGGCCGCCGCCAATAGCCTCGCGCGACTCCAGCGCCGCTAATATAAATCTCGCCAACTTCGTCACCGGAACATTCGCGACCGTCCTCGGCGATAACACGGACCTGCGTGTTCACGATTGGCCATCCGATCGTAATCGCCTCGCCCGGCCGGATCCGAGCGCTGGTTGACCAGATCGTGGTTTCAGTGGGCCCGTACATGTTGTGAAGATCGCCCGCGATGTTACGTGAGAGGTAATCCGCCAATGCGGGCGGCAGCACTTCACCACCCAGCAGTAGTTTGCGCAGCCCTTTCAGCCCCTCCATCACCAGTGGCCGCTGCACTAACAATTCGGCCATCGTCGGTGTGCATTGAAAATGTGTTACGCCATAACGCTTCAGCTGCGCGCCGATTCCGTATTCGCCGGTCGCGGAGAATTTTTCCTCGTCGCTCTGGATCACCACGGTGTAGCCGCGCGCCAGTGTCCAGAGCAGCTCTAAAACCGAAATGTCGAACGAGATGCTGGTGACGGCGAGCCAGACGCCCGGCTCGGTGCCTAGGAGTTCATCCATACCGGCGAAGAAATTGACGACATTGCGATGCTCGATCATTACGCCCTTGGGCGTTCCGGTCGACCCGGAGGTGTACATCAGATATGCCAGATTGGCCGGTCCCGGCTGGGCGGTTTTCACAGAGCCATCTTCGTCACGTACGTCTCCCGGCTGGTCGATCACCAACGTCCGGACTGGGCTCTCCGAAAGCCGTGACGGCGAAAACCGCGACGCCATGGCGGATCGCGTAATAACCAGCCCAGTGGAGCTGTCGGTGATCATGAAGGCCAGCCGCTCGGCCGGAAATCCGGGATCCAAGGGCAGATAGGCGCCACCCGCCTGCAACACCGCGAGCATCGCGATCAGCATCTCAGAAGACCGCTCCAGACAAATAGCCACGACGCTCTCCGCACCCACCCCTTGTCGGAGCAGTCGCGCTGATAGCTGTTTGACCTCTTCGATTAACTGCCGGTAAGTCAACTCGCGACCGCGGAAAATCGCCGCCGTCCGCTCCGGTGTGCGACGAGCCTGACGCTCGATAACTTCGTAAATCAGGCCGCTCGGCCGGATTTCCATGGACCTACCGGTCGTGGTCGAGATGAACGAGGTGCCGCAAGCCGAGGGCGTGTACGGCCAGTTTGAGCTTTCTTAACATGGAACAAGCGTTTCTTGGTAAAGATGACAACTTACTACCAATGTTAACGCGATTTCAATGTTCTCTCCAGAAACAGGCTCATCAACGCTCAGGCGGTGGCCGGCTCGTGAAGTATGCGCTGGACTTGCAATCGAGCAATCTTGGAGATGGACGTAGCAGAAACGCGCGGATAGATTTTGCTGGATTCCTCATAGTGACGCCGCCGGAGACGCTCTCTGGGTGCATGCGTAATCGCAAATCGCGCCCACACGCGCGGATTTCGAGCGATTCTCCTAAATGCGCGAAGGCTGACGGACTAAATGGTGGATGAGCCAGTCCGCGGCTCGACCCAAACGCGGTTCAATCACGCTGATGCGGTTTCGGGCCGATTGAAGATGCCTCTGAGGGTAAACCTCGGCAGACTCAGAAGGTAGACCTCCGTCGCGCGCGCACCGCGTCGTAGATTGCACGTTCGTCGAAAGCGCCAAGAGAATGCGCACTCCGACGGAAACGCCTGAAAAGAAAGCGCGCGAGTGCACGCTGCGGGTGTTCGCGTGCGTCGTTGATTCCGCGCCAATCATCGAGGCGGAGCGTAAGCGCGCTGGCGCGGTTCGGCCGGCGCAGAACCGCGGCCGGCGCCCGCTCGAACTGATGACCATGGGTCCACGAGCATGATGCGCCCTTCCCCGGTGCGGTGGACCAGCTCCGAGGCTCGCACCCGTAGGCCGAGCAAGCGCGCGGCGAGAGTCGGGTCGCGATCGTGATCACCCGGCAGCAGCTCAACGCGTGAACCCCGCCGCGACCAGGCGCGCAACTCCTCAATCACCGCCTGCTGATTGGCGCTCCAGCACCATTGCGCGCCAGCGTTTCCGTCCTCGATGACGTCGCCGACCAAAAACAGATTCTCCGCCTCGTGACTACGGAGAAAATCGAGCAGCGCCGCGGCTCGCGATTGACGCGCGCCCAGATGCAGGTCTGAGATCCAGATTGAGCGGTAAGACTTGATGCCACCAAGGCGGGGTTTCTCCGAGCTGTCGCCGGCGCCGATCACGCGTTCGCGCTTCGAGCCGGGCAAGTCATCACCTGCACATCCGCCGCACCGCAAAATCTGCTGCCACCATCTGCAGAGGATTTTCCGCTTTCATGCGCACGAACGTAAGGCGCTACTTTTAATTTCTGACTATCGGCGGGTTAACTTCTGACTATTAGCTACCATAGGCGCAGATCACACACATAGGCGCAGATCACACACATAGGCGCAGATCACAAAAGTAAATTT
>Ga0209167_10000187_pt1 | contig 59257 bp, 57 predicted proteins | sample Coa_R1_9_FD_187154 | JGI IMG/M metagenome (GOLD analysis project Ga0209167, IMG submission 187154) | Surface soil microbial communities from Centralia Pennsylvania, which are recovering from an underground coalmine fire - Coalmine... | ecosystem: Environmental > Terrestrial > Soil >... | reverse complement strand
CTCGACGCCGCCGTTTCCGCTGTAGCTGGACTTCCGCCAGCAAAGGCTCATCGTGCCTTCCATCGCTCTGCTGCCTCCAGGATCACAGTCCGGCTGGCCGCTCGGGGCAGGGCGTCAGCCTGGACACGAACAAAGATATTCGCCGCCTTGCGGACGAGCGATCTGCTTTCTGTGGTTATGTCCTCGATGGTTACCATGGCGAGCACCTCCGGAGCTCCATCGCCACTGGCCAGGTTGAACGATCCGCCAAGCCCGGCGTTGGCGCCCGTGTCCGTGGGGATCACCTGGATAGTGATGTTCGGCCGCTGGGACAGTTCCGCGAGATGGATGAGCGCGTCGTGCATGACCTGTGGTGAGCCGACGAGATGGTGCAGCACGGCCTCGTAGATTACGGCTACCACCTGCGGTGGGTCCGGCCGGTCCAGGATTTCCTGCCTGCTGAGCCGTAGCGCGACCTGTTCCTCGGCGGCCTCTTCGTCCATCCCCATGGCCAGGAACAGCGCCCGGGCGTAGCCGGCGGGCTGGAACAGGCCCGGCAGCACCAAAGGAGCCCACAGGCGCAGCGTGTGCGCCTTGCCTTCGGCCTCCAACCAGCCCTCGAACCAGCTTGCCACCGGGCCGTCCGCGCGCCGGGCGAGCGCGGCGAAGCGTGCGAACAGGTCTGCGGGCAGGCCGCACGCCTGGCACCAGGCGGCCAGCACCTCGTCGGTCGGTGCGCGGTCCCCGGTCTCGGCCTTGGTGATGACCGTGCGGTCGAACCCCAGCTTGGCCGCCAGAGCGTCCTGGGTGGCGAACCCGGCATTGATCCGGGCGCGTTTCAGTTCCCGGCCGAGGAATACCTTGGGGTCGCTCTCGGGGTCACGGCTGGCCATTGTGGCAGACCTCCGGACATCGGTGGCTGATTGTGGCGGGTCCGTGTGCCACCTATCCCATCATCTTCCCACCTGGGAAATTAGGGGCACAGTCACCGACCGACACTACTGGAAGACAGAATGCCATGAACCTCTACCAGCCCGGCCCGCTCTGGACCGAGGATGAGTACCAGCAGCTCGTGGCCGAGCTGGTCGCCGAGGAATCTCCCACCGTGTTCGCGGTGGTGGAGGACAGGGACGACCGCCAGGACGGCCGGATCGCGGCCTGGGTACTGGAGTTCCCCGACGAGACCGAAGTGATCTGCACGGACGGCGTGGTACGGATGAGTTTGTCATCCGTGGACCGGGTGCTGGCGAGGTTCGGCAGGCAGCCAGGCGTCACGGCGCGGCTGGTGCGGACCGGGCACCCAGAACCCGGCCAGTAACCGGCGGACCGCCGTACCGGGCCGTTCTGGTCCGGATTGACCCATTGTTTGCGGCGCGCTGGCCAGTTATGTTCTGGGGTGGGATGGGGTTCACAAGCGCATATGGGGGGCGGAACGTGTGACTGAGACGTCTGGTTTAGGCCGCGCCAGTGCATGGGCCGTAACGGCTCTGCTACCTACCGCTCTCCTGCTCGCCGGGGCCGGCGCCCCGGCTGGCCGTGCGTCGGTCATCCCCGGCCCGGGCGGCGGTGCTCACCCGGCCCATGCTCACGTGGCCCATGCTCACGTGGCCCATGCCCGGGCGGCGCATCGCGCCGCTGGCCAGGCCCCGCTGTCGGCGGCCTGGTCGAAGGCCTACCATCCGCGTCACGCCACCCGGGGTGTGCTGGCCGTCCCGGGTGAGCCGCTGCGCGCGCCGGCGGTCCGGCCCCACCGGGCGGTGGCGCCACCCGTCACGGTCCGGCCGGCGCAGTGCCCGGTGCCGTCCGCGCCCGGCAGCGTCAGCGCCACCGGAGGGGCCAACCAGGCGGCGGTCACCTGGACGGCGGCGAACGGGAACGGGAGCACGATCACCGCGTACCTGGTCCGTGAGGCTACCGGGGCGGATGTGGGCGCATCGATCGCCACCGGTGGCAGCGCCACCACGGCCACGCTGACCGGGCTGGCCGGCGGCACGGCCGCGACGATCTCGGTCGCCGCGCAGAGCGCCTGCGGGACCGGGCCGGCCGGTACCTCGGCGGCGGTCACCCCGTCCGGGGCCACCACGACCTACCTGGGCTCGGTCCAGGCCAGCACGCCCACAGCGTTCTACCGGCTGGCCGAGCCCAGCGGTGCCACGGTCATCGCCGACTCCTCCGGCAACGGCGCCGACGGCGCCTACTCCGGGCAGGAAACCCTGGGCCAGCCGGCCGCCCTGGCGTCCGACCCGGCCAGCTCGGCCGGCTACACGAGCTGCTGCAGCGGCATCGGCTCGGCGAACCCGGCGCTGCCGCTGTACAACACGTCCCGCACCGTGGAGGCCTGGGTCAACACCAGCAGCGGGACGACCAACCAGGCCATCGTGGGTTACGGGCCGACCAGCACCGATGAGGCGTTCATCGTGTCGGTCAGCGCCAGCTCCATCAACGTGGACGGCTGGAACGACTACCTGGCGTTCCCCACCCCCCGGCCGGTGGACGACGGCCACTGGCACATGCTCGCGGCCAGCTACGACGGGACCACGGTCACCGTCTATCTGGACGGCCAGCAGGTGGGCAGCGCTCAGTTCGCCGGTACCGTGAACACCCTCGGCCCCAGCGGGCTGTCGATGGCCAGCTTCCCCGGCTACAACGTGCTCAACGGCGAGGAAGCCGACGTGGCCGTGTACCCGGCGGCGCTGACAGCGGCCACGCTGACGGCGCACTTCAGCGCGTCCGGCTACAGCCGCCCGGTCGCGGTCAAGAACGCCAGCGTCTTCTCCGGCGGGCCCAACGGCGCCGACGTGTCCTGGGGCATCCCGGCCGGAGGCGGCGGCGCGGACAGCTACCTGGTCAGCGCTTTGGGCGGCCAGGGCTCGCCGAGCGTGAGCGTGCCCGGCGACGCGACCGCCGCCAGGATCACCGGCCTGGCCCCCGGCTCGTACACGTTCAAGATCACCGGGATGAACCCCTACGGCAACGGCCCGGCCGTGACCACGAAGGCGTTCACCGTCACCGGCGCGGCCTCGACCTACGCCAGCACGGTGCTGTCGTCCAAGCCGTCGGCGTTCTACCGGCTGGCCGACACCGCGCCGCACGCCCTGGCCGACTCCTCGGGCAACGCGGCGACCGGAGCCTACACGGCACAGGCGACGCTGAACCAGACCGGTCCGCTGGCCAGCGACCCGGCGCCCGCGATCAGTTCCACCGGCAACGGCCCGGCGGCGGGGGCCAACCCGTCGCTGCCGCTGTTCTCCCAGGCCCGCACGATGGAAGGCTGGATCAACACCACCAGCAACAACACGCAATTCCTGGCCGGCTACGGCGTGCAGAGCACCGGCCAGGGGTTCACCCTGGTGGTGCAGCCCGACGACGTGATCGTGTCGGGCTACGGCGACGACCTGACCTTCACCACCCCGGCCGCGATCAACGACGGGCACTGGCACTTCATCGCGGCGGCCACCGACGGCACCTCGGCCACGGCCTACCTGGACGGCAAGAGCCTGGGCACCCGGCAACTCCCGTCCATGCTGGACACGGTGCCCGCGCCGCAGGGGCTGCAGATCGGCGCCGGCGTGCAGGGCTGCTGCGGCTTCTTCAGCGGCGCCCTCGCCGACGTGGCCGTGTTCCCGTCGGCGCTGACCGGCGCCGAGCTGACCGCCCAGTTCGCCGCCTCGGGCCTGGCCACCCCGCCGGCCCCCGGCGCCCCGGCGGCGAGCGCGGGGGCCAACCAGGCCACGGTGACCTGGACGGCGCCCACCGGCGCGGATCCGGCGGTGACCGGCTACCTGGTCACGGCGGTCAACGGCAGCGCGGCGCAGAACGCGGTCTCGGTGCCCGCCACGGCCACCACGGCCACGGTCACCGGCCTGGCCGGTGGGACCGCCTACACGTTCAAGATCAAGGCGCTGAACGAGTACGGTGCCGGGGCGGCGGCGGTGACGGGCGCGGTCACCCCCACCGGCCCGGCCACCACCTACGCCAGCACAGTGCTGTCGTCCAGCCCGTCGGTGTTCTACCGGCTGGCCGACACCGACAGCGGCGCCATGGCCGACTCCTCGGGCAACGGCGCGCTGGGCGCCTACACCGGGCAGGTGACGCTGGGCCAGGGCGGGCCACTGGGCAACGACGCGGCCACGGCCATCGGCTCGAACGGCAACGGCCCGGCGGCCAGCGGGCGGCCATCCCTGCCGCTGTTCGCCGCGCCGCGCACGGTGGAGGGCTGGATCAACACCACCAGCGGCAACACCCAGTTCCTTGCCGCCTACGGCACCCAGTCCACCGGCGAGGGATTCACCGTGATCGTCCAGCCGCACGACGTGATCGTGTCCGGCTACAGCGACGACCTGACGTTCATAACCCCGGCCGCCATCGACGACGGCGCCTGGCACTTCATCGTGGCGGCCAGCAACGGCACCTCGGCCACGGCCTACCTGGACGGCAAGAGCCTGGGCACGCAGACCTTCCCCAGCGTGCTGAACACCCTGGCCTCGCCGCAGGGCTTCCTGGCCGGCTCCGGCGTGCAGGGCTGCTGCGGCTTTGTCAGCGGCGGCCTCGCCGACGTGGCCGTGTTCCCGTCGGCGCTCACCGCCGCCAAGGTCAGCGCCCAGTTCGCCGCCTCCGGGATCGGCCGCCCGCAGGCGCCCGGGTCGCCGTCGGCCACGGCCGGGGCGAACCAGGCCACGGTGTCCTGGACCGCCCCGCCGGGCGCCAACCCGGCGGTGAGCGGCTACCTGGTCACGGCGGTCAAGGGCACGGCGGCACAGAACTCGGTCTCGGTGCCCGCCACGGCCACCAGCACGACCGTCACCGGCCTGGCCGGGGGCACCGCCTACACGTTCAAGATCCAGGCGCTCAACGAGTACGGCGCGGGAACGGCGGCGGTGACGGGCGCGGTCACCCCCACCGGCACGGCCACCACCTACGCCAGCACGGTGCTGTCCGCGAAGCCGTCGGTGTTCTACCGGCTGGCCGACACCGACCGCGGCGCGCTGGCCGACTCCTCCGGCAACGGCGCGCTCGGCGCCTACACGGGGCAGGCGACGCTGGGCCAGGGCGGGCCGCTGGCCAGCGACCCGGCCACGGCCACCGGCTCGAACGGCAACGGCCCGGTGGCCGGCGGCAACCCGGCACTGCCGGTGTACGCGCAGCCGCGCACGCTGGAGGGCTGGATCAACACCACCAGCGGCAACACCCAGTTCCTGGCCGGCTACGGCAACCAGTCCACCGCCCAGGGATTCGACGTCGTGGTGCAGCCGGGCGATGTGATCGTGTCCGGCTACGGCGACGACCTGACGTTCGGCTCCACCGCGCCGCTGAACGACGGCGCCTGGCACTTCATCGCCGCGACCACCGACGGCACCTCGGCCACCGTCTACCTGGACGGCACCAGCCTGGGCACGCAGATCTTCCCCACTCCGCTGGACACGCTGGCCACCCCCTCGGGGCTGCAGCTCGGCTCCGGGCCGCAGGGCTGCTGCGGCTTCTTCAGCGGCGCCCTGGCCGACATCGCGGTGTTCCCGTCGGCGCTGACCGGCGCCCAGGTGACCGCGCAGTTCGCCGCCTCGGGTCTGGGCCGCCCGCCGGCCCCGACGTCGCCGACCGCGACGGCCGGGGCGAACCAGGCCACGGTGTCCTGGACGGCGCCGGCCGGGTCCGACCCGGCGGTGACCGGCTACCTGATCACGGCGGTCAGCGGCGGCACGCCGGCCAACGCGGTGTCGGTGCCGGCCACGGCCAGCAGCACGACGCTGACCGGCCTGGCCGGCGGCACCGGCTACACGTTCAAGATCCAGGCGCTCAACGAGTACGGCGCCGGGACAGCGGCCACCACGGCCGCGGTCACGCCCACCGGCCCGGCCACCACCTACGCGAGCACCGTGCTGTCGGACAGCCCGTCGGCGTTCTACCGGCTGGCCGACACCGACCGCGGCGCCATGGCCGACTCCTCCGGCAACGGTGCGCTCGGCGCCTACACCGGCCTGGCGACCCTGGGCCAGACCGGGCCGCTCGGCAACGACGCCGCCACCGCGGCCGCCGCCAACTGCTGCGGCCCGGTGGCCAGCGCACACCCGGCGCTGCCGCTGTACTCCCAGCCGCGCACGGTGGAAGGCTGGATCAACACGACGGGCAGCGGCAACGAGTTCCTGCTCGGCTACGGCGGCACGGGCACCACGCAGGGGTTCGGCGTCTTCACCCAGCCGCACCAGGTGATCGTGTCCGGCTTGAACGACGACCTGAGCTTCTTGTCCGCCGCCACGCTGAACGACGGCGCCTGGCACTTCATCGCCGCGACCACCAACGGCACCACGGCCACGGCCTACGTGGACGGGGTGAGCCTGGGCACCAAGACCTTCCACTCCACCCTGGACACCCTGCCCACCGCCTCGGGGCTGGAGCTTGGCGCCGGCCCGCAGGGCTGCTGCGGCTCGTTCGGCGGCGACCTGGCCGACATCGCGGTGTTCCCGTCGGTGCTCACCGGCGCCCAGGTCAGCGCCCAGTTCGCCGCCTCGGGCCTGGGCCGCCCGCCGGCTCCCGGCTCGCCGGTGGCGACACCGGGAGCGAACAAGGCCACCGTCTCCTGGTCGGCGCCGTCGGGTGCCGATCCGGCGGTGACCGGGTACCTGGTCACGGCCATGAACGGCAGCACGCCGGCCAACGCGGTGTCGGTGCCGGCCACGGCCAGCAGCACCAGCGTGACCGGCCTGGCCGGGGGCACCGCCTACACGTTCAGGATCCAGGCCCTCAACGAGTACGGCGCCGGACCGGCCGCGACCACCAGCGCGGTCACGCCCACCGGCACGGCCACGACCTACGCCAGCACGGTGCTGGCCGCGAACCCGTCGGCGTTCTACCGGCTGGCCGACACCGACCGCGGCGCCATGGCCGACTCCTCGGGCAACGGCGCGCTCGGCGCCTACACCGGGCAGGCGACCCTGGGCCAGCCCGGCCCGCTGGTCACCGACACGGCAACCGGGATCAGTTCCACCTGCTGCGGCCCGGCCGGCGGCGGCAACCCGGCACTGCCGCTGTACGCACACGCGCGCACGCTGGAGGGCTGGATCAACACCACCAGCGGCGGTGAGGGGTTCCTGGCCGGCTACGGCAACCAGGGCACCGGCCAGGGCTTCACCGTGGCCACCGAGCCCAGCGCCGTGATCGTGTCCGGATACGGCGACGACCTGTCGTTCACCAGCACCGCCGCGCTGAACAACGGCGCCTGGCACTTCATCGTGGTCACCACGAACGGCACCTCGGCCACCGTCTACGTGGACGGCACCAGCCTGGGCAGCCAGAACTTCCCCGCCACCCTCGACACCCTGCCCACCGCCTCGGGCCTGCAGATCGGCGCCGGCCCGCAGGGCTGCTGCGGCTCCTTCAGCGGCGGCCTGGCCGACATCGCGGTGTTCCCGTCCGCGCTCACCGCCGCCCAGGTCAGCGCCGAGTACACCGCGTCGGGCAACGCCGCACGACCGCGGTCCCGGGCCGCTGAAAAGCCGGCCTCGCCGGCGAAGCCGGCCCGCTCTTAGCCCTCTTCCAGCCGTGACCTGGAGGTCCTCGTGACTGCCGACCCGACAACGCTGCCCGCCTCCCGCCGTGGCCGCCGGCTGCGCCGCAGAGGGTTAACAGCGGGCATCCTGGCCACCGCGACGGTCCTGCTCGTGCAGGCCGTCGCCGTGCCGGTGAGCCCGGCCGGAGCCGCCACCCCGGCCGTCAGCTACACCTACGACGCGTCCGGCCGGCTGGCCACGGTCACCACCGCGGCGGGGACCGCCACCTACCATTACGACGCGGTCGGCAACGTCACCTCGATCACCAGGTCGGCGCCCGCGCCGGCCGGGAGCGCCGCGGTGCGGCCCACCCGGGCCGCGCCCAGGATCAGCTCGGCAAGCCCGGCGGCGGTCCGGGTGGGCAAGCCGGTCACGATCACCGGGTCCGGCTTCGGGCGGACGGCCGCCACCGACGTGGTCCGGGTCGGGGCGCTGATGGCCAGGGTGCTGTCGGCCGCGCCGTCCCGGCTGGTCGTCGCGGCTCCACCGGGATCGGGCGGCCGGGTCGCCGTGCACACCCTGGGCGGCACCGCCACTGGCCCGGCGGTCGTCATCCGGGGAGCGCCCAAGCAGATGGGCGCGGTGACCGGCGGTGCGGCGGACCGGCACCCGCTGCGCGCGGCGGCCGGGGTCACGGCCCTGGCCGGGCAGGTCGAGACCTCGCGCGGCACCCCGCTGGCCGGAATCCGGGTGAGCGTCAGCGGCGGGTGGAACCGGGCCGGGACCTCCACGGTCACCAACTCCCGCGGTCAGTTCCTGCTGTCCTACCTGAGCCCGGGGCGGCAGACGCTGACCATCGACGGCTCGAAGCTGGCCGGCGGGCGGGACTACGGCGTGTACGCCGAGCCGGTCGAGCTGCCCAGGGGCCGCACCAGCGTGCTGCCGTGGATCAGCTACCTCACCACGATCGCGGCCGGGGTGCCCATCGCCTCCCCCACCAGGCACCAGGTGACCCTGACCACGCCGCGGATCCCGGGCCTGAAGGTGCTGATCCCGGCGGGCACGGTGATCCGTGACCGGCACGGCAAGGTGGTCAGGTCGCTGTCGATCACGCAGTTGCCCACCGGCCGCACACCGATGCCGTGGGGCCCGGGCATGGTGCCCGCCTACTTCACCATCCAGCCCGGCGACGCCACCGTCAGCGGCCCCGGCCTGCAGGTCATCTACCCCAACAGCTCCGGCCGGCCGCCCGGCGAGGCGGTCTCCTACCTGGCCGAGAATCCGTCCTGGGCCGGGTCGGGCTGGTACACCTACGGCGGCGGACACGTCAGCGGCAACGGCCGCGAGATCATCCCCAGTGCTGCCACCCGGTACGACAGCACCGACCCCGGCGGGTACTCCACCCAAGGCGCGCCCGGCTCGGGACCGCCGCCCGGCGGCTGCCAGTGCGGCGACCCGGTGGATCTGTCCACCGGCCTGTTCACCGCCCAGGCCACCGACATCAGCCTGCCCGACACCGAGGGCGTCACCGTCACCCGCGACTTCCGCCAGCTCGATGACACGGTGCGGGACTTCGGCATCGGCGGCGGCGACAGCCTCAACCTCTACATCGTGCTGAACGGCAGCGGCGACTTCGAGCTGATCCAGCCGGACGGCGGCAGGATCACCTACACCCCGACCGGGACCACCGGGCAGTACCAGGCGGTGAACACCCCGACCAGCTACGCCGGGTCAATGCTCACCGAGACCACCGGCGACGCGGACGGGCCGTTCACCCTCAAGCTGCGCAACGGTACGCAGATGGCGTTCGGGAACCCGGCGTTCGTCACCGCGATCACCGACCGGTTCGGCAACACGCTGTCCATCAACCGGCTGGAGTTCGAGAACGCCAGCCAGGGCGGCGGCGAGATCCAGACCGTCACCACCCCCAACGGCCGGTGGCTGCAGTTCTCCTACGGCGTGTGCGTGGCCGCGACCTCGACCAAGTGCGTCACCCAGATCACCGACAACGGCGGCCGCACGATCAGCTACGGCTACAACAGCAACGGGCAGCTCACCTCGGTGACCGACGTGCGGGGCGGCGTCACCAGGTACGGCTGGGCCGCCTGCACCAGCAGCATCACCTGCACCGAGCTGACCTCCATCACCGACCCCCTGGGCCGGGTCACCCAGGTCAGCTACGACCCCACGACCGGCATGGTCACCCAGCAGACCCAGCCGAACGGCGGGACCTGGAAGTACGCCTACACGCTGGGCACCGGCGGCGCCGTCACCGGCGTGGTCGTGACCGACCCCGACGGGAACGAGAGCTCGACCACGCTGGATTCCACCGGGTATCCCACCCAGAACATCGCCGGCTTCGGCAGTTCGCTGGCCCAGACCAGCACCGCGACCTACGAGACCGGAACCGGGCTGCTCGCGTCCACCACCGACCCGTTGGGCCGCACCACCACCTACACCTACGACGCCCAGGGCGACCCGCTCACCATCACCACGCTCGCCGGGACCAGTCAGGCGGCGACCACGACCTACACCTACGACCCCAGCTTCGACCGGCTGGCCTCGGTCACCGACCCGCTCGGCCGCAAGACCACCATCAGCTACAACGACAGCGCCAACACCAAGACGATCACCGACCCGCTGGGCAGAACGACCGTCCTGACCTACGACGACCACGGGGACGCCATCTCGCTCACCGACGCACTCGGCAACACCACGGACTACAGCTACCTGTACGGGCAGCTCGTGGCCACCGCCAACGCCCTGGGCAACGTGGCGTCCACCTACTACAACTCGATCGGGCAGCCGGTCCAGGTGGCCGACCCGGACGGCAACGTCAGCGGCTACAGCTACGACGCCGCCGGGAACGAGATCAGCAGCACCGACCCGCTCGGCAGCACCACCAGCTACGGCTACGACGCCGACAGCGAGCTGACCAGCTACACCGACGCCAACGGCCACAAGACCACGTTCACCTATGACGGCATCGGCGACGTCCTGACCCAGACCGACCCGCTCGGCAAGGTCGCCAAGTGGACCTATGACCCCGACGGCAACACGCTGACCAGCACCGACCGCGACGGCAACGTCACGCACTACGCCTATGACGCCATCGGGCGGCTGACCAGCACCGTCTACGGCGTGACGGGCACCAGCCACTACGACACGATCAGCAACACCTTCGACAAGGCCAACCGGCCCACCAAGATCACCGACGCGCTCACCGGCAGCTACACCTACGGCTACAACACCCTGGACGAGCTGACCGGCTACACCGCGCCGCAGGGCTCGATCAGCTACGTCTATGACGCCGACGGCCAGCGGACCAAGATGACCGTGGCCGGCCAGCCCGCGGTCAGCTACAGCTACGACGCCGACGGCAACCTCACCAAGCTCACCCAGGGCACGGCCAGCGCCGCCTTCAGCTACGACGCCGACGGCAACCTGACCAAGCAGACCCTGCCCAACGGGGTCACCGAATCCCGCAGCTACGACGCCATCTCCGAGCTGACCAAGGCCACCGACACCGTGTCCGGCTCCACCATCGGGTCAGCCAGCTACAGCTACGAGGCCGACGGGCTGATCGCCAGCGCCAGCGGCAGCCTGGCCGGCGTCTCGCTGCCGGCCGCGGCTGGCAGCCAGACCTACAACGCGGACAACGAGCTGACCAAGGCGGGCAGCACCAGCCTGACCTATGACGCCAACGGCAGCCTCACCTCCGATGGCACCAGCACCTACACCTGGAACCCGGCCGGGGCGCTGTCCGGCGTCACCACCCCCACGGCCAGCTACAGCTACGCCTACAACCCGGCCGGGCAGCGGGCCGGCAGCACGACCGGCGGGGTGACCACCACCAGCCTGTACGACGGTGGCACGCTGATCCAGCAGTCCAGCGGCGGCAGCGTCACCGCCAGCTACATGTCGACGGGCCCTGGCGCGACCGTGCAGGTGAGCAACAGCGCCGGCACCACGGTGCCGCTGATCAACCAGGTCGGCAGCACGACCAGGCTCACCGGCCCGGCCGGTGCGATCGCCACCACCTACAGCTACGACCCGGCCGGCAACACCACGGTCACCGGGACCGCCAACCCCAGCCCGGAGCGGTACGCCACCAGCCAGGCCGACCCCACCGGCATCGACCAGATGGGCGCCCGGTACTACGATCCGGCGCTCGGCCGGTTCATCAGCCAGGACCCGCTGGGCATCTCCGGCGGCTCGCCCAACCTGTACGAGTACGCCCAGGACAACCCGGTCAACCTGAACGACCCGAGCGGGATGTGCGGAAGCTGGTGTCAGGGCTTCCTCAACTTCGGCGCCGGTGTGCTCAACGGCCTGACCTTCGGCCTGATTAACGTGCCGCCACCGTTCTGCGGCCCGGGCATGGACCTCGCCTACGGTTTCGGCAACCTGCTCGGGATGCTCGGCACCAGCCTGGTGCTCGCCGAGGTGGGCGGCGCCCTGCTCGGCGCGCTCGCCGACTCCCTGGAGACCGAGGGCGGGCTCGCGGCGGCACGCCAGCTCGGGATGGAAGGCGAGGAGCTGTCCGGCATCGACCAGGCCGCGAAGGTGCGCATCCCGTCGGCCACCGACACCGCCGCCTACCGGATCCCGGACGCGCTGAGCGACACGACGCTGACCGAGGTGAAGAACGTCGGTAACCTGAGCTATACCAGCCAGCTCCAGGACTTCGCCGCCTACGCTCAGGCCAACGGCCTCGACTTCAACCTGATCGTGCGCAGCGACACCGTGCTGAGCGGCCCGTTGCAAGAATTGGTGGACTCTGGCGAAATCAACCTGATACGGAGCCTCCCCGCCCGATGACGACGACCCCACCGGAGCTGATCAGCGACCTCCAGAATGCCGGGGTGCCGGTCAGCGACCTGTGGGAACTGGTGAACGGCAAGACCGCCTACCGGGCGGCGATCCCGGTGCTGCTCGACTGGCTGGGCGCGGTGGACACGCGCGTGCCCGAACCGGACCGGCGCAAGGTCACCGAGGGCCTGGTCCGGGCGCTGACCGTGCCCGCGGCCAGGCCGGCCGCCGCCCCGGCGCTGATCCGGGCATTCCGGACCGCCGACGACCCATCCGGCCTGGGCCTTCGCTGGGCCATCGGGAACGCGCTGTCGGTGGTGGCCGACGATTCGGTCTTCGACCAGATCGCGGAGCTGGTGCGGGATCGCGGCTACGGCAAGGGCCGCCAGATGACGGTGCTCGCGCTGGGCAGATCAAAGGATCCAAGGGCGGCCTCGGTGCTGACCGGCCTGCTCGGCGACCCGGACGTGACGGCGCACGCGCTCATGGCGCTCGGCAAGCTCAAGCCCCCCGGCGTATGCGCGGCCGTCGAGCCCCTGCTCGATCACCCGCAGGCCCTGGTCCGCCAGGAAGCCAGGAAGACACTCGCAAAACTGCCGCCCTGACGAATTACATGATCGTTCATAGCTCCGGAGTCCTTATTGGCATCAGTGGATGGTAAAATGATGCCATGAGAACTGCCATTGATTCTGCCGGACGCGTTGTCATTCCCAAGGCGCTCCGGGACGCTCTGGGCCTGGCGGCAGGTCAGCCACTTGAGATTGACGAGCGTGATGGGCGGCTGGAGATCGTGCCTGCGGCCACACCGATGCGGCTGGTGGACGAGGGCGATGGCGTGGCTGCCGTGGCCGACGCCGACATGCCAGTGCTGACCGCCGACGTGGTGCGGGACACGCTGGAGCGCGTCCGGCGATGAAGGCTGCCGATTCCAGCGTGGTCATCGCGGCCTTCGCCACCTGGCATGAGCATCATGCTCTCGCCCGCAAGGCCATGAGCAGCCGGCCGCGCCTGGTCGCGCACGCGGCGGTTGAGTCCTACTCCGTGCTGACCCGGCTCCCGCCGCCACACCGTGCCCATCCGTCAATCGTGCATGCCTTCATCACAGAGCGGTTCGCCGAGCCGTTCCTGGTTCTGTCGACGGCGGGTTACCAGGAGCTTCTCGCCACCGTTGCGGCCCGGCAGATCCTCGGTGGGCCTGCCTACGATGCCCTGATCGCTTTCACCGCCGCCGAGCATCAGGCGACGCTGCTCAGCCTGGACCAGCGGGCCATCGCGACATATGAAGCCGTCGGCGCCACCGTCGAGCAACTCGTTCCCTGACGGACGCCCAGGGCGGTGACCTGCCTATTGGCGTTGGCCAGCCAGGTGATCGGCGGCGCGGGCGGCTACGGCCATGATGGTCAGGGCCGGGTTGGCGCTGCCCTGGGTGGGCAGCACGCTGCCGTCGGTGATGAACAGGTTGGGGACGGCGAACGTGCGGCAGTTGCCGTCGACCACGCCGTGCCGCTCGCCGGCGGCCATCCGGGCGCCGCCGACCAGGTGGGCATAGCGCTCGATGGTGATCACCTCGTTGGCGCCCGCCGCACGCAGGATCTGCTCCATGACGTCCTGAGCGGCGCGGGTGAGCCGGCGGTCGTTGTCGCACTGGGAGTAGGAGAACCGGGCCACGGGCAGGCCGTAGCGGTCCTTCTCGCCGGCCAGGGTGACCCGGTTGCCGGGCAGCGGCAGGAACTCGCACAGCGCGCCCAGGCAGGCCCAGTGCACGTAGTCGCTCATGTAGGCGCGCAGCGACCGGCCCCAGTGGCCCTGGGCGGCGACGTGCTCGGCCCAGGTGACCGGCAGCGGGGAGACGTTCTGGATGGAGAACCCGCGCCGGTAGGGCTTGGCCGGGTCGGTCTCGTAGAACTGCTCGCTGCTGACCTCGGGCGGCGGCGCCTTGTACATGCGTACCTCGTCGCCGAACCGGCCGGCGGTCTGCGGGGCGCCCTGGACCATCAGGTAGCGGCCGACCTGACCGAAGTCGTTGCACAGGCCGTCGGGGAACCGTTTGGATGCCGACAGCAGCAGGAGCCTCGGCGTTTCGATGGAATACCCGGCCACCGCGACCGCCGCGGCCCGCTGGAAGTGGGGCACGCCGTCACGGATGTAGTGCACCCCGGTCGCCCGGCCGGTGCGCTCGTCCACCTCGATGCTCGTGACCATCGAGTTCGCCCGGACCTCGGCGCCGTGGGCGAGGGCGTCGGGAATGTGCGTGATCAGCGGGGAAGCCTTGGCGTTGACCTTGCAGCCCTGCAGGCAGAAGCCGCGGTAGATGCAGTGCGGGCGGTTGCCGAAGCGGCCGTTGGGGATGGCGACCGGGCCGACCTTGGCGGTGATCCCGGCCTTGCGCGCGCCGCGCAGGAAGATCTCGCCGTTGCCGCCGACCCGGTGCGGGCTGTGCGGGTACCTGTGCGGGTCGCCCCAGGGCCAGGCTTCGCCGGCGACCGGCAGCTCGGCCTCGATGTCGCGGTAATACGGCCTGAGATCCCAGTAGCTGATCGGCCAGTCCGCGCCGACGCCGTCATTGGTATAGGTGGCGAAGTCGCTGGGGTGAAAGCGCGGGACGTAACCGGCGAAGTGCACCATCGAACCGCCGACGCCGCGGCCGGAGTTGTTCGAGCCCAGCGGCACCGGGTCGTCGCCGTCGATCACCCGCGGCTCGGTCCAGTAGAGGTGGTGTGAGCCGGCCTCGTCGCTGACCCAGTCCGTGTCGGGATCCCAGAACGGCCCGGCGTCCAGGCCGGCCACGCGCCAGCCCCGGCGGGCCAGCCGCTGCAGCAGCGTGCCACCGCCGGCGCCGCAGCCGACCACGACCAGGTCGAGCTCGTCGGTGTCATCGAAACGGCGCATGGCCGCGCGCAGGCGGTGGTTGGTGCGGGTGCCGTCGTTGGGCAGCAGCCAGGCCGATTCGTTCCGGTCGCGGACACCGGCCATCAGCGGTCCCCGCGGACAGGGTCATCGGATGGGTGGGCATCGCGCACCTCGAACGGCTCGCGGGCGCCCACGCCGGTGTTCTTGTAGCCGCGCGGGTAGGCCGGGCCGGGGAAGCCGATCTCGTCCCACACCTTCGGGTGGGAGTAGAACGCGGTGCAGGCGTACCGGGTCCACAGGCTCCACACGTGGGCGGCGTTCAGGCCGTGCCAGTCCTTGCCGCCGGTGTCCTGGACCGCCTGGATGAGGGCGCGCTGGGTGTCGCCGTCGCACCGGGCGAACTCGCGGGAGAACATCTCGCGGGCGTCCTCGTCGAGGTAGCGCAGGGTGTCCCGCCAGGCCTGGGCATCCTCGGGCATGCCGGCGTACCGCCAGCCGTCGGTCTCCATCCGGGCCAGCCTGGCGTCGATCAGCGCCACGACGGGTATCCGCTGGTCCGCACCATCCTGGCCGAGAAGCTGGTCGCACAGTGCGGTCGCGACGGCCTGCTCGCCCGGGGTGAAGAAGCTTGGTTCCTCGGGCGTGCGGAGCCGGGACAGCACGACGCCGGCGGTCACCGCGTCCCAGTGCCTGGCCTGGGCGGCCACGTCGAAGCCGGGAAACCTGCCGTCCCAGGTGCCCGGCGCTCCGGAGTAACGGCGCGCGGGCCGCTGGGCAGTTTCCTGGCCCTGTACCGGGGTGCTGGGGGGCGGCTGGCTCCCGGGCTGCCGGGCGCTCACTGTTCCCGGCGCAGGATCGCGGCGAGCAGGCCCATGCCGCCGACCACGGTCACCAGCAGCGGGGCGAGCAGCGGCGGGCCCATCTCGATGTTGTACCGGGGGTTGCGCCAGCCGCCGGGCTTCTGCGCCACGCCCCGGGCGTGCAGGTAGGTGCCCTGCAGGCCGTTCGCGACGATGGCGGCCGAGGCGAGCGGCAGCGCGGTCTTGGCCATCCGGCGGCTGAAGAAGCCGGCGACGCCCGCGGCGGCACCGACCGGGCCGAGCGCCACCGGCAGCCACATCATCCGGTTGGCGAAGCTGGCGCTGTCATGCTCGAAGAAGATTTCCGCGGCGGTGACCAGCGCCCCGGCCGCGGTCAGCGCGGACAGGCTGCGCTCGAAGTGCCCGGTCTCGATGTTGTAGACCATCCGGTCTATGCCGTGCCGACGGAACGCCGGTGGCCCGGGCAGACGGCTGCTGAGCGAGGTTCGCATTCGCGGTGCTCCTTGCTACGGCTTGAGCTGGCTGATCTTGTCTCTGAACAGCGTGGTCGCAATCGTGGCCTTGCGCGGCTGACCGCGCAGGAACGCCTCGGTGAACTTCTTGGCCTGTTCGTATTCGACCTTGCCCGGCAGCGGCGGCTCGTCCGGGTTGACGTTGATGTCGATCAGCGCGGGCCCCTGGTGGGCGAGTGCCCGCTGGATCGCGCCGCGCACGTCGCCGGCCTGCTCAACCTTGATCCCGAGCGCGCCGTTGGCCTCGGCCAGGGCCGCGTAGTTGACGAACGGCTGGGGGTAGCGCACTCCGTGCTCCGGATAGCCGAGCACCATCTGCTCCCACAGGATCTGGCCGAGGGAGTTGTTGTTGTTGATGACGATCTTGACCGGCAGCTTGTGCTGGATGGCCGTGATGAACTCGGCCATCAGCATCGAGAAGCCGCCGTCGCCGACATAGCCGATGACCTGGCGGCCGGGGAAGGCGTGCTGGATGCCGATCGCGTAAGGCAGGCCGGGGGCCATCGTGGCCAGGTTGCCGGACAGGAAGAACTCACGCCGGCCGTGGATCATCCAGTGCCGCGCCGCCCAGGTCGCGATCGTGCCGCTGTCGCAGGTGAACACCGCGTCGTCGGCGGCCAGCTCGTTCAGCACGGCCACCACGTACTGGGGCGCGATCGGGTCGCGCTCCGCGTCCTCCAGGTCGGCCATCTTCGCCCGCCAGCGGGTGGTCTCCTTCTGGTACTTCTCCAGGAACTTCGTGTCCGACTGCTGCTTGAGCAGCGGCAGGAGGGCGGCCAGGCCCTCCTTGGCGTCGCCGACCACGGGCAGTTCGGTGGCGGTCCGCGCGCCCGCCCGGGCCGGATCCGCCTCGATCTGGCCCACCCGGACCTTGCCCGCCTCGGGCAGGTGCTTGGTGTACGGGAAGTTCGTGCCGACCATGAACAGCGTGTCGATCTCGTCCATCAGGTCCTCGGACGGCCTGGTGCCGAGCAGGCCGATACCGCCGGTGGTGTAGGGCGAGTCGTCGGGGACGACCGCCTTGCCGGACAGCGTCTTGACGATCGGCGCGGCCAGCCGCTCGGCCACCGCCAGCACCTCGGGGCGGGCGTGCAGGGCGCCGGCGCCGGCCAGGATGGCGACCTTCTTCCCGTCGTTCAGCAGGTCGGCGAGCCGCTGCAGGTCCTCCTCGTGCGGGCGGCCCGGCGCATCCAGCCGGATGGCCGCGGTGTGCGGCGGGCTGGCCGGAGCCACGTGCTGCCATGGGTCGGCGTCCGCATCGGCGACCTGGATGTCGTTGGGCACGGTCAGGTGGGCCACGCCCCGCCGGGCGTAGGCGGTGCGGACGGCGATATCGACCACACCGGGAAGCTGCGCCGGATTGTAGATCATCTGGTCGTACTCGGCGACGTCCATGTAGAGCTTGTCCATGGCGACCTCCTGCTGGTATCCGGTGCCCAGCACGGACGTCTCCTGCATGCCGGTGATGGCCAGCACCGGCATGTGGTCGAGCTTGGCGTCATACAGCCCATTCAGGAGGTGGATGCCGCCCGGTCCCGAGGTCGCCAGGCACACCCCCAGCTTGCCGGTGGCCTTGGCGTAGCCGGTGGCCATGAAGGCGGCGGCCTCTTCGTGGTGGACCAGGAAGAACTTCACCCTGTCGTGCTGCCGCCGCAGTCCCTCCATGATCCCGTTGATGCCGTCGCCGGGGATGCCGAAGACGGTATCCACGCCCCAGTCGGCCAGCCGTCCGATCAGTGCCTCGGAGAAGATCTGTCCCACGGTTTCCGACCTCCTGTGCGCCGTGCTGTTGTCACCGGTTACCGTTCAAAGCTGTCCGCCAGGGCCGGTGCCAAACATCGGGTATGACCTGGCATTCACCGGGTAGCTGCCGCCGGTGGACGAGTTTCCTCTGCATGTGCTGCGGGACTACGCGCTGATCGCCGACGGCGAGCGCGGCGCGATCATCGGCCCGCGGGGCGACATCGTGTGGATGTGTGCACCGCGGTGGGACAGCGACGCGGTGTTCGCCACCCTCATCGGTGGCGCGGGGGTGTACGCGGTCACGCCCAGCGAAAGGTTCGTCTGGGGTGGCTACTACGAAGACGGCACCCTGGTCTGGCACAGCCGGTGGGTCACCGGATCCGGCATCACCGAGTGTTATGAGGCGCTCGGGTACCCCACCCAGCCGGACCGGCTGACCGTGCTGCGCCGGGTGGCCGCCCTCGACGGGCCTGCGCGGGTCAATGTGGTCCTCGACCCGCGGGCCGGTTTCGGCCGCCACGGCCTGCGGTCGGTGCGCCGCACCGAGCAGGACATATGGACCGCCCGGACCGGGGATCTGTATCTGCGCTGGTCCGGTGAGGTGGCCGCGGCAGCGGTGCGTCAGCCCGGGCGGCACTCCCGGCTGGAGCTGACGCTGCAGGTTCCGGAGGGACAGGAGCGCGACCTCGTCCTGGAACTGTCCACCCAGCCGATAACGGAAGACGTGCCGGACCCGGGCGTGCTCTGGACCGGCACCCGCAACCGCTGGGCGGAGGTCGTCCCGGAACTGCACGAGACGCTGGCGCCGCGGGACGCGCGGCAGTCACTGGTCGTGCTGCGCGGCCTGACCGCGGCGGCTGGCGGCATGGTCGCGGCGGCCACGACCAGCCTGCCCGAGCGGGCCGAGCAGGGCCGCAACTACGACTACCGGTACGCCTGGATCAGGGATCAGAGCTACGCCGGGCAGGCGGCGGCCGTCGTCGGGGACTATTCGGTGCTCGATGACGCCGTGCGGTTCGTCAGCGAACGGCTGCTCGCCGACGGCCCGCGGCTCGCCCCCGCCTACACCGTCGACGGCGGGCGGGTGCCCGACCAGCGCCAGCTCGACCTGCCCGGTTATCCCGGCGGGTTCGATATCGTCGGCAACTGGGTGAACCAGCAGTTCCAGCTGGACAGCCTGGGTGAGGCGCTGCAGCTGCTCGCCGCCGCGGCCAGGGCGGACCGGCTGGACTCCGACGGCTGGCGCGCGGCCGGGATCGCCGCCGGCGTGATCGCACAGCGCTGGCAGGAAGACGACGCCGGGATCTGGGAGCTCGGCAACCGGCCGTGGACGCACAGCCGGCTGGCCTGCGTGGCCGGCCTGCGCGCCGCCGCCCGGACCCGTGAGCAACCGCAGTCGGCGGACTGGCTGGGCCTGGCCGACGTGATATTCGCCGATACCGCGACCAAGGCGGTGCATCCGTCCGGGCGATGGCAGCGCTCCGCCGATGACGACGGCCTGGACGTGGCGCTCCTGCTGTGCCCGGTCCGCGGGGCGATGCCCGCCGACGATCCGCGGGCGCTGAAGACGCTGCACGGTTGCATCGCCGAGCTCACCCAGGACGGCTTCGCGTACCGGTTCCGGCATGATGGGGGGCCGCTCGGCCATGCCGAGGGGGCCTTCCTGCTGTGCGGCTTCATGATGGCTCTGGCGCTGCACCAGCAGGGCGAGAAATGCGAGGCGGCCCGCTGGTTCGAGCGCAACCGGACCGCCTGCGGCTCTCCCGGCCTGTTCTCCGAGGAATACGACGTGACCGAGCGGCAGCTCAGAGGCAACCTGCCCCAGGCTTTCGTGCACGCGCTCATGCTCGAATGCGCCGGGCGCCTGTCTACCGACTGGAAGGACTTGTCATGACACACACAGTGGTGATCACCGGGGCCAGCGGCGGGATCGGGCGGGCGACCGCCCGGCTCTACGGCCAGCGCGGCGCCAACGTCGCCCTGATCGCGCGCGGCGAGGCGGGCCTGGCCGGAGCGGCGGCGGACGTCGAGCGGGCCGGTGGGAAGGCGCTCGCGCTGCCCGCCGACGTGGCCGACTACGGGCAGGTGAACGACGCGGCCAGCCGGGTGGAGGAGCACTTCGGGCCGATCGGCACCTGGATCAACGTGGCCTTCGCGTCCGTGTTCGCCCCGTTCGCCGAGATCACAGCGGAGGAGTTCCGCCGGGTGACCGAGGTCAGCTACCTGGGATTCGTGTACGGCACCATGGCCGCGCTGGCCCGGATGCGGCCGCGCGACCGCGGAACGATCGTGCAGGTGGGATCCGCGCTGGGCGAGCGGAGCATCCCGTTGCAGTCGGCGTACTGCGGCGCAAAGCACGCGATCAACGGGTTCACGTCCTCGCTGCACTGCGAGCTGCTGCACGAGCACTCCGGCATCAAGGTCACGATCGTGCAGATGCCGGCGGTGAACACGCCCCAGTTCTCCTGGGTGCGGTCCAAGCTCCCCCGCCATCCACAGCCGGTCCCGCCCATCTACCAGCCCGAGGTCGCGGCCCATGCCGTGCTGTACGCCGCCGATCATCCGGGCCGCCGGCAGTACTGGGCGGGGGGCAGCACGGTGGCGACCCTGCTGGCCAACCGGTTCGTGCCCGGGCTGCTGGACAGGTACCTGGCCCGGACCGGCTACGACTCGCAGCAGACCGGCGAGCGGGATGAGCATGACCGGGCCGGCAACCTGTGGCAGCCCGCCGACGGCTCCGGTGGCCGCGATTACGGCGCGCACGGTGATTTCGACGACAGGTCACATCCGCGCAGCGCGCAGTTGTGGCTGGCGGAGCGGCCTGGAGCGGTGGCAGCGGCCGGGCTGGCGGCTGCTGCGACGGGAACGATCCTGTCGTGGCGGCTGGCCAGGCGCTAACCCTCCGGGGCTGCCGCCGTCTGGCCTGGCCGGCCCGCAGTCCGCCCGCGGGGCACGTTTGCCGCCGGGGGTTACGGGAAGTCGCACGTCATGCCCGCGCCGATCAAGGACCGCTGACGTGAGCGGCCCGCTCGCAGGCGAGCCCAGGGAACGGCAGTTCCAGACGCCGGCCGCCCGCCGGGCCGGAGCCTGGCTCGTCTGGTGGACCCTGATGATGTCGTTCTGGATCATGCTCGATGATTCCATCAACACCGACGAACTGCTCGCCGGCGCCGGTGCCGCCGCCCTGGCGGCACTGCTCGCCGAGATGGTCAGCTACCAGGCCGCGACGCGGTTCCGGATGCGGATCGAATGGCTCGTCCCCGCGCTCAAGCTACCCGGCCAGCTCATTCACGACATGGGGGTCGTGTATGGCGCCCTGTGGCGGCTGCTGGTCCACGGCGAACAGCCGCCGAGCGCGATCGTCGAGGTGCCGGCCCGGTTCGGGGATGACTCGCCCGAGGGCGTCACCCGCCGGGTGCTCCTGGTCGGCGGGACCAGTGTCGCCCCGAACACGTTCGTGCTCGGCATCGACCCGGCCACCAACGTCATGGTGGTTCACCGGCTGGTGGCAGGAGGAAAGGGGGACTGACATGGTGCTGGCGTCCGTCGCCGCCGCGATCGCGATGCTGGTCGCGCTGATCCCCGCCGGGATCGTGCTGTGCCGGGAGGAAGTGGCCGCAAGCGTCGTCGCGTACGAGTTCATCACCTCGGTCATCGTCATGGTGCTCGCGCTGCTGGCGGAGGGCTTCCAGCGCTCCAGCGAGTTCGAGTTCCCGGTGCTGATGGCGGTGCTGCTGTACGGCAGCAGCCTGGTCTTCATCCGGATCCTGGAGCGCTGGCTGTGATCATCAAAGACGTTTTCTCCGACATCCTGCTCGGCCTGGCCGTGGCGATCGTGGTCGCCTCCGCGGTTGGCGTGCTCGCCATGCGGGATGCCTACCAGAAGCTGCACTTCGTGACGCCGGCGGCCATGGTCGCCCCGCTGCTGGTGGCGCTCGCGATCATGGTGCAGCACGGCGTGTACGAGAACACCGGCGAGTCCTTCCTGGCCTTGGGGTTCATGGTGATCGCCGGGCCGTTCATCTCACACGCCACGATCCGGGCCATCCGGGTCAGGGAGAAGGGGGACTGGCGCCCGCAACGCGGCGGCAAAGCCCCGGCCGAGGAGAAGGAACAATGACCGTCGCCATCCATACCCCTTACACCGTGCCGATCGGCATGATGAACGCCCTGCAGATCACCGTGCTGATCCTGGTGGCCGCGGGCGCGACCGCCGTGGTGCTGGTCAGGAGGGAGGTCCACCAGGTGCTCGTGCTGAGCGTCTACGGTGTGCTGCTGGCCGTCCTGTTCCTCGCGTTTCAGGCGCCCGACGTCGCTTTGTCCGCGCTGACGGTGGGCGCGGTGGCGCTGCCGATCGTGCTGTTGCTCGCCCTGGCCAAGACCCGGAAACGCGAGGAATGAGGGCCGTGGCGCCGGAGCGCCTTCCGCACCCCGGGGCCTGGGCCCGATGACACCGGGGCAACGCCGCTGGATCTTCTTCATCGCGGCGGCCGGGCTGGCCGCGTTCTATATCTGGGGCCTGTCCGGCCTGCCGGGATTCGGCCACTACCCGGGTCCGTACGGCTTCATCATCAACCGCGTCGCGCTGGGCCAGACCCATGCCACCGGCACGGTGTCCGCGGTCAACTTCGAATACCGCGGCTTCGACACCGTGGGCGAGGAGTTCATCCTGTTCACCGCGGCGGCCGGAGTCGGCGTCGTGCTGCGCAAGCTACGCGGTGAGCGCGAAAAAGTGGCGGTGGACGAGGCGGCCGACCGCGAGGTGCCGCCCACCAGCGCAGCCATCCGGATGGTGGCCCTGCTCCTCACCGGCCCGCTGGTGGTGGTGGGCTGGTGGCTGAGCTCGCACGCGCAGACCAATCCCTCGGGCGGGTTCCAGGGCGGGGTGGTCCTGGCCACCGCATTCATCCTGGTCTACCTGTCCGGGGAGTTCATCGTCTTCAAGCGGTTCAGCCCGGTCGACCTGGTCGACGCGGTCGAGGCGGTCGGGGCCGGCGGATTCGTGGCCATCGGCGCCGCCGCGGTCGGGATGGGCCTGGCCTACCTGACCAACTACCTGCCCCTGGGCCAGTTCCCTGGCGCCGTGAGCTCATCCGGGACCATCGCGCTGATCAGCTTCTTCGTCGGCCTCGAGGTCGCCGCCGCATTCATCTTGATCGTCACCGAACTGCTCGACCAGACCCTGCTCATCAGGGGAGGCGGCTGATGGAGTACTTCCCGTTCATCGTCGTGGCCTGGATCCTTGGCGTAGGCCTGTACGGCATCGTGACCAGCCGGCATCTCATCCACCAGATCATCTGCCTGATCGTCGTCCAGTCCTCGACGTATGTGCTGCTGCTCGGCGTCGGGTACGTGACCGGCGCGGTGGCGCCGTACTACTTCGACGTCCCGCCGCACACCCAGGCGGTCGACCCGGTTGTGCAGGCCCTCGCCCTCACCGACGTGGTGGTCGAGGCCGCGGTGACCGCGCTGCTGCTCTCGTTCGCGATCCAGGCCCACAAGCGGTTCGGCACCCTGGACCCGCAGGAACTGGCCTCGCTGAAGGGATAACCGGAGTGGACCAGCTGCTCGCGCTCGTCGTGGCCGTGCCGTTGCTGGCGGCCGCGGCGATCACCGCGATCGGCCCGCTGTTCGGCAGCCGGCGGCGACTGCTCGACGCGGTGGCGATCGCCGTGGCCGCCGCCGTCGCGGTCATGCTGATTGTGATCATGGTGCGCACCGCCGGCGGGGACGAGGTGTACTGGTTCGCCGGCTTCCGGCCGTTCCAGCACCGGGCCGCGATCGGCATCGACTTCGAGGCGGGCTCGCTCAGCGCCGGCCTGGCCGCGCTGGCCGCGGTCCTGGTCACGGCGGCAATGACGTTCTCCTGGCGGTACTTCGAGCGGGTGGCCACCTACTACCACACGCTGATGCTGACGTTTCTCGCCGGCATGGTGGGCTTCTGCCTCACCGGGGACATCTTCGACCTGTTCGTGTGGTTCGAGCTGATGGGTGTGTCCGCCTACGCGCTGACCGCCTACCGGCCCGAGGAACGCGGCCCGATCCAGGGCGCGCTCAACTTCGCCATCACCAACAGCGTGGGCGCCTACCTGTCGCTGTCGGGCATCGGCCTTATCTACGGGCGAACCGGGGCGCTCAACATGGCCCAGATCGGCGCCTACATCGGCAAGCACCCGCCGGACAGGCTGGTGGTGGTGGCGTTTGTGCTGATCATCGCGGGCCTGCTGATCAAGAGCGCGATCGTGCCGTTCCACTTCTGGCTCGCCGACGCCCACGCGGTGGCGCCCACGCCGGTCTGCGTCCTGTTCTCCGGCGCGATGGTGGAACTCGGCCTGTACGGGATCGCCAGGGTGTACTGGTCGGTGTTCGCTCACGCGCTGGGCCACACAGCCACCATCTCCCACCTGTTCATTGCCCTGGGCGTGCTCACCGCGCTGGTTGGAGCCCTGTTCTGCTTCCGGGAGCGGCACATCAAGCGCCTGCTGGCCTTCTCCACCATCAGTCACGCCGGCATGTTCCTGACCGGCATCGGCCTGCTGACCCCGCTGGGCCTGGCCGGCGCGGCCGTCTACGTCATCGGGCATGGCCTGGTGAAGGCGGCCCTGTTCCTGTGCGCCGGCATAGTCCTGCACCGGCTCGGCTCGGTCAACGAGACCTGGCTGCACGGGCGAGGCCGCCACCTGCGGGTCACCGGGGTGGTATTCACGCTGGCCGGGCTGGGCCTGGCCGACCTGCCCCCGTTCGGCACCTTCCGCGGCAAGGGTTACATCGACGACAGCTCCTGGTCGCACGGCCTGCCGTGGGTCATGCCGGTGTTCATTGCCTGCACGATCCTGACCGGCGCGGCCGTGCTGCGCTTCGCGGGTGGCGTGTTCTACGGCCTCGGCACCGCGCCGACCGAGGACCCGGAGATGGCCGAGATGGCATCGGAGGAAACCACCGAGACTGAGTCGGAACGGGACCGGACTCCACTCACCATGATCATCCCGCCCGCGGTCCTCGTGGCGGCGGCCATCGCCGTCGGCGTCATCCCGCAACTCGGCCAGGTGATCCAGGCCGCCGCGCTCCGGTTCGAGGACCAGGCCGGGTACAACGCCACCGTGCTCGCCGGCGCACACCTCATTCACCCGGTGGCCATCGCCGCCGCCGAACCCACCGGGATCACCGTCTCCGACGTGGCCACCGGGGCCGGATCGGTGATCGGGGCGCTGGTCCTGGCCTACCTCGCGCTGTACTGGCGCCGGCTGCCGCTGCTGCGCCGCGGCTACGAACCCGGCGCCGGGCTGACCGCGCCGATCCAGCGCTTCCAGAGCGGGGTGGTGAACGACTACGTGGTCTGGATCGTCTTCGGCCTGGCCTGCGTGGGCGGGGCGCTGGCCTTCGCCATCACCTGAGCGTTGCCGCCCGGACCTAGGTGGAGTCCAGCCGGTCCAGCCGCCGGTCCGCGAGCCCTGTTGGCCGGTTTCCTGTTGCGGGTCAGCAGCGTCACCTTGCCGCGGTGGCCGAAGGCGAGGCACCGTTCGCCATCCAGCTTGCGCTCGAAGATCCACCCGGGATCGGAGAACCGGCCGCTGGTCAGCGTGGCCAGTTGCGGCTCCACCCAGTCAGGCAGGCCGGTCATCCGGCGTCTCCCCCGCCGGTGGCCATCTCCTCGATCGTCTTTCCCGATTTCACCGACTCGGCGGCGAAGGAGCCCTTCCGTGCCTTGCTGCCGGTTCTGGCCGGCACGCTGATCATCCTCCTTCGTCCGGCGGCTCGTCCCCGACGATCATGCCGCCGCCACGCCGCCAGGTCAGGTAACGCCAGGACAGGTTGAGCAGGGTCGAGACGCGGTTGCGGCTGCCCAGGATGTAGAAGATGTGCAGGCCCAGCCAGGCGAACCAGGCCAGGGTGCCGCGGATCCGGATCCCCTGCGGCAGGTCGACCACGGCGCTGCGCCGCCCGATCGTGGCCATCAGGCCCTTGTCGTGGTAGCGGAACGGCTCGGTGGGCTGCCCGGCGGCCAGGTGCCTGATCTGCCGGGCGGCGTGCTTGCCCTGCTGGATGGCCGGCTGGGCGAGCTGCGGCGCCGGGTCCTGCTCGGCCACGCCGATGTCGCCGATGGCGAAGATCCGGTCCTGGCCCTTCACCCGCAGGTCCGCCCCTGTGACGATGCGCCCGTTCCTGCCCTGCGGCAGGCCCCAGCCGGCGGCCGCCGCCGGGGCCGCCACTCCGGCCGCCCACACGGTGATGTCGCTGCGGAGTTCCTCGCCGCCTTCGAGGATCACCGAATGCGGGGTGACCTCGCGAATGGTGGTGTTCAGCCGGATGTCCACGCCGCGCTTGACCAGCTGCCGGCGGGCGTACTCGCGCAGCGGGGCGCTGAACGGCGCGATCAGCTCGGGGCCCAGCTCGACCAGCCTGACCTGGACCCGGGCCGGGTCTATCTCGGGGTAGGCGGCGGCGAGCGCGATGTTGCGCAGTTCGGCGAGGGTGCCGGCCACCTCGACGCCGGTCGCGCCGCCGCCGGCGATCGTGATCACCACGTCCTCGCCGGGCCCGGCGACGCTCAGCCGCTCGAGGCCGGCCATCAGGTGGTCACGCAGCCTGATGGCGTCGCTGCGGGTGTACAGGGCCAGGCTGTTCTTGGCCGCGCCCTCGATGCCGAAGTAGGACGCCACCACGCCGGTGGCGATGACCAGGTAGTCGTAGTGAAGCTGGCCGCCATCGGCCAGCGTCACCCAGCGCGCCTGCGGGTCGATCGTCTTCAGCTCGCCCCGGCGGAACCGCACGCCGTACTTGCGGGTGAACCCCCTGGCCGGGTAGGCGATGTCGCCGGGGTTCAGCCCGGCCGTCGCGACCTGGTAGAGCAGCGGCTGGAAGGTGCTGTAGATGTTGTGGTCGACCAGCGTGACGTGCAGGCCGGCCCGGGCCAGGATGCGCATGCCGGACAGCCCGGCGAAGCCCGCCCCCACGACCACCACGCTCGCGGCACCGGGTGCCTGCTGCCCACTCGTTTCCGCACTGACCATCGGACCTCCGCCTCGGGTGGGGAACCGTCAGCTCCCGGTATACCCGCCTCGGGTGTCCACCTCCCCGTCGGGCTTGCCAGGCACCGCGTTGGCGACGTGGGAGACCCGGGTCCCGGTCCGGCCCTCGTCGTCGGTGGCTGCGATCTGGGTGGCCGGGGCGTCGGGCACGTCCCCTTGGGGCTGCGGCCCGCCCATCATGTCCCGCACCGCCTTGCCCGGCTCACCGGCCGCCGCACCTGGTGGCATGGCGGCAGAGCGCCGCTCCTCGCTGGCAGCCGGGTCCTGGCCGGCGTGGTGGCTGCTGCCGCTCACCGGCTCGTGCCGGCGCTGATTCACCCGTGGCCGGTGCCGGACGCCGTCCACCTCCTGTTCCCCGGCCGTCCCTCGTCCGTTCTCCTCACGCATGTGAAAACCCCTGTCAGCGGTTAACGGCGCGACGTGATGTAGCGGCGATGACGGACCTGCTTACGCCGTATCGCCCGCCGCTCGGTTTCGGTGGTGCCGCCCCAGACGCCGAAGTCCTGGCCGGTCTCCAAGGCGAATGCCAGGCACTCGTACCTGACCGGGCACCGGTCGCAGACCTCCTTTGCCTTGGCGAGCTGGCGTGCGGCAGGCCCGGCCGGGGTGATGGGGAAGAACAGCTCAGGGTCGCTGTGCCGGCACGCACCCCTGGCGGCCCAGTCCTGAGGCCTGGTCTTGCCGGTTTCCGTTGTGTACATCGTCACCTCGGATTTGCAGGTTTGCTCCGATATGGCTCCGGTGAACCCGGCTGCTGCCCAGAACGCGCCGAAGTACTCATGTACCGCGCAGCAAAATCCGCTGAGCCCGGATGAAATCCCGCAGGCCGGGTAATCGTCCTGCTGGAGGCAGTCTGACGATGATTCTCACCACCCGCCGGCAGCACCGGATCCTGTCGGCGATGTACAGCTCACTGCGCCGGTCGGATCCTCGCATGGTGGCCACCTTCCTGATGTTCACCCGGCTGACCAGCGACGAAGCCATACCTCCGGTCGAACGGATCAAGGCCGGCCCGCGGCGCTGGTTTCGCAACCTGACCCGCCATGCCGCCCTGCGCTGGCGGCGGGCCACCAGCGGGCCGGGGCCCGGCCTTCGCCGGGCGGTGGGCTGCCTCCTGTTCTGGCCGGCCGCGGCCGCGGCCATGTACGCGGTCACGCTCGTGGTGGCCCAGGGCGGCCGCTGATCCGCCGCTGATCAGCCGCGCTCTGGCCGCTGCTGCGCGGGGCTCCCAGGAAATTCACATGTTTGGTTTCTGACAGGCGGGCACAACTCCCGACGCCAACGGACGTTTCTGCGGCGGGAGATGTGATGACCACGACGGTTTCACGGATCGGCGGGACCCAGGCGCAGCAGCTGGAGGGGCTCGACGATCTGGAACTGCTGGAGACGATGCAGGCGCTGCCGAAGGGAAGCGGGGAACGCGCCGCGGCGTGCGACATCCTGGTGAGCAGGTACACCAAGCTCGTCCGGTCGTGTGTCCGCCGGTACTCCGACAGCCCGGAACCGACCGAGGACCTGATGCAGGTCGGGTACGTCGGCCTGCTCAAGGCGATCAACAACTTCAATCCGGTGTTCGGCACCAGCCTGTCGGCCTATGCCCAGCCGTGCATCACCGGCGAGATCAAGCGGCACTTCCGGGACAAGCGCTGGCAGGTGCACGTTCGCCGGGCAGCCCAGGAACTGCTTCTCGAAGTACGCGCGGCCAGCGAAACGCTCACCCAGCAACTGGGCAGGGAGCCGACCGACGCCGAACTGGCCGGCCATCTCGGGGTCAGTGAGAGCGAGCTGTCGGAAGCGCGCCGGGCCGATGTCGTGTTCCACGTCTACTCACTCGACGCGCCGCTGTCCGAGCGGGAGGAAAGCAGCGAGCTGGCCGAGGTGCTGGGCACCGATGACCCGGGGGTCGAGCACACGCTCGACATGGAGGCCGTCACGACGCACTGGAGCGAACTGCCGGTGCGGGAGCAGCGCATCCTGCTGCTGCGCTTCTACGGCAACCTGACCCAGGCCGAGATCGGCGAGCGCCTCGGGATCTCCCAGATGCACGTGTCACGACTGCTGGCCAGGGCGCTCGGCTACCTGCGCGAGTGTCTCACGGGCCGGGATCAAGATTCCGCGGACACCGCAGTCGCGGGCTGACCCGCGCTCAAATGGAAAGATCACGAGAAGAGGCGACGAGATGAAAACCGCCACTGGACTCACCTTAATAGCGATCGGCGCGATTCTCGCCTTCGCCGTCACGACCAACACATCGGTGTTCAACCTGCACGTCGCTGGTTACGTGATCATTCTGGTCGGGCTGGCTGGCCTGCTGATCCCGCGCCGCCGGTATGCCTCGCTCAGCAGGCGTCTGGTGACCCGGCGGACCAGGTCGTGGCCGACCGGCTCGGTGGTGGAGACCGAGGAGACCAGCCTGCCGCCCTACGTGGTCACCAACCACGGCGAGGGGGCCGATCAGGCTGGCCTGCCGACCGTGCCGAGCATCCCGGCCGACCCGACCGTCCGGGCCGTCATGACGCCGGGTGAGATGCCCCGGGATTCTGAGGTCGTCGAGCAGCTTCGGGACGACTAGCCCGCAGACCCGCTGGCGTTTGCCTCGGCAAAAGACACGATATAACGTGTCTTAGGTTCGGAGACGGGACATTTGGAGGCCTGTCATGCTCTTCATCATCATCATGTGGGCGATCGTCGGGCTGGTGGTCGGCGGGCTTGGCCGGCTGCTGGTCCCGGGCCGCAACACGATTGGAATCGCGCTGACGATCCTGATCGGCATCGTGGGAGCGATCGCGGGCGGCTCGGTCACCCGCGCCCTGATGGGAGCCGGGCACGACGTCGTTTCATTCATCGTCTCGCTGGTCATCGCCGCGATCCTGGTCGCCGCGGTCAGCGGTCCGCAGCGGCTGCGGGCGCGCCGCCGCTGGCGTTAGTCAAGCCTGGCTGCCCGGCTGGCCGGGCTGGTCGCCTGGTGGGGCGGCACCCTGCGGTACGGACTGCCGGGTGGTATCGATCCGGCGGTGACGGTGGGCGGCCCGGCGGAGCTGGATGATCCGCCCGGAGGCCGGGATCGTCACGAGCAGCGCACCGGCGACGGCCGCCAGCAGCAAGGCCACACCTAGCGGCAACCGCCCGTGGGCACCGAAATAGCCGATGCTGGCTTCCTGCCCGTTCTCCAGGATGAAGACGAGCAGAAGCAGCAGCACAATGGCGGACACGGTCAGCCCAACCCAGACACCACCCAGCCTGGTGCGGCGCAGCCGGTGGTGCGCGGGCGCTGAGGCGCCCGGGCGTGGCCGGGCGGTGGATACCGGTACCTGCGGCCCGGCCGCGGGGATGGTGCCCTGGCCGTCCTGAGGCTCCGTGGGCTGCGGCAATCCCCCCATGTCCTGTGGTGATGTCATCGGCTACTCCCCTCCGCCGGCCGGCGGCCCGGCGGCTGTTCCTGCCTGACCTGCAGCCATGCCTGTGTGGCGCGGTTGCGGCCAAGGCATCCCACCTCTACCCGCTGAAACACGTTCGGAACGTGCGGCCGGCCGTGGATGCCGGCAGGGCGTTTGGGGTGGCCGGCTCAGGGCAGACGACGCCTCGAACACGCGATGAGACGGGCCGGCCGGGACAGGCAAGGGTGCGGCGAATCCACGGCCACCGACGGCAGACCGCCACCTGACCGGAGAGGGGAGTGGACAGATGCCCCAGTCACAGGCCGTTCTGGTTGGCGTGGACGACTCCGGTGCTTCACCTGCGGCCATCGCGCTGGCGGCGCAGGAAGCAAACTACCGGAGGGCACCGCTTGTCGTGGTCCGCGCCTACAGCGGCGAACGGCCACTCGGTGCGTCCGCGGTGCGGCGGCTGTCGGTCATTCGCACGGCGGAGGACGAGCGGGCCGAGGCCGAGTCATACCTGCGTGCGGCGATCCGTGAGGTACTCGGTGACCAGGCGGACGGCGTCGAAGTGCTCACCGTGCTCGGCCTGGCGGGCCGCAAGATCGTGGAGACGGCTCAGCGGATCAACGCCCAGCTCATCGTGCTCGCCACCAGGGACAGCCCGTCGCTGCTCGGGACCGTGAGCCAGTACGTGCTGCGCAAGGCCCCCTGCCCGGTGCTGGTCGTGCCCGCCCACCGGCCGGTGCTCTGACCCGCAGGGCCCGGCCGGCTCAGGGCACGGCCTTGTCCGCTTGCACGGCCACCATGGTGAGGTCGTCGCGGAACTTGTTGCGGCAGAATTCCTCGACCAGCTCCCGCACGCCAGCGACCAGAGCCTCTGGCGGCTTCCCGGCCAGCGCGGCGAGCTCGTCGCTGAGCCGGTCCTCGAAGTACACCATGTCCGGGCCGCAGGCGCTGGTCAGCCCGTCGGTGAACAGGAACAGCGCCTCACCCGGTTCCAGCGCGATCCGCTGGATGGCCGGCTCGGCATCGGCGAATATGCCGAGCGGCAGCCCGCCGCCGTCCAGCCCGCGAATCCGCCCGTCCGGCCTGACCACCATGGGCGCCGGGTGGCCGGCGCTGCCGATCTCGACCTGCAGCAGGCCATCGAGCCACCGCAGGTGAGCCACGATGGCGGTGACGAACCGGCCGCCGAAATCCTCGGCGAGCATGATCTCGTTCGTCCCCTGCAGCACGGCGGCCGGGCCGGCCTCCAGGTGCGCGAATGCCCGGATGCAATGCCGTGCGGCAGCCGAAACGGACGCGGCGTCCTGGCCACGTCCGCAGACGTCACCAATCGCCAGCCCCCAGCCGTCCCGGGCCGGGTAGACGTCGTAGAAGTCGGCGCCGACGTCCGCCTCGGTCGTGGCGGCGATGTGGGTGGCGGCGATCAGCGTGCCTGGGATCTGCTTCACCTGCCGCGGCAGCAGGCTGGCCTGCAGCGCGTCGGCGACGTCGGTGCGGCGGCGGAACAGCCGGTCGATCCTGATCGCCAGGGCGAGGTGCTCGCCCAGATCCTCGATCAGGCCGACATCGGCCATCGTGAAGTGCCCCCGGGTTGATGGCGCGGCCAGCGTCAGCACCCCGTAGCTCCGCTCGCCGTCCGACAGTGGGACGCACAGCAGCGAGGTCGTCCCGAGCCGCATCATCAGCGGTATGCCGTCCGGGCCGTCGCCCAGCATCCCGGTGTCCTCGGCGTGCGCGACGAGCAGCGCGCTGCCCGACTCGTGTACCTGCGACGGCGCCGAGCCCGGCTGCGGGTCGAGCGAGGCCGCCGTGCGGGCCAGCTCTTCCGCCTGCTGGGTGTCCGGCCCGGCCACCGTCTGCCGCCGCAGCCGCTTGTCCCGCTCCAGGTCGACAATGACCCAGGCGCCGAGTTCCCTGGCCAGCAGGCGGGCGTACTGCTGGACCGCGACCTGCTCGCTGTAGGTGATGTTCTCCAGCAGGATCCTGGTCGCCGAGGTCAGCAGGTCCAGCCGGCGGGTCATCTCCCTGACCACCCCGGCCTGCTGACCGTCAGGCTTGCCGTTCTTGCCCATCTTGCCCTGGCGGCGCTCCGGCTTGCCCGCCGGGCGGCTACCCGGGTCGGCCAGCACGATGAGCTGGCCGGCGTCCCCCCTGCTGCTCATCGGCCGCACCGTGAGCATGCAGCCGGCCGTTCCCTCTCCGGCCAGCAGCGGGCAGCTCACCCGCTGGGTCTCGCCGGTGCGCAGCGCCGCGGCGAGCTGCGTCTGCACGGCAGCCCTGGCCGGCAGGTCCACGAACGCCGTGAACAGCTTGCCGGTCGGGTATCCCGGCCCCGAGCCAAGGATCTCCCCGGCCGCCGAGTTGACCCGCCGGACCGTCCCGTCCCGGTCGAGCAGGAACAACGGCACCGGCGCCTGCTGAAACAGCGAATGCAGCAGCCGCCGCTCGGCATGCAGGGCACCGGAGGCACCACCCTCGTCACCGCCCGCACCTTGTTCACCGGCGCTGGTCAGGGCCTCAACGGCCGCATCGAGCTCGGTTAGCGCGGCGTGCAGGAGCGAATGCGGATCCGCTCCCTGCAGCGCCGCGGCCTGCCGGAGAGCATCCGTCCGCGCCCGCAGGGCAGCGACCTCATCACCCGCATTCTGGCCGCCGGACTTATTCACTATTTACACTTTCCGCTGATCGACGGTGCCGGCCGCGACGACGCTGGCAGCGATATCGGCGACCCTGACGTTGCGCTGCTGCGAGATCCGGCGCAGCCACCGCATGGCCTCGTCCGCGTCGCAGCCGAGCGCCTGCATGAGCATCCCCCTGGCCTGGTCGACCACCGTCCTGGACTCGGCCGCGGCCTGCAACTGCAGCGCGATGCGTTGCGCGTCACTGTAGTCCGCCGCGTTACCCACCACCGTACGCCCGTAGGCGATCAGGAGTTCGGCCAGGTCGAGCTGGCTGGACTCCAGCGTCCGCGGCCGGGCGCTGAACAGCGACAGCGTGACGGCCCCATGATCATGCCGCGATGCCAGGGTCATCGAGCAGCGCACGCCCTCGCGCAGCGCCACGTCGCTGTACTCGGGCCAGCGGGTTTCGGTCAGTGCGTCGGGGCAGCCCACCGGCTCGCCGCCGGACAGCGCGTCGAGCACCGGCCCGCGGCCGGCGCTGAGCTGCGTGTCGATCAACTCCGGCAGATCGGGATGGCTGGCGACCAGCGCTTGCAGCTCCCGGTCGCGCCACAGGCCGGCGATGGCACCCGAGCACGCCCGCACCTGGCGGGTGGCCAGGATCACCAGCCGGTTCAGCGACCGCGGCTGTGATGCGTTCGCCAGGCTCAGCAGACTGACCGTCTCCTGGGCCAGCTCCGAACCGGACATCAGCGCGCGGCTTTCAGGACGGAACCTCCGGCCGGCTGGCCATGCCGTCCTCGACGGCGGCCACGGCCTTGTCCACGGTCTCGTAGAACGGCAGCCGGTCGGCCAGCCCGGTGATCCACAGTGACTTCGTGTAGCGGTACCGCGCGCCCGCCAGGGCAAGCGTCCCGCCGGCCGCCGTGATCTCCTTCCAGTGCCCGACGATCACAGCCAGCGAACTCGTGTCGAGGAAGTCGACGGCCGACAGGTCGAGCACCACATGACGGTGCTGCTGGCGGATGCGGGCCAGGTACTCATCGAACTGCCGGCCGGTCACGAGATCGAGATCCCCATGGATCATGACGACCATGCTGGCGCCTCGGCTCTCGGATGCGAGCTGAAGTCCTTCCACCCACACTCCCCGCTGTCAGCGAAGCCGGCGATGATGACCCAATCGTATGACCATCGGCTGTTTTCAAGGGGGTCGCATGACCGGGGATTCTGAGGGAATGTAGCGCCGGACACGTTGCGTGCGGCCGCGGCACCGTCGCCCCGCCGCATGCGGGTCCCTAGCCCCGCCCCCAGGGGAGGAATGCTGACGATGAACGATGGCCGCCGCAGCGGCTAGCGAGGGCCTCAGCCATCACGCGCTGTTCTATCGCGACCAGCGCGAATACCAGATGCTCGTGACCAGTTTCGTCCGGGCCGGCCTGGCCGGCGCGGAGCCCGTTTTCATCGCCGTGCCAGGTGCCAGGGACCATCTGCTCCGGGCGCCGCTCAACGGGGCGCCCGGCCAGCTCGCCTACGCCGACATGACCGAGACGGGCCGCAACCCGGCCCGGATCATCCCAGAGCTGCGCACCTTCGTGGACCGCCATCAGGGGAAGCCCTGCCGGATCGTCACCGAGCCGGCCTGGCGGGGACGCTCGGACGCCGAACTGTGCGAGACCGCCCGGCACGAAGCGCTGATCAACCTGGCCTTCGCCGGGACACCGGTGCGGATCCTGTGCCCCTATCCCGCCGATGTCCTGGCTGGCCCGGTCATCGAGTGGGCCCATTGCACCCACCCCTCGGTCATCAGCGGCGGGGTGAGCGGGCCGAGCGCGAGCTACGCCGGGGCGGGCCGCCTCCCGCCGGCCTGCGACAACCCGCTGCCGCCCCCGCCGCCCAGCGCCGAGGCGCTCAGCTACCGCACCGACCTGTGGCCGATAAGGCGCCTGGTGGCCAGTTGCGCTGACCGCAGCGGGCTGGCCGGTGACCGCGCGGACAACCTGGTGCTGGCCGCCAGCGAGATCGCCGCCAACACCCTGCGGCACACCGAAGGCGGCGGCACACTTCATGTCTGGCAGACCCGGCATGAGCTGCTGTGCCAACTGCACGACCAGGGCTGGATCACCGATCCACTGGCCGGGCGGCGGCGCCGGTCAGCGATCGAAACCGGCCATGGCCTATGGCTCGTCAATCAGGTATGTGACCTGGTGGAACTGCGAACGGGACGGGCAGGCACCACCGTCCGCCTGCACATGAACCTGGCCGGCGTCTCAGGTACGCAGCCGGCGAATTCCCGCCGTAATGGCCACTGCGGCCGTTTAGTTCGCTGTGACGGGGCAGTGTATGCATCGTCAAGCGAAGGGAGCTTGAGGATGTTGCTCATACTGGCTATCCTGCTCATCGCCATCATCCTGGGCGGCTTGGGCTTCGCCATTCATGTGCTGTGGTGGGTAGCCCTGGCGGTCCTGGTGATATGGCTGCTGGGGTTCCTCTTCCGCACGGCCGAAGGCGTGGGAACGAGGCGCCGCCGCTGGTACAGGTGGTAGCGCGCCGGTAGACGAGGCGCCTTCGGCAGGGCCGGGGTTGAACGGCCCCGCCGGAGGCGCTATGGTATGGCCAACGGTGCTTATGACGCAGGCACACCCTTACGTCCACGTGGCGTAACGGAGGGTGTGCCTTTTTTGTGGCTCACGCGGTGATCCGCCGCCCTCGGTTACGCCGTACCGAGGAGGCAACCCTGATGAGGATCGCCATCGTCGCTCAGCGCGGCAGCCCGATGACCCTTACGCGGGACCCGCAGGCTGACACAAGGTCCGCGGCGGTGACATCGCTTGCGCGGGCTCTGGCCGGGCACGGGCACCGAATCACCATCTACGCACGCAAGGACGCACGTGACCTGCCGGACAGTGCGATCCTCGCGCGCGGCGTGACGATCGAGCACCTGACCGCCGGCCCGCAGGCCCCGCTGTCCGGGGACAAGCTGGTGACGCACATCAATGACTTCGGCGCCAAGCTGGCCAAGCGGTGGAGCCAGAAGCGCCCCGACGTCGCCCACGCCCACTTCTGGACCAGCGGGCTCGCCGCTCTGGCAGCCGCTCGCGGCCAGGACATTCCCGTCGTCCAGACGTTCGGCTCACTCGCCGTGGCGCAGCGGCGGCACGGGCTCCGCGTCGCCAGCGGTGACACCCGCGCCCACATGGAAGCATGCATCGCCCGCAGCGCGGGCTGCGTCCTGGCCGCCACCTCGGCCGAAGTGACCGAGCTGATCAGGATGGGAGTTCCGAGGGCGTCCATCGCCCTGGTGCCGTGCACGGTGGATACCGGGCGGTTCAGCCCTGATGGGCCGGCCGCCGCCCGGCGGCACCGGCACCGGCTGCTCGCCGTCGCCCCGCTGCGCTCTGACCAGGGGCTCGACCGCCTGGTGCGGATGCTGATGGGTGTTCCCGAGGCCGAGCTGGTGATCGCCGGCGGTCCGCCCAGAGGGCAACTGCGCGCCGATCCGGTCTACCGCGGCCTGATGAACCTGGCCAGGAGCCTGAAGCTGCAGCGCCGGGTCAGCTTCACCGGCCAGGTCGGCCAGGATGACCTGCCCGCGTTGCTGCGGTCCGCTGACCTGCTGGTCAGCGCCGCGCCCTACGATCCGGTGGGCGCGCTGACCGTGGCCGCGATGGCCTGCGGCACTCCGGCCGCCGTGTCCGCCGTGGGCGCCAACCGGGACGCGGTTCTCGACGAGACCACCGGCCTGCTGGTCGCACCCGACCGGCCTGACCTGCTGGCCCGGCGGATACGTCACCTGCTGGCCACGCCGATGCGGCTGGAGGCGTTCGGCATCGCCGCGGCCGACCGCGCGAGCGCACGGTACTCGGTGGACCGCATCGCCACCGAGACGCTGGCCGCCTACCAGCGCTGCCTGCCGGCCGCTGTGGTTCCTGCCCAGGCCGCCCAGGCGGTGGACGTGGTTGCCGCCGCAGGGTCCGGCCAGGAAAGCGCGGCTCCCGAGCTGGCGGGGATCCGGAAGCTGGCCACCGCGCTGGGCTGACCCGCCCCGGCCGGCGCCGGGGCCCACCCGCTCAGGCTCCGGCGCCGGCGCGCAGGTCCATGGTGAACAGGTGCAGCCCGCCGGCGGGGTGATCGGTGAAGCCGACGTGAGCGTAGAACCGGGCCGCCCGCTCGTTGGCGAACCCCACGTGCAGGTGCAGCCCGGGGGAACCCCGGTCACGCAGCGCTGCGGCCAGCGTCTCGATCAGCCGCCGCCCGGTTCCCCTGCCCTGCAGCCGGGGCAGCAGGTTGATGTGCAGGTGCGAGGGAAAGGGCCCGGCCAGCTCGTCGGGGGTGCTGGGGGGGTAGTGGATCAGGTGGGCGAAGAACTGCTCCTTCGTCCACTGGGCGGCCTCCCCGGGAGGATCCGGGTAGCGCTCACGCAGCGCCGGCCACCACTGGAGTTCCAGGGTCCGCTCGAACTCCTGGCTGTCCAGCGCCCCCACGATGTAGCCGCCCACGCCCTCGCCGTCCTCGGCCAGGAAGGCGAACTCGGGCTGGAACACGCCATAGGGGGCGGCGAAGATCTGCCCGGGCAACTGCGGGTCGTGGAACAGCGACGTCCCGTCCTGGCCGCTGTCGGCGGTCAGCAGGCAGATCCGGTACAGGTCGCCGAGATCGCCGGGGCGGTAGGAGCGGATGCGGATTTCTTCATCAGCCACGGCCACGAAAGCGTAGCCATGACCTGGATGGGTAGCAAGACCGGCGGTCGGCAAGGGAAACGGGAATGGCCAGGTTGCGCCGCAGCGACATGTCAGCGCCTGGGCTGCGCCGGGTGCCACGTGGGCGTGGGTTCCAGTACCTCACCCCGGAGGGTGGCCGGCCGGGCGCCGCCGACCTGGACCGGATCCGGGGGCTGGTGATCCCGCCCGCATGGCGCGATGTCTGGATCTGCCCGCTGGCCAATGGGCACCTGCAGGCCACGGGCGTGGACGCCGCGGGCCGGCGGCAGTACCTCTACCACGCCGACTGGCGGAAGCGGCGGGACCGGGAGAAGCACGACCACGTCCTGGATGTGGCCGAGTGCCTGCCCGCGGCCCGGCTGGCCGCCGGTGAACAGATCCGTGGCCGCCGCCTGACCGCGCGGCGGGTGCTGGCCGCCGCGTTCATCCTGCTGGACGTGGGCCTGTTCCGGGTCGGCGGCGACCGCTATGCCGAGGAGAACGGCAGCTATGGGCTGATGACGCTGGAGCGCGAGCACGTGCACTGCGCGAAAGCCGGGCTGGTCTTCGAGTACCCGGCAAAGGGCGGCAAGGAGCGGATGCAGGTCGTCACGGCTGAGCCGGTCCGCGAGGTGATCTGCGCCCTGCGCCGCCAGCGGCCACCGGGGCAGCGGCTGCTCGCTTGCCGCGACGGCGGCGGGTGGCGCGAGCTGGACAGCACCGACATGAACGAATACCTGCGGGAACTGTTCGGTCAGGAGGTCAGCGCCAAGGACTTCAGGACCTGGCACGCCACCGTGCTCGCCGCGGTGGGGCTCGCCGTCTCCGGCCACACCGCCGCATCCCCGGCCGCCCGCCGGCGCGCGGTCCGCCGGGTCGTCGCCGAGGTGGCCGGCTACCTCGGCAACACCACGGCGGTCTGCCGGCGCTCCTATATCGACGAGCGCCTCATCGACCGGTATCTGGACGGCGAAATGGTCCATCTCCCCACCGGCCGGCTGGGCGCCGGCGTGCGGCCGGGATGGCCTGCCACGCACGGCGACTTCGAGGCCGCGGTGATCCGGCTGCTGCGGGACTGACCGCCGCAGCCGGCGGTCAGTGCCCGGGCAGCTTCACCACCGTGAGGAAGAACGAGTCGATCTGACGGACGGCGGAGACGAACTGGTTGACGTCCACAGGCTTGGTGACGAACGCGTTGGCGTGCAGCTTGTAGCTGTCTATGACGTCTTCCTCCGACGATGACGTGGTCAGGATGACCACCGGCAGGTGGGTGAGCCCCGGATCCGACCTGATCCGCTCCAGCACCTGGCGGCCGTCGTACTTCGGCAGGTTCAGGTCGAGCAGCACCAGGTCCACCGAGGGGGCGCCGGCGTGCTCGCCCCGCTTGTACAGGAAGTCCAGCGCCTCCTCCCCGTCGCGGGTCACGTGAAGCCGGTTGCCGATCTTGTTCTCCTCGAACGCCTCACGGGTCATCAGCTCATCGCCCGGGTCGTCCTCGACGAGCAGGACCTCGATGGACTGCAGATTGCGGATCATGCGGGAGTTCCTTCGCGGCTGGGTGTGGGATCGGCGCCGGCCTGGCCCGGCCGCGATGTCTCGATCTGGGGCAGGGTGAAGCAGATGCGGGTTCCCTCGGCCTGGCCTGTGTCGACGCTGATCTGGCCGCCGTGGTCCTCGACGATCCGGCGGCACAGGGCCAGGCCGATGCCGGTACCCGGGTAGGCGTCCCGGCCGTGCAGGCGCTGGAAGATGACGAAGACCTTCTCGGCGAACTCGGGCGGGATCCCGATGCCGTTGTCCTCGACGCAGAACCGCCACACCTGCCCGGACTCCTCTGTGACCGGCTCGGAGGTGATCCGCAGCACCGGCTTGCGGCCGGGCGAGCGGAACTTGATGGCGTTGCTGAGCAGGTTCTGCCAGAGCATGGCCAGCAGGGTCGCGTCGCCGGTCACGTCGGGGAGCCGGCTGGGCCGTTCGATGGCCGCGCCCGACTCCTCGATGGCGGCGCCGAGCGCGCCGAGCGCGTCGTCCAGCGGGCCATCCAGCGACAGCCGCACGCTGACCTCGCTCCCCCGGCCGACCCGCGAGAACGTCAGCAGGTCGTTGATCAGCACCTGCAGCCGTTTCGCCCCGTCCACGGCGAAGCCGATGTACTGACGGCCGCGCTCATCGAGCTGGCTGCCGTAGCGTTTCTCAAGGAGCTGGCAGAACGAGGCGACCTTGCGCAGCGGTTCCTGCAGGTCGTGCGAGGCGACGTAGGCGAACTGCTCCAGCTCGGCGTTGGACCGCATCAGCTCGGCGGCCTGGGCGTCCAGGTCGGCCTGAGCGGCCCTGGCCTCATCCAGCGCGGCCACCAGCTCGCTGCGCATCGCCTCGACGTCGGCGCAGACGGCCCTCAGGTCCGATGGGCCGGTGATCTCGATGCGGTGGCTGAAGTCGCCGTCCACCACGCGCCTGGCCGCGACCCGCAGCCCGTTCAGCGGCTGGACCACGGTCCGGTTCAGCGCCAGGGTGAGCGCCACCGCCGCAAGCAGGAACGCCACCACCACGATGCCGAACGTCAGGTCCTTCGCGGTCCCCAGCGAGCTGATGGCCGCTATGGCGGCCACGGCCAGGACGGCAAGCACCGCGAACACCATCCGCAACCAGCCCTGGACGGTCAGCCCGTGAAAGACCGGGTGGGACTGGGGGGCGGCCTGCGGGTCCCGGCGCAGCCTGCTGGGCCGCTGCGCGGCCCGCGGAGTGCGCGGCGGCCGGGGTGGCCGGGGTGGCCGGGGTGTGGTCATCCGGCGGCCCGCCAGCCGAGGTGGACCACGGCGACGTCGTCGGCCAGCCCGCCGTACGGCGTGGCCGCCTGCTCCACCCGCTCGATCAGCCGGTCCACGAACGCGGCGGGCGCCTCGCCGGCCAGCTCGCGGGCCATGTCCAGCAGGCCGTCCTCGCCGAGCCGTTCGCTGCCCGGCCCGGTGCGGCACTCGAACAGCCCGTCGGTGAACAGCACCAGGCTGGTTCCCGCGGCCAGCGGCACGTCCTGCGCCCGCCAGTCGTGGCCGGGGACGAGGCCCAGGGCCGGGCCGCCCTCCCCCTCGACCAGCTCGATCCCGCCGGGCACGGCGCTGCCACGCAGCAGCAGGCCGGGGTGGCCCGCCCGCAGAATGTGCGCGCTGCGCCGGTGCGACGGCAGCGACAGATGGGTGAGGGTGGCGAACACCCGCTCACCCTCCCGCTCGGCCAGGAGCATCTGCTCCAGCAGCCTGATCAGCGACGCGTCCGGCGTGCCGGCCAGGATGAGCGAACGCCAGGCGACCCGCAGGCAGACTCCCACGGCCGCCTCGGCCGGACCGTGCCCGGCCACGTCGCCGATGACCGCGTGCACGGTGCCGTCCGCGGTCTCCACGACATCGTAGAAGTCGCCGCCGAGCAGCGACTGATCGTTTCCCGGCCGGTACCTGGCCACTACCTCGACCGAGCCGCTGCGCATCAGCGGCGTGGGCAGCAGGCCGCGTTCGAGCCGCGCGTTTTCCTCCGCCCGCAGTTCGCTGAGCTGCAGCGCGGCCGACGCCTGCTCGACGTGCTTGCGCTGGGCCGCATACCGGATCGCCCGGCTGAACACGTGCGGCGCCGACTGGCCCTTGAACAGGTAGTCCTGCGCCCCGGCGGCGACCGCGGCCAGCCCGGCGCTTTCTTCGGCCAGGCCGGTCAGCACGACCACCGGCGCACCCGGCGCCGCGGCGAGCATCTGCCTCACCACGTCGAGGCCGCGGCCGTCCGGCAGGTGCAGGTCCAGCAGGATGCAGCCGGGGGTCTCCACTTCGGCCAGCCGCTCCCTCGCCTCGGCCAGCGAGCGCGCCCAGACGAGGGCGGCGCGCATGTCGCTGTCCTTCAGCAGTTCCTCGACCAGGATGTAGTCCGCGGGGTCGTCCTCGACCAGCAGCAGTGTCTTGGGGTCCCCCAGCCAGGACGCGACGGCATCGGCCGGGACCGCGGCCTCCGGGCCCCCGGTGGGCCGCAGATCCGAAGCGCCTGCGGTGGCTGTCACGACCGTCTCCTCATCCCATTGTGCTGTGAAGGCTGGCTCAGGTATACCGCGTCAATACTTACCACTAGGGCAACCTGCCGGATCTGCCACGTCCAGATGCTGATTCCGCAACTTCGCCCCCGGGCCAAGCCCGGCGCACACGGAGGACGCCGGCGATCGGGTCCGCCGGCGTCCTCACGGCTGCCAGGTAGCAGGCCTCTTAGCTGCCCAGGATGAGCCGGGCGAAACATCCGGTCTTGTTCACACCCTATTCACCCCTCGGCCGGCGGCGAAACCTCGCCCGGTGTCTGCGGCGTTCGCGGCCCGGCCTGCTCGCCGGTGGGGCGGTCGCTGTACGTCACGAGCACGTCCTGCTCGGGACGGCGCTGGTTCTGCAGCGCCTGCAGCGCCATCGAGTACCGGTCCGCCTCGGTCAGCGGCGGCTGGATGATGGCCCGCGGCCACAGCCGCCTGGCCAGCACCACGTTGATCTCGGCGGCATAGACCGCCACCTGGACGGCGATGTACAGCCAGGCGACCAGTGCGAGCACCGTGGAAAACACTGTGTACACCGAATCGGCACGCAGGTAGTGGTGGACCAGATAGCCGCCGAGGACCTGCAGCAATGTCCAGGTCACCCCGCCGGCCACGGCGCCGGCCAGCAGATCCCTGGACGGGACGCCTTTGGGGGTCAGCACCCGGAAGCTGATGAAGTACAGGCCGATGTTCGCGCAGGCTGCCAGCAGCTCGGCCAGCACCACGAAGACCGGGATGTGGTGGCCGAAGGTGTCCAGAGCCGTGAGCAGCGTCGTCAGGACCACGCCGATGCCGAGCACACCGAGGAACAGCAGGCACCTGCCAAGCCGCGGCACGTATCCCGGCCGCGCCGGGCCGGGCAGGTTCCATATCTGCGTCATGGTGAACAGCCCGGACTGGGCCAGCCCGGTGGCTCCCCAGATCAGCACGAGCAACCCGGAGACGAGCCCGATCACGCTGGATCGCCGCAACGTCCGCACGTTGCCGGTGAGCTGGCTGCCGACCAGCGGGAACTGCTTGGCCACAGCCTTCAGCACTTCGCCGCGCAGCGCCGGGTCGGCCGATGAGATCAGCCCGAGGATCGTCACCAGCACCAGAAGTAACGGGAACACCGACACGAACGCGGAATGCGCCATGCTGGACGCGAGGGTGCCGCCGTTGTCATCGCCGTACTTCTTGATGACCCCGAAGACGAAGGCGGATGGCGTGTGCCGCTGCTGGGCGGCGTCCAGCCGCCGCAATCCGCGCTCGATGGGATTCACCGGCGCCTCCCGGGGGCCTGCCCAAATCCAGTGCTTCCTGGCTACCCGCCAGCCGCCATCTCATGCAGGGCGCCGCCGGGCACGGCCGGTTCATACCGCCAGGAATGCCATATACGGAAAGAAGAAGGCGGTCTAGCCGCCGGCTGACCGCTCGCCCGGGCCGGGGGCGCCCGCCTGCTCCTGGTGGCGGACCCGGCGGGCGAGCGGGAAGGCGAACCAGAGCCCGGCGAACAGGACGACGATGAAGACCGTGATCAGCACGGACGGCAGGCCGCGGTCGACGTAGCCGGTCACCAGCAGCACCGCGGCGCTCACGGCCAGGCCAACGGTCACCAGCCCGCCGATCGCCATGGTGTTGGCGGCCCGGACGAGGTGCTCCTTCTGGCGGCGCCGGAAGACCAGCCGGTGGTAGGCGACCGGGCCGAGCAGCAGGGCCGTGGCCACCGCGGCCAGCACCAGGCAGGCCAGGTAGAGCTGGCGCTGCCCGGGGCCGAGCTTGCCGAACCTGTTGGTGAACGGGATCGAGAGCAGAAAACCGAACAGCACCTGCACGCCGAGCCCGGCGACCCGCAGCTCCTGCAGCAACTCGGCCAGGTTGCGGTCGTCACGCTCCTCCGGCGTCTCGTTCCGCGGATCCGCAAGCTCCATGCCCCGCTCACTCCCGCGGGCCTCGACCGTGTGTGGTTCCGGCATCTCCACCCTCCCTGGCCGGGCTCATCGCTTCCCCGGCAAACTCGACGCGGCCACCCGCAGGTCATCCACCAGGCCGGCGTAGGCGGCGTCCCGGTCGTCCGCACGCAACACGGCGGACGGGTGAACCGTGGGCACGACGGTGACCTCGCGTTCCGGCTCCCGCGGCGGTCCGGGTGAACACCAGGCGATCTTCGTGCCACGTTGCCTGGTCACCCGGAACGAACCGCCCAGCAGCGCCCGCCCGGCGGTCGCGCCCAGCGTCACCACCACCTGTGGCTCCAGCCGGGCCAGTTCCGCCGCCAGCCAAGGCCAGCAGGCCCGGATGTGCGCGGCTTCCGGCGGCTGGTGTATCCGGCGCTTCCTGCCGTGCGGCTCGGGCTTCCAGCGGAAGTGCTTGACCGCGTTCGTCGTGTAGGTGATTGCCGGGTCGATCCCGGCCTCCGCCAGGGCGCGGTCGAGCAGCTTGCCGGCCGGCCCGACGAACGGCTCCCCCTCCTTGTCCTCCATGTCGCCGGGCTGCTCCCCGATCAGCACCACGGCCGCCCGGCTGGAACCGCGCCCGAACACGGCCTGCGTCGCGCGCTCATACAGGTCGCAACCCTGGCATTCCTGGACGGCCTTGGCCACCGCGGTCAGGCTCGCCGCATCGTCCGGCACGAACCGGCCGGCTCCTGGGTAGGTCGCGTTGCCCGGCACCTGGGCCGCCCTTCCTCGTTCGCTGCTGGCTGTCTCTACCCACCGCCCAGGTACCGAACCATGCCGGGCCTCAGCGCCGAAGCTCGGGAAGTACCTGCTCGCCGTACAGGCGCAGGGTGCCGAGCGGGTCGGCGGCGGACACGTTCATCACCACGACGGCCGTGGCGCCCATCCCCCGCATCATCTTGAGCCGGCGGATGTGAACCGGCGCCGTCCTGAGCTGACCGGTCAGGCGCCTGGTCACCGGGCCGCCCGGTTTCCAGCCGCACGGTGATTATGGCCGGGCATCCCGGGTAGCGAGCCGCGCCACCATCACGGAAGGCACTACGAGACAGGAAAATGCGATGGGCGATGTGTTCGAGGTCCTGAAGTCCGATCACGAAGAAGTCAAGGCGATGCTGGTCAGGCTGGAGACCTGGCCGGCCGGTTCGCTGGCGGAGCGCAAGAAGCTCACCGAGCAAATGATCATCGAGGAGTCCAGGCACGAAGCCCTGGAGGAGCAGTACTTCTGGCCGGCCGTCCGCGAGCAGGGCCCCGAGGGCGCCCAGGTGGCGGACAAGGCCATCAGCCAGGAGCAGGAGGCCAAGCAGGTGCTCGCCGAACTGGACAAGCTCGATCCCTCGAACGCGGACTTCGAGCGCCTGCTGACCAGCTTCATCGCCGCCGCCCGTGAGCACATCGCGTTCGAGGAGGACCGGGCCTGGCCGATCCTGCGAATGGGCATCAGCCCAGACCAGGCAACCGAACTCGGGGAGAAGATCGCGAAGGGCAAGGCGGCCGCGCCCACCCGGCCGCACCCGCACACCCCGCCGCACGAGGGTGTGCTCAAGGCAGCCGGCCCGGTCGCAGCGGCCGCCGACAAGCTGCGGGACGCCGTCACCGGACGCGGGCAGGACTGAGACCGCCGCTGGGCCCGGTGTGTAACCTCCCGGGCGCGCCGGGCCCAGACACCCGCGACTCAACCGTCCCCGGATCCCGTGAGCCGATCGCCTGCTACCCACTGCTCGCCAGCCGGGCCCCCGGCCGCGGCCACCGCCCGCGGCCATGGCCCGATGTCACCGGCGTGGCGGCCGGGGATGGCGGCACCGGTCCCCGGCAGCCAGGAAAGGACGCCCGTGCACCTCACCGTGATCGGCACCGGCTACCTCGGCACCGTGCACGCCGCCTGCCTGGCGGATCTGGGCTTCGAGGTGCTGGGAGTGGACAGCGACCCGGCCAGGACCGGCACCCTGAGCCGGGGGGAGCCGCCGTTCCGCGAGCCCGGCCTCGGCGCCCTGCTCCGCCGTGGGGTGCGATCGGGCCGGCTGCGGTTCACCACGTCGCTGCCGGCCGCCGCGCAGTTCGGCGACGTCCACTTTCTGTGCGTCGGCACGCCACAGCGGGCCGGTCAGCCGCACGCCGACCTCAGCCAGCTCTACGCGTGCGTGGACGCGCTGGCCCCGTTGCTGGAGCGGCCCTGCCTGGTGGCGGGCAAGTCCACCACACCGGTCGGCACCGCCGCGGCCCTGGCCACGCGACTGGCCACACTGGCGCCCGCCGGACCGCGAGCCGAGCTCGCCTGGAATCCCGAATTCCTGCGGGAGGGCCACGCGATCGCCGACACCATCCAGCCGGACCGGATCGTGGCGGGCGTGCGATCGGCCCGCGCCGAGGCGGTACTGCGGGAGGTCTACCGCAAGCCGCTGGCGGCGGGCACTCCGCTGGTGGTCACCGACCTGGCAACGGCCGAGCTGGTCAAGGTGGCGGCGAACGCCTTCCTGGCCACCAAGATTTCCTTCATCAACGCTATGGCCGAGGTCTGCCATGCGGCCAGCGCTGATGTCATGGTCCTGACCGAGGCGCTCGGTCACGATGCCAGGATCGGCGCGGCCGGGATGATGCCCGGGCTCGGTTTCGGCGGCGGGTGCCTGCCCAAGGACATCCGGGCGTTCCTGGCCCGGGCCGAGGAGCTGGGGGCCGGCCAGGCGCTGGCGTTCCTGCGGAACGTGGACGCCATCAACGCACGGTGCCGGTCCCGCGCCGTCGCGGCGGCGCGGGAGCTGACCGGGGGCTCGCTGGCCGGCCGGGCGGTTGGCGTGCTGGGAGCCGCCTTCAAGCCAGGCACCGATGACATCCGCGACTCCCCCGCCCTCGCGGTGGCGGCCAGCCTCAGCGACCTCGGCGCCCGGGTCACGCTGTACGACCCGGCCGCCACGGACCGGGCCTGCACCGCGTTCCCCCAGCTCGCCGGCGCGGAGTCGGCCGAGGCGGCGGCCCGCGACGCGGACGTGCTGCTGGTGCTCACCGAGTGGGACGAATTCAGGAACGCCGACCCGGACGTCCTGGGCAAGGCCGTCCGGCAGCGTCGCGTGCTGGATGCCAGGCACGCCCTCGACCCGGTTCGCTGGCGGGCGGCCGGCTGGACCTACCACGCCCTGGGCCGCCGGTGGTGAGCGCGCCGGTGCGGCGGCCAGCGGGCAGCGGTGTCACCGTGGTGATCGCCACCCGCAACCGCCGCGGCGAGTTGCTGCGCACTATGTCCCGGCTGCACGAGCTGCCCGAACGCCCCCCGGTCATCGTGGTGGACAACGCCTCCACCGACGGCAGCGCGGCCGCGGCCACCGCCTGCTTCCCGGCTGCCGAGGTGATCTCGCTGCCTCGCAACGATGGCGCGGCCGCACGCAACGCGGGGGCCGCCCGGGCGGTGACCCGCTACGTCGCGTTCAGCGACGACGACTCCTGGTGGGAGCCGGGCTCGCTGCGCCGGGCCGCGGCGGCACTGGACGCCGATCCCCGGCTCGGCCTGGTCGCCGCCAGCACCCTGGTGGGCGCGGATCGCGCACCGGATCCGCTGAACGCGGTCATGGCCCGCTCCCCGCTGCGCGACGGTGACCAGGCCGAGGTGCTGGGCTTTCTGGCCTGTGCCTGCGTGGTCAGGAAGGACGCCTTCCTGCGGGCCGGCGGGTTCAGCCGCCTGCTGTTCTTCGCCGGCGAGGAACAGTTGCTCGCTTACGACCTGGCCGCGGCCGGCTGGGCCCGCCGCTACCTGCCCGGCGTCGTCGCGGTGCACGAGCCGTCGGCGATCCGCCCGCCGCCGTCCGAACGCCGCCGGGCCGAACGCCGCAACCTGCTGCTCACCGCGTGGCTGCGCCGCCCGGTCGCGGTGGCAGCCGCCGAGACGCTGAGCCTGGCCCGTGACGCCGTCCGGGATCCCGCCGCCCGCGCCACGCTGTTCGCCGTGGCGGCCCGGCTGCCCGCCGCGCTGCGGCAGCGCCGCCCGCTTCCCCCCGATGTCGAGCGCAAGGTGCTCGCGCTGGCCGCGGCCCATGGGGACCAGCAGTGAGCCGGTGCCCGCTTGCCGTCAGGCCGGCTGAGCTGCGAGCCCGGCAGGCCGGGCCGCTGGCGCCGCGAGCCGGCCGGCGGCGTCGAGTACGTCCCCGGTGCCGATCAGCAGCAGGCGCGGATCCACCGACCGGCCGTGGGCATCCCCGGGCCGGGATCCACTGCCCTTCCACAGGGCCAGGTGGCGTGCCGAATCCCGCGGCGGCCCCCACAGCGCGGGCGAGACCGGCCCGAACAACGTCACCGAGGGTGTGCCATACGCCACCGCCAGGTGAGCGACGCCGGTGTCATTACTGATCACGATCGATGCCGCGGCGACCACGGCGGCCAGGCCCGCCAGCCCGGTCCCGCCCGCCAGCACCGACCCGGCGCCCAGCCCGGCCGACCGCGCGACCTCGGCGGCCAGCGGCCGCTCCGCCGCGGTTCCTGTGATCACGACGGGCAGTCCCCGGCGCGCCAGGGTCCGGGCCACCCCGGCGAACCGGCAGGCGGGCCAGCGCCTGCTGCCACTGGCCGCGCCGGGGTGCACGACCGCCGCGCCGCGGATCCGGGGCGGCAGCCGTGGCGGGGGCAGCCGCAGCGCGGCCGGGTCGGCCGGTATCCCCCACCAGCCGAGCAGACGGCACCAGCGGGCCACCTCGTGCTCGTCATCCCGCCAGCGCGGGCCGGCCACGCCGGGATCGGCGGGTGAGGCGTACATCATCGTGACCGGCGCGCCAACCGCCCGGACCAGGTCGTGGCTGGCCGGCCCGCTGCCGTGCAGGTCGGCCGCGATCACCGGCGGCGGCCAGGCCCAGCGCACCGGCTGCAGTTCGCCAGCCGGAAGCACCCGGTCCACCGCACCGGTCGCCGCGGCCAGTGGGCCGAACCGGGCCGGTGCGGCAAGCACGATCTCGTGATCGGGCAGAGCGGCCCGCAGTGCCCGGTAGGCGGGCACGCCGGTGAGGAAGTCCCCCAGGCCCAGTGCCCGCAGGATCAGCACCCGGGGCCGAACCCTCATTGGATCACCTCGGTCAGCAGCCGGTCCCAGTCGGCCAGGAACCGGGTCAGCCCGTACCGGGCGAGCGCGGCCTCGCGGGCCAGCTTGCCCATCCCGGCGGCCAGGCCAGGATCGGCGAGCAGCGTCCTGACGGCCTGGCGCAGCTTGTCCGTGCTGGTGGACAGTATCCCGGCACCGGGCGGGATCGCCTCGGCCGCCTCGGTGGTGGCCAATGCGACCACGGGCATGCCGAGTTGCATGGCCTCGATCAGCGTCAGGCCCAGCGACGTCCAGCGGAACGGGTGCAGGTACACCCGCCGGCGGGCCAGTTCGGCGTGCATCCGCGCCTGGGGCAGATCCTCGTGGCCGGTGACGGCGGCGCACTCCAGGGCGCGGGGCAGGTCGCGCACTCCCATTCCGAACACATCCAGCGGCGCCACCTGCGCGAAGTAGGGCAGCAGGTCGGTGCCGGTGCAGCGGCCACGCCGCACCGGCTCGTTGATCACGGCCGCGATGTGCGGCAGCTCCCCGGTCCACAGCGGCCCGGGATCCGGGATTCCGTGCTCGATCACCGTGGCCGGCGTGCCACCGCAGTCCCAGAACAGCTCGTTGAAGTGGGTGACGTGCACGATCCGCAGGTCGGTCCGGCCGGCCATCGGGTGGCGGGTCAGCGGCACGTTCCCGCTCGGCGGGTCGTGCTCCAGGTAGACGGCCGGCAGATCCCGGCCTGGACGGCGGCCGGTGAGCCTGCGGGTGAGCGCTTCCTCGGCGGGCCGCTGCAGGATGACCGCGTCGATCTGCTCGTCCCGCAGCCGGGTCACGGGCACTTCGACCGCGGTCGCGGGCCAGTCCCAGGTGCGGGCCCGGCCGCGCCCGTACGGGCCGCGGCCCGGCGCCAACGGCAGCAGGCAGGTGTGCCTGCCCTGGACGAACGCGGTGGTCCAGGAGCCGTGCACGTGCCAGATCAGCAGTCTCATGCCTGCTCCAGCGCCCGCAGCCGGTCCAGCGCGGCACAGGCCTGCGCCGCGCTCACCCCGGTGAGGCAGGGATGACCGGGCACCTGGCAGTGCGTGGCCCGGCTGCCCCGGCAGGGCGCGCACTGGTCGCCCAGCAGGGCGACCGGCACCCCGTAGGGTGCCCACCGGGCGGCCGGCACGACCGGCGCGAACAGTGACACGACAGCGGTCCCGACGGCGGCGGCCAGATGAGCCACGCCGGTGTTGGCCACCATGACCGCGTCCGCGCCGGCCAGCACCGCGGCCAGCTCAGCCAGGCCGGTTTGCCCGCCCAGGTCGGTCACCCGGCCGCGGCCACCGTTGCGGGCACCCGCGACCGCCGCGGTCAGGCCACGCTCAGCGGCGTCGCCGGTCAGCACCACGTGATGTCCCTGGGAGACCAGCAGCGCGGCCGCCTCCATCCAGCGCCCGGCCGGCCAGCGGCGGGCGGGCGCCGACGCGCCCGGGTGCAGCACCACATAGCGCCCCGGCCCGGTGAGCCCGCCGGCGGCGGGAAGCGGCCGCCGGACGGCGAGCTTGCCGTCGTCGCCGGGTGGCAGCTCGAAGCCGGCCGCCCGGGCCAGCCCCAGAGCGCGCTCCGGCTCGGGTATGTCCGCGTCGCCGCGGTGCCGCACATCCAGCAGGGAGCCGGGATAGTCCTCGCTGATCGCGGCGATCCGGGGGATGCCGGCCAGCCGCAGCACCAGCGCGGTGGGCAGCGGCGACTGGTGAAACGAGGTGAAGATGACCGCGTCGGTGAACCTGCGGGCGGCCAGCCTGCCGGTCAGTTCGGTCAGCACGTCCGGCCGGACCGGCGGCGGGTCGAGATCCACCCAGGGGGCCATCCAGACCAGCACCTCATCCACCCCGGGCAGCAGCCGGCCGGCTGGCGCACCGCGCGGCCCGGCCAGCAGCGTCACCCGGTCACAGCCCGCGGCGACCGCTCGCACCGCAGGTCCGGCCAGCAGCACGTCACCCAGGTTGTCCAGCCGCACCACCAGGCAGTGCCGACTCCCGGGCCGCTCGCCAGGCGAGACTGGCCCGGTCACCAGAACCACCCCAGCCACTCAGGCACCGCCGGGCGCTCAGCAGCGATCATCCGCGCTCCAGGCAAATCTGGCCACCGCACCGCTCACCCGCGCGGCCCATCCGCGCCTCACCCCAGCGCTCCGCCGCGAACGGCGGCCTGGCCGCGGCGGCAGTGCCCGCCAGGACTCACCCGGCCCCCGGGACCACCCGGGCCAGACCGGGGCAAGCGGGCACTCACCAGTGATCATCCGCACGGCGCTGAGCAGGTCGCCGGCTACCCGTACGCCGGTCAGCTCGGCTGGCCTGGTCTGCGGGGCAGGCACCAGTACCGCGCGGGCACCGGCCGCCCGGGCCGCCGCCACGTCAGCACCGGTGTCGCCGATCACCACACACTCGTGCGGGGCCACGCCCAGGTCGACCGCGGCGGCCAGCACCATGCCCGGGGCCGGTTTGCGGCAGCCGCATCTGTCCCACTCGCCGTGCGGGCACAGCCGCACCGTGCCGAACGGGCCGAGCAGGGCCGCGACCCGTGCGTTCACGGCGTCGGCGCCGGCCCTGGTGAACAGGCCGCGGGCGATGCCGGACTGGTTGGTGATCACCCCGGTCGCCAGGCCGTGCCGCCGGGCGGCACGTACCGCCGCCGCGGCACCTGGCATCGGCTCGACCCGGTCCGGGTCGCCGTTGTAGGGGACGTCGTGGATGAGCGTGCCGTCGCGGTCGAACAGCACCGCCCTGACCGGCGGCCACGGCCGGGCGCCGCGGGCACGGATCCGGCCACGCGCCCAGTGCCAGCAGGCCAGCTCCGGGATGACCAGGCTGGTCGCGGTCATGGTGGCGATCTCGCGGAGGGTCTTGGGGCCGGGCGCGATCCGCGCAGCGGCGAACTGTGCGGTGCCGCCCAGCGCAACCGTGGCGGCGGTGAGTGCGGCCCGGCGCCGCCGCGCAGCGGCCAGACCAGCCGCGGCCAGCACGGCGCCGGTGATGAGGGCGTGGCCCGGCCGGCGGCCCAGAGGTGCCTGCGCCCGCCGGTGCCAGCCCGGGCCATGCAGCACCCGCATCAGCGCGTCGTCAGCGTTGCCCGCCTGGCTGCGCACGCTGGCCCACGGCGAGGCCTGCCGGACCGGGTGCACGGTGCGCCTGCGGCCACGCCGCAGCTCCCACCCGTCGGCCCGCAGCCGCAGCGCGAGGTCGGCGTCCTCCCGGTAGGCACGGGGGAACCGCTCGTCGAACCCGCCGGCCTCGGCCAGGGCGGCCCGCCGGCAGGCCATGTCCGCAGTGATCCAGTTCGCCGTGGCCAGGGCCATCGTGTTGCGTTCCCAGTCGGTCGGCGGCCGGCCCTGCGGGGCGGGCACGGTGATCCGGCCCTGCACGCAGGCCACGTCGGCCGGCTGGCCGGCCAGGTCCTCGGCGAGCCGGTACCGCCAGTCCTGGGTCACCCGCACGTCGTCGTCGAGGAACACAACCCACGGGGTGACGGTGGCCTGCCAGCCGGCGTTGCGGGCAGCGGCCGGGCCGGCCCCGCCGCTGGTCACGACGCACAACGGCAGCGTGGCCTGATAGGTGTCAGGTGAACCGTCAGGAAGCGCAGATCCCGGCCGTGCGGGTGCGCCGTCTGCACCGGCCGGCCCGCCGGACCGGGCCGGACGATCATCGACCACGACCACCAGCTCGGGCGGCGGCCCTGGCGCGGCGGCGAGCGCGGCCAGACAGTCGCCCAGGCAGTGGCGCCCGGCGGTGGGGATGACCACCGAGTAGCGCGTCATTGCCGCCTGACCAGGAACGGGCCGATGGCCAGTGCGTCCACCGGCGTCGAGCCGAAACACTCCAGGGCGTCCTTGATGTCGTCGGCCATCGGCCGGCCGGCGGTGTTGAGGCTGGTGTTGACCAGAACCGGCAGCCCGGTGCGCTGCTCGAAGGAGGTCAGCAGGGCGGCGGTCAGCGGCTGCTCGCCCGGGTCGACCGTCTGCACCCGGGCGGTGCCATCCACGTGCACCACGGCCGGGATCCGGTCCCGCCAGTGCCCGGCCACGTCGTGCACGAACAGCATGTAAGGACTGGGCAGTGGCCCACGGGAGAAGATGCCGGCCGCCCGGCCGGCCAGCACCATGGGCGCCACCGGGCGGAACTTCTCCCGGCCCTTGACCTCGTTGAGCCGGTCCAGGTTGGCGCGCCGGCCCGGGTGGGCCAGCAGCGACCGGTGACCGAGGGCGCGCGGCCCGAACTCGCTGCGGCCCTGGAACCAGGCCACGATCCCGTCCTCAGCCAGCACGCTGGCCACGGCACCGGCGAGATCCGGCGGGCGCTCGAACGGCACCCGCGCGGTGCGCAGCGCGGCCTCGATCTCGGCGTCGGTGAACCCCCGGCCAAGGCCGGCGTCTGCCATCGACCACGGCGGCTCGCCGTCGTCGGCGGCGAGTTGCAGGGCCGCGCCGAGCGCGGTGCCGGCGTCACCGGCCGCTGGCTGCACCCAGACCTCATCGAACGGCCCGCGTTCGTGCAGCACGGTGTTGGCCACGCAGTTCAGCGCGGTGCCGCCGGCCATGGCCAGCACCCGGTCGCCGGTCTGGGCGTGCAGTTCGCCGGCCAGTGCCAGCAGGACCTCCTCCAGCCTCCGCTGCACGCTGGCGGCGAGGTCGGCGTGCGCGCCGGTCAGCTCGCCATCTGGCGGGCGGGCCGGGGCCAACCGTGGCCAGTCCACCGGGCCGGTGCGGAAACCGCCGGGAACCGGCCTGACCTTAGCCCGGATCTGGTCGAGGAAGCGTGGCCGGCCATAGGAGGCGAGCGCCATCACCTTGTATTCGTCGCTGGAGCGCAGGAAGCCCAGATGGGCGGTCAGTTCCTCATACAGCAGCCCGAGCGAGTGCGGCAGCGGCTGGGTGGCCAGCACCTTGAGCTGGCCGCCGGAGTACCGGCCGGCCAGGCACGAGTCCCGCTCGCCCCGGCCGTCACAGACCAGCACGCTGCACTCCGTCCGGCCCGAGGCCAGCCCGGCCGAGGCGGCGTGCGCGACGTGGTGGCGCACGAAGCGGGCCCGCGCCGGGTCCAGCCCGGGCAGCTCGCTGGCGAGGAAGTCAGGGGCATGCGCCGCATACATGGTGCGCAGGTAGTCCCACGGATCGTCCAGGCCCATGTCGGCGGCCGGGCGGGTCAGCGCCGGATCGTAGGAGAAGCCAACCAGGTCGATGTCCTCGGGGGTGAGACCGGCCTGGCGCAGGCACCACCGGGCAGCCTGGGCCGGCTGCTCCCAGGCGGAGAACGGCACCGGCCGTTTGCCGTGCTTGCGGCGGCTGAAGCGCTCCTCCTCGGCCGCCGCGGCCACCACCCCGTCGATGACGAGCGCGGCCGCCGGGTCGTGAAAGACGGAGTTGATGCCGAGCACCCGCATGTTAGTGCCTCCTGTCGCCGCGGAGCGTGCCGGCCCGGGCCGGCACGCTCTCTGCCCTGGCCATCCGTTCGCAAACCTCGACGCTACCGGCCTGGAGGGTGGCAAAACGGCACGCCGTCACCAGGCGGATTCAGTCAGTGATGTTTCAGTCACTGCAGACAGGTAAGTGGCACCGGCCTCATCAGCCGGAATGGGGGCCCCGTGAGGATCGACATGATTTCGGAACACGCCAGCCCGCTCGCGGTGCTGGGAGGCGCCGACGCTGGTGGGCAGAACGTGCACGTCGCCGCGCTCGCCGCCGCGCTCGCCCGCCGGGGCCACGAGGTGCAGGTGTTCACCCGCCGCGACAACCCCAGCCTGCCGGGCGCGGTGCCACTCGCGCCCGGCGTGACCGTGTGGCACGTGCCGGCCGGGCCGCCCCGGCCGCTGCCCAAGGACGGCCTGCTGTGTCACATGCCGGCCTTCGCCCGCTGGCTGGCCAGGCGCTGGCGCGAGCGGCCACCCGATGTGGTGCACGCCCACTTCTGGATGAGCGGCATCGCCGCGATCTGGGCCGCGGCCCGCGGCCAGATACCCGTGGTGCAGACGTTCCACGCGCTGGGCAGCGTGAAGCGGCGTCATCAGGCTGAAGCCGACACCAGTCCCCCGCAGCGGGCCGGCGTCGAGGCCGCCGTGGCCCAGCGGGCCAGCGCGATCATCGCGACCTGTACCGAGGAGGTGTCCGAGCTCACCGCCTACGGCGCCAGGCCGGACGCGATGTACGTCGTCCCGTGCGGGGTGGACTGCGATCTGTTCCATCCCGGTCCGGGCTGCCAGCGGCCGTCCCCGGTGAGCCGGGTGATGACGGTGGGGCGGCTGGTCCCGCGCAAGGGCAACGACACGGTGATCGCGGCCATCGCCCGGGTGCCCGGCACGGAGCTGGTGGTCGCCGGCGGCCCCGCCCATGGCCAGCTCGACGGCGATCCCGAGGCGACACGGCTGCGCCGGGTCGCCGGGGAGTGCGGCGTGGCGCACCGGGTCCGGTTCGCCGGCCGGGTAGCGCACGAGGACGTGCCCGCGCTGATGAGATCGGTGGACGTCGTGGTGTCCGATCCCTGGTACGAGCCGTTCGGCATCGTGCCGGTGGAGGCGATGGCCTGCGGGAGGGCCGTGATCGCCTCGGCGGTCGGCGGCCACCTGGACACCATCGCCGACGGCGTCACCGGGCTGCTGGTGCCGCCGCGTGACCCGGCGGCGCTGGCCGGTGCGCTGAGCGGCCTGCTGACCGAACCGGGACGGCTGCGGGACCTGGGAGCGGCCGGCGCGGTCCGGGCCGCGAGGTACTCCTGGGACAGGATCGCGGCTGAGACCGAGGCCGTCTACGCCTGCGTGCGGCAGGACCGGATCGTGGGGGTGGGGTGAGTATGAGCGCGCATCCGGCTGCCAGCTCCCATCTGGCCAGGCTGGAGGCCACGCTGCGCGGGTTCGCGCCGCAGGTGCCGCGGCTGGAGGCCTGGGGACGGCGGGCGGCCGAGCTCCTGTCGGCCGGTCACCGGCTGCTGGCCTGCGGCAACGGCGGCAGCGCGGAACAGGCGCAGCACCTGACCGCCGAACTCGTCGGGCGCTATCACGACGAGCGGCGGCCGTTCGCGGCCTTCGCCTTGACCAGCGACATGGCCGTGCTGACCGCCCTCGGCAACGACTACGGAATGGACCAGATGTTCGCCCGGCAGGTGCGGGCGCACGGGCGGCCCGGTGACCTGCTGGTCTGCCTGTCCACCAGCGGCCAGAGCCGGAACGTGATCACGGCCGCCGAGGCCGCGGCCGCCGTCGGCATGACCGTCTGGGCGCTGACCGGCCGCGGGCCCAACCCGCTGGCCGCCGTCTGCACGGACGCGATCATGGTGGACGCTCGCGCGACGTGCACGGTGCAGGAGGTGCACCTGGCCGCGATCCACATTCTGTGCGCCGCGGTGGACGCCGCCACCCGGGAGTGCGCCGCCTTGGGCCGGGAGCGCCACGATGGTACAGCCAGCAACGGCCGGCCGTCCATGCTGAGGACGGCGTTGTGAGGGGCGGCCCGCTGGTCGTAGTGGGAGACGCACTTCTCGACGTCGACCTGTACGGAAGGGTGCAGCGCCTGGTTCCCGGCTGTCCGGCACCGGTGGTCGACTGCCAGCGTGAACGGCACCGGCCCGGCGGCGCGGGCCTGGCGGCGGTGCTCGCCGCCAGGATGGGCGGGCCGGATGTGCTGCTGATCACCGCACTCGGCCAGGACCGCCCCGGCAGGCGGCTCGGCGGCCTGCTCGCCCCGCATGTGCAAGTGCTGGCGCTGCCGCTGAGCGGCGGCACACCGTGCAAGATCAGGGTGCGGGCCGGTGGCCAGACGGTGGCCCGGCTGGACGCCGGTGACGGCCTGGCCCGGCCGGGGCCGGTGGGTCCAAGGATCGAACGGGCGCTGCTGCACGCGGGCGCCGTGCTGGTGGCCGACTACGGCCGCGGCATGACCGCCCATCCGGTGCTGGGTGCGATGCTGTCCCGGCTGCCCGCCGCAACACCGGTCGTGTGGGATCCGCACCCGGCTGGTGGGCGGCCGATGACAGGCTGCAGGCTGGTCACCCCGAATCAGGGCGAGGCGCACAGGTTCGCGGCCGAACTGGCGGACGGCCACCGCGATGCCCCGGCCGGCCAGGACACCATCGGCGCCGCGGCTCGTGATGCCGCGGTGCTGAACCGGGCCTGGAAAAGCCCGGTCGCCGTCACCTTGGGCGAGCACGGTGCACTGCTGACCACCGGGGCGGATGTCCCCTTCCTGTTCCCGGCCGAAAGCGCCGGCCTCAGGCAGGACACCTGTGGGGCCGGGGACTGCTTCGCCGCCGCGGCGGCCCAGGTACTGCGGGCCGGCGGGCTGCTCACCGAGGCGGTGGCCGAAGCCGTGCGCTGGGCGGCCGGTTTCGTCCGGGAAGGTGGAGCCAGCGCGGTGCCGGGCTCGACGGTACCCAGCGACGGTGAGCATGCGGGTGCCGGTCCCGCTCAGCCTGGGCCGGCTCGCGACGGCTGGAGCACGGTCGCCCAGGCCAGAGAGCGCGGCGGGAAGATCGTAGCGACCGGCGGGTGCTTCGACCTGTTGCACGCCGGGCATGTGGAGTTGCTGCGCCAGGCCCGTGGGCTTGGCGACTGCCTGGTGGTGTGCCTGAACTCCGACACCTCGGTCCGGGCGCTGAAGGGACCGGGGCGGCCACTGATGTGCGCGCAGGACCGGGCCCGGGTACTGATGGCCCTGGAGAGTGTGGACGCGGTGGTGGTCTTCGACCAGCCAACCCCGTCCGCGGTGCTGGACCGGCTGCGCCCCGACGTGTGGGTCAAGGGCGGCGACTATGCCCACAGCGAACTGGCCGAGGCGGAGGTGGTGCGCCGCCACGGCGGGCAGGTGATGCTGCTGCCCTACCTGGACCGGCATTCGACCAGCAGGCTGGTGGCCGCCGCCCGGGGAGAGGCGGAGCCGTGACCTGGCACCTCGCCGGGCCGTGGTCACCGGTGGGGCCGGCTTCCCCGGTTCTCACCTGTGCCAGCGGTTGCTGCGGGCCGGCGCCGGCGTGGTCTGCCTGGACAACTTCGTCACCGGGTCGTCGTGCAACGTGGCGCACCTGTCCGGCCGGCGAACTCGTCGGCATCATGAACGACACGGTTTCCTGGGGCAGCAGCCCGGAGCTGGACGACGACCGGTCCTGAGCCCGGTCATAACTGGCCGTCGTCGCCCCGCAGCGCGGGTTCGTCGCTGGGCTGCCTGGTGCTGCCGGGGGCGCCGGTGTCCCTGCGGCGGCCCATCGCCCGCAATCCAGGCAGCGCGGCCAGTGCGAACGGCAGGGGCAGCGCCAGGGTGAGGATCCGGTAGGCGAATATGCCTGCGGTCGCGACCGCCAGCGGAGCACCGCTGTACCAGAGGGTGAGCGGCAGCACCAGGGTGAGGACACCGGCTCCGGCCAGCGGCCCGGTACGGCGGGTGAAGACCATGCCGGTCCCCATCGCGACGATGAACGTAGCGGCGTTCATCCGGTAGCCGAAGGCGGCCAGCCCCAGCCAGGCGGCCAGCATGTCAGTCGCCCAGAACAACGCCATGCCGGGGGCGGCCGGCCAATCCTTGCCCGGCGCCAGGAACAACGTCCGGATCAGGTGAATGCCGTCGAGGAACACCCCGGCCTTGCCGCGCAGCCCGGGCCGGTCGCGTAGCCGGGCCCGGTAGCGCTCGGCCAGCCAGAACCCCAGCAGGAAGCCGGGGACGGGAATGATGGCCCACGGCAGGGTGAAGTCCGGCGGCGGCGCACCACTCCCGGTGGCCAGCACAGTGATGGCCGCGGGAACGACCCCGATGGCCAGCACCCCATGTTCCAGCCCGGCCAGCCCGGTGACCCGCACGGACGCATCCCGCTTGCTGGCACCCGCCGCCTCAAGGGCATAGCCGTCAAGGGCGGGGCCGCCGTGCGAGAGGAACCCGCCGAATCCCGCGGCCACTATGGCGCGCATCCGCGGCCCGGGCACCTGCGGGCCCGCCTCCACACTGAAGATTCCGTCGTAGGCGAGGTAGTAGCCGTAGAAGGAGACGGCCAGGCTGCCTGCCACGCCGGCCAGCCAGGTCCAGTCCGTCCAGAAGTGCGGCAGGACCTGCTGGACGCTGGCGAAACCGGCGATATACGCCAGGCCCGTGCCGGCGGCCAGTTCCAGGGCGAACGCAAGGCAGATCAGCAGGCCGATCTCGGCCGCACGTGAGTCGATCAGGTGACCGGAACGCAACAGCGCAGCGATCTTTATCGGCGTTCGCGGCTGGTCAGAGCTGTCTGCGGATGCCTGGCTCACTCTCGGCCTGCTCGATCTGGTGACTGAGGCCGCCTTCGATCGAGGTGCGGGCCCGCCCGCGGCGGCCCAGTGGCGG
>Ga0209167_10000186_pt1 | contig 59286 bp, 57 predicted proteins | sample Coa_R1_9_FD_187154 | JGI IMG/M metagenome (GOLD analysis project Ga0209167, IMG submission 187154) | Surface soil microbial communities from Centralia Pennsylvania, which are recovering from an underground coalmine fire - Coalmine... | ecosystem: Environmental > Terrestrial > Soil >... | reverse complement strand
TCAGCTTTCGGCCTATTGCACGATCGCGGCCGCGACGTTGGGCGCGTGGACGCTCGTCCGGCGAACTCGGTTGCTCGACATCGCTCTCGGGCTCGTCGTTTTTGCCGACGTCTTGACGTTCTCGCGCGCCGGCATCGTCTCGCTCCTTATCGTTGTCGCGATCGTCGTGCTCTGGGCGGGGCGCCGAGTGTGGCCGGCGCTTGCGCCGGCTGTGGTGGGCGCGATCGCCGGAGCCGGCGGCGCGGTTTGGTGGGCGATCTACGCGCACACCCCTGGGATACTGCGCGTTTCGCTTGCGTCGAGCGGTTACGCGGGCGGCGTCGGCAATCGCGGCGAGCTTTGGAGTGCGGCCCTGCGAATGTGGCGCGATCATCCGTTTTTCGGCGCCGGCGCCGGCAACTTCGAGCTCGACCTGCCCCAGTACGGCGTTTACGGCGTTCGCACGCACGCCAACAGCTGGTATCTGCAATCGCTCGCCGAGGGCGGGATCGTCCTTCTTTCGGCGACGCTTGCACTGGTGGGCGCATCGATCGGCGCGTTCCTCGAGAAGCCGCTCGTCGTGCGCTTACGCGCGCAGCCGGCATGGGTGATTGCCGCGCTGGCGGCGAGCATCGCGCTGGCGCTGCATCAGACCGTCGATGACTTCGTCTTCTATCCGAAGGTCGGCGGCGCGTGGTTTCTGCTGCTCGGCATCGCCGCCGCCGCCTTCCGCACGTGATAACCGTCGTTACCAACTGGGGCGCCGCGGGCGTTCCGTTGGTCGCGGGAGTTTTGTTGGCGATCTTCGCGGCAGGCTTCCCGTACTGGCGGGCAGTGCAGCGCGCACAGCCGGTTTCGTTGCGATTCGCCGGGGTTGCGGCCGCCGCAGCGCTGGCGGCGGCATGGTTCTCGCCGGCCCTTTTCTCGAGCGACGTCTATGCGTACGCGGCCTATGGCGAGATGGCGCGAATCGGCCTCGATCCGTACGCACTCGCGGCGGTCAACAACTCCGACGCGCTGGTGCGCGCCGCGCAAGTTCAGTGGGTAACGGCATTCCCAATTTGCCTCTACGGACCGGCCTTTGTCGCGTTAGCGCGATTCTTAGTAACGGCGTTTGCGCCGCTGGGTCCGCTGGCGCAGCTCGACGCGTTCCGGGTCACGGCCTGCGCGGCACTGCTTCTCTGCATACCGCTGGCGTATGAAGCCTTTACGGGCGACCGCGGATCGCGATTGCGCGCCGCGGCGACGATCGGGCTGAACCCCGCTGCGATCTGGTGCGCGGCCGAGGGGCATAACGATGCGATCGCGCTAGCGGCGGTACTCGCGGGATTCGTTCTCGTCCGCCGGCGATTCGTCAGTGCCGGCGGAGCCATCGTCGCGCTCTCGTCGCTGATCAAGCCGCCCGGCATCGCGGCGGCGTTCGTGCTCGCGTTCGCCGATCGCCGCGCGCGCGTCGGCGCGCTTGGCGGAATCGTCGGCGCAATCGCGTTGTCGTGGCCGCTGATCCGCGCCGTTACGACGCAACTCGCTCCGCATGGCAGCTACGCGCCGCAAGCCTCCCTCCAGGCCGTCTTCGCGCCGCTGGGTCCCGTCGTCGCCATCGGCGTCGCCGGCGTGGTCGCGTTGCTCTTCGTTCGGCGCGGGATATTGCAGTTGATCCGCCGGCTAGACGAAGGCTGGATTTATCTCGGACTGGCGGCGTGGGTGCTCGTTCCCAACCCCTACCCGTGGTACGGGCTGTGGCTCGTCGCGCTCGCCGCTCTCGCGCCGAGCACGGCCGCCGGCAGGGGAGCGATCTTGCTCTCCCTGACCTCGGTGCTGCGCTACATCCCCGACGCCATTGGCACGCCGCATCCCCCGCTCTCGGTGCTGCTGGGCCTCGCCGCCGTCCTTCCGTTGGCCGTACGGCTGCGCTATAATGAGCGGCCCGCATGACCGCGCCCGTAATCGTCCGTGACAAAACAGACCTTCTTGCCGAGCTGACCGAGTCGAGCCGCGCCTTTGCGAGTACCGTCGAACGGCTGCGGTCGCTGCGCCGTATCGCCGGAAGGAAGCCGGGCGGATACGCGCTGCACGAAACGATCGCGGCGGCGCGGCCGGCGCTCGTAGCGGCGCTTCACAAGGAGTTGGGCGGCTCGATGCTCGTCGTACTTCCGACTCCGGATGCGGCGGAGCGGACCTTTGCCGACCTGCTGTACTACCTCGAGGACCGCAGCGAACGAATCGCTCTGGTTCGGTCGCGCGACGAAGCGCTGGGCGCAATCGAGAGCCCCTCCGAGCGCAGCGCGCGAATGACCTTGCTCGCCGATCTCGTCGACGGCGCGCCGCGGATCGTGCTGGCGCCGATCGCCGCGGTTCGCCAGCACTTGATGGCGCGCACCCGCTTCGACGAGCTCCGCTTCGCACTGCGTCCCGGCGACGAGCCCGGTTGGGAACTTTTACAGCAGCGGCTCTTCGATCTTGGCTACGTGCGATGCGACGTCGTCAGCGCGGTCGGCGAGTACGCGGTGCGCGGCGGCATCATCGACCTTTTTGCCGCAACCGCCGACGCGCCGGTGCGCATCGAGTTTTTCGGCGATGCGATCGAGTCGCTGCGAAGCTTTTCGATCGAATCACAACGCAGCCACAAATCGATCGACCGGCTCGCGATAACTCCCTGGGAAGACCCGCTGGCGGGAAGCGCGACCATTTTTGATTATCTGCCGGCCGAAGCCATCGTCGTGCTGGAGGAACCGTCCACGATCGCGGCGGTCGCCAATGCCCTTGACGAAGAGCGCAACCGCGAGCGTCATACGCTGCTTGCCGACGAGGATGCCGGCGAAGCGCTGCGTGCCGAGCTTTCCGCCGCGCCCGTTTCGCTGGACGAGGTCGGCGCGCTCGTCGCGGCACATGCCACGCTCGTCTTCCCCGGCGCGATCGAGATGGGGGAGCACGAAACCCGTTGGGCGCCGGCGCCCATCGAATCGTTCGTTTTCGAGTGCCGGCCGGTCGAGCATTTCAATCGTCAGATCGGGCTGTTCACCGAAGCGCTGCGCGAATGGATTTCAAACGGCGAGAACGTCTTCATTGTGAGCGCCGCGGTCTCGCGCACGATCGACCTGCTTCAGGCCGCCGGAATTGAGGTTGGCCGGCGGGCGCGTGGAAGCGTTCTGGTCGATCACGGGTCGATCGAATCCGGCTTTTGGATGCCGGCCCTGCGGCTGCGGGTGCTGGGAGATCGCGAGATCGTCGGCGCGCCGCCCAAGCGCGTCAAGATGCGGGCCGTCAAGGAAGGCGTGCCCGTCACCCTGGCGGACCTGCGCGTCGGTGACTATGTCGTCCATGCGGTGCACGGCATCGGCCAATATCTCGGCCTGCGCGCCGAGACGATTCTTGGCGCGACGCAAGATTATCTCGATCTGCGATATGCCGGCAGCGATCGAATGCTGGTGCCGGTCACGCAGATGCATCAGATCGCCAAGTACTCGGCCGCCGAAGGGCAGAGCCCTCGGCTTTCCAAGATGGGCGGCGCCGACTGGACGCGTACGAAGACGCGCGTCAGCGAATCGCTGGCAAAAGTTGCAGACGAACTCGTCAAGCTCTACGCCGAGCGCGAGATGTCGCGAGGCTTCGCCTTCGGTCCCGACACCACGTGGCAGGCCGAGATGGAGGAGGCCTTCGCCTACGAGCCGACGCCCGACCAGCAGAAAGCCTTCGACGCCGCCAAATCCGATATGGAGGCTGCACGCCCGATGGACCGCCTGATTTGCGGCGACGTCGGCTATGGCAAGACCGAAGTGGCGATGCGCGCGGCCTTTAAAGCGATCGCGGACAAGAAGCAAGTCGCGGTGCTCGTGCCGACGACGCTGCTGGCGGATCAGCACTATCGCACCTTCAGCGCCCGCTTCGGCGCCTTTCCGGTGCGCGTCGAAGGGCTTTCGCGCTTTACTTCCAAGGCCGATCAGAAGCGCATTCTCCAGGACCTCGCGCAAGGGAAGGTCGACGTCGTCATCGGGACGCACCGGCTGCTGCAGAAAGACGTTGCCTTCGCCGATCTCGGCTTGATCGTTATCGACGAAGAGCAGCGGTTCGGCGTCATGCACAAAGAGCGGCTCAAAGGATACCGCGCGAGTGTCGACGTCTTGACGCTCTCCGCCACGCCGATTCCGCGCACCCTGCACATGTCGCTGCTGGGAGTCCGCGATCTATCGCTCATTCAGACGGCGCCGAAGAACCGCATGTCGATCAAGACGCTCGTCGTGCCCGCGAGCGATGCCGTAGTGCAGCGCGCGATCGGCGCCGAGCTCGACCGCGGCGGACAAGTCTACTACTTGCACAACCGAGTGGAGTCGATTTACGCGGTGCGCAACGCGCTCGAGCAGCTTTCGCCTCGCGCGCGCATCGGCGTCGGCCACGGCCAAATGCGCGAGTCGGAGCTCGAGCCCGTGATGCAAAGATTCATCGAAGGGGAGCTCGACGTGCTCGTGGCGACGACGATCATCGAAAACGGGATCGACATTCCCAACGTCAACACGATGATCGTCAGCGACGCCGATCGATTCGGGCTGGCGCAGCTCTACCAGCTTCGCGGGCGCGTCGGTCGCTCGAACCATCAGGCGTATTGCTATCTGCTGTACCAGGGGCACAAAGCGCTGACCGAAGAGGCGAAGGCGCGGCTCGAGGCGATCCGCGAGTTCGCGCATTTGGGATCGGGATTGCAGATCGCGATGCGCGACCTCGAGATTCGCGGCGCCGGGAACCTGTTGGGATCGGCGCAGTCCGGCTTCATTGCGTCGGTCGGTTTCGACACCTACTGCGAGCTTTTGGCCCAGGCGATCGCGCAGCGGCGCGGGGAACCGGCCGCGCTGGAAGAGCGCCAGGAAGCCGTCATCGACGTGAAGATCGACGCGTTCATTCCGAACGAATACGTCGGTCAAGTCTCGCAGAAGATCGCCATCTACCAACAGCTGGCAAAGGCTCGCACGCAAGAGGAGGTCGAGGAGGTCGCTGCCGGCGTCCGCGACCGCTTCGGGGCCTTCCCGCCGCCTCTGGCCAATCTCGTCGAGCTGACGAGGTTGCGCGCCGTGGCACTAGGCAAGCGGGTCACCCGGGTGGTGGTCGACGAGCGCCGCCTCACCCTCGGCGTCGGGTCGGGTTTCGAGCTGGATCCGGCCGCCGTGCCGAAGCTCCAGTCCCTTACGAAGAACCGCTTCCGCTTCACCGACGGGCGCATCCTCGTCGACCTGCCGGGCAACGCCGACTGGATGCCGCTGCTGCGAAAGCTGCTCGAAGCGCTCTAGGAGGAGCCTCTTAATCAAAGGAACGCGAGCGCGACACGCGAACCAGCCCGCCGTGATGCGGGGCTTCGGGCCCCGCTTCCTACGCACTTTTACCCAACGGAGCAACAATGTCGAAAGTCCAACGCCTCACCGTAGGCCTGGCCGCCCTTCTCTTCGGCGCGTCGCTAGCGGCGTGCGCAGCGGGCGGTACCGTCGCGACGGTGAATGGCCAACCGATCAGCGAATCCGCATTCAACACAAAGCTGGAAGGGACGCCGCTGGCGCGCACCGTCTTGCAGCAAATGGTGCAAGACGCGTTGATCGATCAATACGCCAAGAATAATAACATCACGGTCAGCGATACCGAGATCGCCGCGCGCGAAGACCAGATCAAGCAGAATTTTCCGGCCGGCTCGTGGGACCAGATGCTAAAGTCGCGGGGCCTTACCGAAGACGACGTTAAGGCCGCGCTGCGCGAGCAGATCATCCTGGACAAGGCGCTGGGCTCACAGGTGAAGGTCACGCCGGCCCAGGTCAAGGATTACTTCGACAAAAATCGCGCCACGTTCGATAAGCCCGAAGAAGTGACCGCGCGTCACATATTGGTGCCGAACTTGGCCGAAGCGCAGAAGGTCGAAGGGCTTCTCAAGTCCGGACAGAGTTTCGCCGACGTCGCCAAGCAATACTCAATCGACCCCGGCAGCAAGGACAAAGGCGGCGACCTGGGCACGTTCAAACGCGGCCAGATGGTGCCGGCGTTCGATAAGGTAGCGTTCTCCGAGCCGGTCAATGCGATCAGCGCGCCGGTGAAATCGCCCTTCGGTTACCACATCATTCAAGTCGAAGCGCGCACTGATGGAACGAAAGCAACGCTCGCCAGCGCGACTGGGCAGATCACGGATACGCTGCGCCAGCAGCAAGAGGCCCCGTTGATTCAGCCGTTCCTCCAAGGTCTGCAACAGAAGGCCGACATCAAAATCCTCAATCCGAACTTCGCGGGTCTCTTCCCGACGCCGACACCGGCGTCGGCGATGAGCGCTCCCCCGGCTTCGACCGAGCCGAGCGCAGCGGCTTCACCGGCAGCCACCACGCCGGCAAGTTCGCCCGCGCCTTCCTCGACGTAAATCTCGCATGCGGCGGTGTCCCCACCGGGACACCGCCGCGCGGTTGCGAAGGAGGCGGCGTGCTGGTTCGCATCGCGGGTCTTGGCCCGGGTGACCCGGGGCTACTAACCATCGGCAGCCTCGACGCCCTGCGCGCGATCGGTCAGGCCGTTGCCTTGCTCGCGCCGCCGGATTTGACGGGGTATCTCGAACGCAACGGGGTCGCGATCGTTCGCGACATGGTCGACGATCCGGCGCTCTTCGTCCGCGGAAGCTCCGAGGAGATCGAACGCTTCGCCGAACGGCTCTGCAGCGGCGGACGGGGCGACTCGCTCGGTCTGGGCGTACTGGGAAACCCGCTCTCCGACTTTCCGGGCCTCCCTCCGCTGCTGCGAGAGCTGGAGTCGCGCGGCGTCGGCACGCAGATCGTCCCCGGCGTGCCGCGCGCGACGCTTTCCGCCTCGATCACGATGCCGCTAGTCCCGCTGCCGCCGCAGTCGGCGCATTACTCGTGGGACGATTTGGTCGAGATCATGGCCCGTCTGCGGTTGGGCTGTCCGTGGGATCGCGAACAGACGCATCGCACGCTGGTTCCGTACCTGATCGAAGAGACGTACGAAGTGGTCGAGGCGATCGAGGGGCCGCACCTCGACGCGCTCTGCGAGGAGCTGGGGGACCTGCTGCTCCAGGTGCTGTTTCACGCGCAGCTCGGCATGGAAGTCGGAAAGTTCAGCATCGCCGACGTTGTGGACGCGCTCTCGAATAAGATGGTGCGCCGTCATCCGCACGTCTTCGGCGACGCGGTCATCGAAGACGTTGACGCGCAGTGGCGCAACTGGGAGAAGCTCAAAGCGCTGGAAAAAACCGGGCGCCGGCGCAAGAGCCGCCTCGACGGAATTCCCGTGCCGCTGGGCGCGTTGCAGCGCGGTCAACGGATGCAGGAGAAGGCCGCGCGCGTCGGCTTCGACTGGCCCAACGCCGGCGGAATATTAGAGAAGTTGTCGGAGGAGCTGAGCGAGCTTGCCGAGGCCCGCCGCCTCGCCCAAGACGACCCCAGGGTGCGCGAAGAACTCGGCGACGTCTTCTTCACGCTGGTCAACCTGTCGCGCGCGCTCGGCATCGACGCCGAGACGGCGATGCGCGAAGCCAACGAAAAGTTCTACAGGCGCTTTTCATTCATGGAAGAGCGCGCGACGAAAGACGGAAAGAGCATCTCGGATCTATCGCTGCCCGAACTCGAGGAACTATGGCAACTGGCGAAGGCGTAGAGGATCGGCTTCCCAACTCCATGCTGCGCGTTCGCATGAGCGCGCTCGACGCCCACTACGGCGGAAATCTGGTCGACGGAGCCCGCATGCTCGCGCTCTTCGGCGACGTTGCGACGGAGCTGTTAATTCGATTGGACGGCGACGAGGGACTCTTCGCCGCCTACGATAGCGTCGAGTTCCTGGCGCCGGTCTTCGCGGGCGACTTCATCGAGGCCAGCGGCCGAATCGTCAAGTCCGGCGCGACCTCGCGCCGCATGGAGTTCGAAGCCCGCAAGGTGATCGCGGCGCGACCGGAGGTCGGCGAAAGCGCCGCCGACCTGCTCGATCCGCCGGTGGTCGTCTGCCGCGCCAGCGGCACCTGCGTTACGCCCCGAGCGAAGAAAAGAAAATAGGTCTCACTGCCAGGTAATCACGACCTGGCCGTTACCCGGCGCTGCCGCACCTTGCCGATCCGTGACTTTTTTGGCGCCCTTCTCGGCATACGAGGAGCCGCCGCCACCGCCGCCGCCCGCACCGCCGTACGAGCCGCTGTAGGCGCCGCCGCCTCCGCCGCCGCCACCACCGTAATAGCCGCCGCCACCGCCGCCGCCCGACCAGCCGCAAGCACCGCCGCCGCCCGCGCCGCCCTGCCCCGATGCCCCAGCGGCGCCGTTGTTGTAGCAGCTGCCGTAGCTGGCGCCGCCTCCGCCGAGTCCTCCCGAACTTTGGGTGCCGCCGGAACCACCGAAGCCGCCGCCGCCGCTTCCGCTGCTGCTGCCGCCACTTCCGTTTCCGCCTTTGCCACCGACTTTTCCACCGCCGGCCCCGCCATTGCCGATCGGCCCGCTGCCGCTGCCGCTACCGCTGCCGCTGCCGCCAAAGGAGCCGGCACCGGCGCCGCCGCCGGCCACGATCACGCGGTTCTTGAGACTGGTGCCGCTCAGCCGCACGTCCGAAGCACCCCCGCCTCCGGCGCCGTCACACGAACTCGAGCTACAGCCGCCCTCGCCGCCGCCGTTAAAACCGCCGGCGCCCGAGCCGCTTCCGGAACCCGCGCCACCACCTTGTCCGCCGACGAAGATCGCCAGCGACGCTCCGGGCGTGACCGCTATGGTCGCCTTCAAGATGCCTCCGGTGCCGCCGGCAAATCCGCCGGAACCTGAACCGGAGCCAGAACCCTCGCCCGCCCCGGCGCCGCTCGCGCCGCTCGCCGTGACGGTAATGCTTTTCACGCCGGCTGGGACGGTGAAGTTCTGCTCCCCGCCGGAATAGTTGAATGTCTGCGTTCCTGGCTTATGAGCCTTCCCGGCCGGGCCGGCCGGTGCGAATGAAGAACCGTTGGAACCGTTCGAACATGCGTAAAGACCCGCCGTGCAAAGCACCGCGGAAAATATGATGCGTCCAAGCGTCCGCCTCATGGGAGCCTCCTTCTTGGTAAGCGTACTGTAAAGCGCGCCTTCGCCCGTGCCCAAAAGCGTCTAACCATATAGTCGGCTGCTTGCCGGCCTAAGTGAAGCGGTCCTAGAGCGCTGTAGGGGGTGTCCATGATTCCTGGGGAGCCGCTCGTCGCTCCGCCATCCTGGCTACGCTCCTGCTGCCTGCCTCCTCGCTCCGCCATCCTGGCTCCGCTCGTCGTGCAGAGCCTCCCCAGGAATCATGGACACCCCTACAGCGCTCAGGCGAGGCGTTCGTGGGTTTTGCGTTTCCAGACGAATTCGTAGTAAGTGAACTGCAGCGCGAGTGCGACGCAGAAGGCGGCTGGGTAGCCCAGCCAGACGCCGTCGAGACCGATGCGGTGCATCAAGAGCCATGCGACCGGCACTTCCACGCCCCAGATGGCGAAAATTCCGTTGATCGTCGGCCAGAGTACGGCGCCGCTGCCACGCATGAGGCCGCTGAGCACGGCGGAGTTCCCGAATAAGAGATAGCTCCAGAGCGTGATCATTAGCAGTTGGTGGGCGATCACGAGGGTGGAGTGGTCGGTAATGAACCAGCCTAGAATGAACCACGCGCAGAGATAGCAGGCGGCAATGATGATGCCGCCGATGACGTAGTTCAAGCCGACGGCCGAGCGAATCACGCTGCCGAGTTTGTCTTCGCGGCGAGCGCCGATGCATTGCGCGCCGAAAATCGAGGCCGCGATGCCGATCGAGATGGCCGGAAACTGCACGTACCCAACGACCTGGTTGACCGCGCCGTAGGCGGCGGTCGCGCTCGATCCGAAGCGGTTGACGAACGAGATTACCGCGATCTCGGCCAGCGAGACCATCATCACCTGCAGCGCGGTCGGCAGCCCGATGCGCAGCACCGCGGCGAGAATCTTCCAGTCGATCCACATGTCGGCCAGCGTTTCGCGGTCGAACTGCAGCGGGTGGTTCTTGCGGCGGAGGTAGATGAGGAGCCATGCGAAGGCCGCCGTGTTGGCGATGAGTCCCGAAACCGCAGCGCTAACGACGCCGAGCTTTGGCAGTCCGAAGATTCCGACGATGAAGAGAGGCGTGATCGCGATGGCCAGTACGCTCGAAACGATAAGGGCGTAGAACGGCGTGGCCGAATCGCCGGTGCCGCGCAAGATCGTTGCATAAACGAAGTAGACGAAAAAGACCGGCATCGTAAGGAAAGCCACGCGCGCGTAAGCGTCGGACTGCGAGAGGATGTCGGGCGGGGTTGCAAGCCATTTGAGAATCGTCGGCGAGCCGAAATACCCCAGCACCGCGACGATGATGCCGAGATAGAGGGCCGCGCCCGTGACGGTCCCGGCGACCTTCTTGACCTTGTGAAAGTCCTTAGCGCCGAACGCCTGTCCGATGAGGACGCTGCTTCCGCTCGACACGCCGAAGACGAACGAAAAGAGCAAGAAAATTATGGGAAAGACCGCCGAGATCGCGCCGAGCGCTTGCGTGGAGATCAACCGTCCGATCCAAATGCTGGCCATCGTCTGCGATGCCGACTGCAAGACGTTGCTCAGCATCAACGGCACGAGAAAAACGAGGAGGATCTGCCACATCGGCTTGCCCTCCTCGAAAATGTTGACCCCGCGGTGCGCCGTTCGCGCTTGCGCCAATCTGGAAACTCCTTACTCTGTTGCTAACACTTCGTAAATCTCTTTGCGCGCTTTGTCCAGCAGGGCGCGCACGCGCTCGATCGTTTCGGGTTTGGAAGAATAGCCGAGCTGCGAAACCGCTTGCATCAATCGAGTCGCCGAATCGCGCATTTGCGCCCGCCGGTCCCGCGTGCCCTCTTCCTCTTCGTCGTCGTCTTCGAAAAAGCGGCCGATGTCGGCCCAACGCTCTTCGATCATTTTTCGTCCTTTCTCGGTGAGTTCGTAGATGCGGCGCCCCTCCTCGTCGCGGCCTGCGATGAAGCCCGCGGCCTCGAGCCCCGCGAGCAGCGGGTAGACCGAACCCGCTCCCCCGGCCCAGCCCTTCTCCCGAATCTCGCGGATCAGGTCGTAGCCGTGCCGCGGCATCTCGCCGAGCAGCTTGAGCAGGGCAAACTTGAGAACTCCACGCTTTAACCGCCGCATCCCATGCCGGCGCACTCCCCATCTATGCATATCGCCAATACTATCCGATATATCGCGATACTGTCAACCACTCCCTGCCGTCCCGAGCCCTTCGACTTCGCTCCGAGACAGGTTCCGCCGAAGGACGAAGGACGGCGTAGCTCTTCGAAGGGGTGACAACGTTACGCCCCTCGGTGGCGAACACACGCCGGCGTGCGGTTGGATAAGTTCATGAAGGTATCGCGCCTGGCAAAACGGCGAAGCGAGGCGCACGAGGCTCTGGAGCACGGCCGCATCACTCGCGACGGTAAGCCGCTCAAACCGGGCTACCAGGTCAAGCAGGGGGACGTTCTCGAGATCCACTACGCCACGAGGTTCGTGACGGTTCGCGTGCGTGAGGTTCCCCTGCGAGTCTTGCCGAGCCTGAAGCCGGCCGACCTCTATGAGATTCTCGACTCGCGCCGGGACGAAGCGGAGTGGCTGTGATCTCCGCCGATACGAAAGACGCCCTCGCGCGCGAGCTTCCCGAGGAGCGCCACTGCCGCGATTCGCTGCTCGCCGGACTCTGCGTGTACGGCGGCAGCGACGGCGAGTTCGTCACACATCGCAACGCCGTCGCGCGCCTCTTCTGGTCGCTGTTGGCGGAGCGCAAGCTCCATCCCATCGAGGCCCGCGCCGCAACGCGGCTGCAACGGTTACCGACCTTTGCGGTGAGATTGCCGCAAAGGCTGCGCGAAATGCCGCCCAAACCCGTGCACAAATGCGATCGGTTGATCGAAGTGCGCGCCGCCTTTCTGGCCTGCGGCTCGCTGGCCGCGGGAACTCGCGGCTACCATCTCGAGTTCGTCGTCCGTGATGAAGGAATCGCGCGGCGGTTGACGTGGATGCTGCGCAGCAACGGTATTGCGGCAAAAGAGACGCGCCGGAAAGGGCGCAGGGTGCTCTATCTCAAGGATTTCGACGCCATCGCGGAGTTGCTGACGCGTATCGGCGCTTTCGCCGCAGTTCTCCGGCTCGAGGACGTGCGCGCGCTGCGCGAGACCAAGAATCGCATTCACCGCCTGGTGAATACCGAGGCGGCCAACCTGCAGCGCAGCGCCCAGGCCGGTGCCCAGCAGCGGCACGTGATCGAGTTTCTGCAAAACGCCTACGGTTTGTCGCGCCTCACGCCGGCGCTGCGCGAAATCGCCGAACTCCGCCTGCGCCATCCCGACGAATCGCTTGCAGAGCTGGGACGCCGCTGCAATCCGCCCATCGGCAAACCGACCGTGAGCAGCCGCCTAGGCGCGTTGACCAAGTTGGCCGAGAGCCTGCGCGGCATGCAGGGGAGCGCGAAAGCGGCCCGGTAAACGCGGCTCATGCGCATTGGAATCAACGGCTTTGGCCGCATCGGACGAAACTTCACCAAAGCGATCTTGGAGCGCCAGCCCGAAATCGAGATCGCTGCCGTAAACGACCTCATCGACGCAAACGAGTGCGCGCACCTTTTTAAATACGACAGCAACTACGGCATCTACAACGGCAGCGTCGGCGCCGCAGACGGGACCATTGCCATCGACCGCCAGCGCATCCGCGTCTTCGCCGAACGCGACCCCGGCAAAATTCCATGGCGCGACCTGGGCGTCGAAATCGTGATCGAGTCGACCGGCCTCTTCACCGATGCAGCCAAAGCGCGCGCGCATATCGACGGCGGCGGCGCGAAAAAAGTCCTGATCTCCGCGCCGGCCAAGGGCGAAGACATCACGATCGTGCTGGGCGTGAACGACAACCGCTACGATCCGCAGAAGCACAACATCATCTCCAACGCGTCGTGCACGACGAACTGCTTGGCCACTGCCGTGAAGCCTGTCGTCGACGAGCTGGGCTGGGTCAAGGGTTTCATGACCACGATCCACTCCTACACCAACGATCAAGTGGTGCTCGACGGACCGCATCGAGACCTTCGCCGCGCGCGCAACGCCGCGACCAACATCATTCCAACCTCGACGGGCGCGGCCAAAGCGCTGTACCTGACGATTCCGGAAGTCGAAGGCACCTTCGACGGCTTCTCGCTGCGCGTTCCAACGCCGACGGTGTCGATGATCTACCTCGTCGCGCAAACCAAACGCCCGACGACGAAGGAGCAGCTCAACGCCTTGCTGCGCCGCGCCGCGGAGGGCGAGTTGAGCAAGTACGTCGCCTATACCGAAGAAGAGCTGGTCTCCAGCGATTATAAGAAGAATTCGAAAAGCTCGATCATCGACGCGAGGCTCAGCAACGCCAACGGCGATCTCGTCCAAATTGCCGCCTGGTACGACAACGAGTGGGGCTATTCGTGTCGCCTTGCGGAGCTGACGGCCTTGGTTGGGTCGACGATTCCAGCCGCGGCGTAATGGCCTTCCGACGCCTGCAAGACTGCGACGTTCGCGGCAGGCGCGTCTTGGTGCGCGAAGATTTAAACGTACCGCTAGGGGCAGACGGTGAGATTGCGGACCATGCACGCATCGATGCGGCACTGCCGACGCTGCGCTGGCTGCACGAGCATGAAGCCAGGACCATCGTGCTCTCACACCTCGGCCGCCCCGACGGCAAACCGGATCCGGCGCTTTCGTTGCGACCGGTCGCACGAGCGCTAGCGGATCGCCTCGGCATTCTCGTCGGCTTTGCCGGCGATTGCGTCGGCCCCATAGCCGAAAACGCGGTGGCCGGACTGAACGACGGCGACGTGCTCCTGCTCGAAAACGTGCGCTTTCATCCGGGCGAAGAACGCAACGACCCCGCGTTTGCCCAACAGCTTGCAAAGCTCGGCGATCTTTACGTAAACGACGCCTTTGCGACGGCGCATCGCGCACACGCCTCGACCGAAGGCATCGCGCATCTGCTTCCAAACGCTGCGGGGCTGCTGATGCAAGCCGAACTGTCGGCACTCTCGCGACTGACCGACCACCCCGCCAGACCCTTCGTCTGCGTCGTCGGCGGCGCGAAGATCAAGGATAAGATCGACATGCTGGATCGGCTGAGCGAGTTGGTCGACGCGTTTTGCTTCGGGGGCGGGATGGCGAATACGCTGCTCGCGGCGTCGGGCGTCAACGTCGGCACCTCGTTGCGCGACGACGATCTCGAGCCGGCGCGCCATATCCTTGCGGCGATCGCAGAACGCCGCGTCGGCCTGCATTTGCCCAGCGACGCGGTCGTAGCGCTCTCGGTGGACGCGCAGGACCAAGCTCACGTCGTTCCAATCGCCGCCGTCGGGCAAGAGATGATTCTCGACATCGGGCCGGCGAGCGCACAGGCGTATGCCGGCGTGATCGAAGCCGCCAAGACGATCGTCTTCAACGGCCCGATGGGCGTCTACGAAAAGCCGGCGTACCGGCAAGGAACCCAAGTCGTCGGCGATGCGATCGCGCGCGCGACCGAGGGCGGGGCGACGAGCGTCGTCGGCGGCGGCGACGCCGCGGCCGCGGCGCATTTGCTGGGTTTCGCCCCGAAAATGACGTACGTTTCGACCGGCGGCGGTGCGACGCTGGAGTTCCTGGAGGGAAAACAACTTCCCGGAGTCGCCGCACTTGAGCATTAGAACGATCGTCGCAGGCAACTGGAAGATGCACAAGACCGCGGCCGAGACCGCCGCGTTCTTGGACGCGCTCCTGCCTCGCGTCGACGCGCTTCGCGCGCAAATCGAAATCGTCGTCGCACCGCCCTTTACTTCGTTGCAGTTGGGCGGCGAGCGCCTGCGAGATTCGCGGGTGCGCCTGGGGGCGCAGACGATGCATTGGGAGCTCAAAGGCGCCTTTACCGGGGAGGTCAGCGCGCCGATGCTGCGCGAACTCGGCGTCTCGCACGTGATTCTCGGGCATTCGGAGCGTCGCGCTTACTGTGACGAGACCGATCACAAAGTCAACTTGAAGGTGCATACGGCACTGGCGCAAGGTCTGGTACCGATTGTCTGCGTCGGCGAGACGCTCGACGAGCGCGGCGCCGGCGCGACCGACGAACGCGTCGTCTCGCAGACGCGCGCCGCACTGCTCGGCGTGGCGACGCCCGACCTCGCGAAGGTCGCAATCGCCTACGAACCGATTTGGGCGATCGGCACCGGCCAGAACTGCGAGCCTCAGGAGGCCAATAGGGTCATGGCCGTGATCCGCCGCGCGGTCGACGGCTTGGGCGCAACGCCGATTCTCTACGGCGGAAGCATGACGCCGGCAAACGTCGCGTCGTACGTGGAACGCTCCGAAATCAACGGAGGTCTGGTCGGAGGCGCCTCGCTCGATCCCGCCGGCTTCGCCACGCTGATTGAACGAGCCGTGTCATAGCGTACAGGCCCGTCGTGTTGTGCGTGCTCGACGGCTGGGGATGCCGCGATGCGACGCACGGCAATGCGATCGCGGCGGCAACCCTGCCGCATTGGCGCGCGCTTTTCGAGCGCTACCCGCACACCATGCTGCAAGCGTCGGGCGAAGCGGTCGGTCTTCCCGCGGGCGTTATGGGCAACAGCGAAGTCGGCCATATGAACCTCGGCAGCGGGCGCATCGTGCCGCAAGGCGTGACCTTGATCGACGCGGCCATCGCGTCGGGAGAGTTTGCCAGGAATGAAACGTTACGGCAGGCGTTTGCGCACGTAGCGCGCACCGGCGGAACGCTCCATCTCATGGGCCTGCTCTCCGACGGACAAGTGCACAGCTCGATCGTCCATCTCTTTGCGCTGATCGATGCCGCGGTTGCCGCCGGCGTGCCGATTGCCGTGCACTGCTTTCTCGACGGGCGCGACACGCCGCCGCGCTCGGCGATGGCCTATGTGGAACGGCTCGAGGCAAAACTCGGCGCCGTCGACCGCGCCGGAACGATCGCGAGCGTAGTCGGGCGCTACTACGCCATGGACCGCGACGCGCGTTGGGAGCGCACGCAGCTGGCGTACGATTTGCTGGCGGAGGGTTACGCGCAATTCCACGCCGGCGACGCGCTCGCCGCCGTTGCCGACGCTTACGCGCGCGGCGAAGACGACGAATTCGTGCTGCCGACGGTCGTCGGATCGCCGCGCCCGATCGAAGATGGCGACGCCTTCGTCTTCTTCAACTTTCGCCCCGACCGCGCGCGCCAGTTGACGACCGCGTTCGACGCGGGAACGACGCTCTATTACAGCGGCGGCTTCGAAGCGTTCGCGTGCCAGACGTATCGGGATCCATACTTTGCCACGATGACGAAGTACGACGAGAACTACACCAATCCGGTGCTCTTTGGCCCGCGCACGCAGCACGAGACGTTCGGCGAAGTCCTTGCACGAGCGGGCTTACGCCAGTTGCGACTTGCCGAAACCGAGAAGTACGCGCACGTCACCTACTTCTTCAACGGTGGGCGTGAGGACCGGTTCGAGGGCGAAGACCGCGAACTGATCCCATCGGACCGCACCGTGGCGACGTACGATCTCGCACCGGCAATGCGCGCGAGAGAGATCACCGATGCCGCCGTGGAGGCGATCGAGGGCGGCCGCTACGACGCTATCGTAATGAACTACGCCAATGCCGACATGGTCGGCCATACCGGCAAGTGGGAGCCGACGATCGAGGCCGTCGAAATCATCGACGAATGTTTATCGCGGCTGGTCGAGGCGACGCTTCGTGAGAATGGCCTGCTGGCCGTCACCGCCGATCACGGCAACGCCGAAACGAAGCTCGACGAGCAGAACAATCCTCTAACCGCGCACACGACCAACCCGGTGCCGTTTATCCTCATCGCTAACGGCTTGCATGGGAGCTTAGCGGACGGCGGCAAGCTAGGCGACGTCGCGCCAACGTTGCTGAACCTCATGGGGCTTCCGATTCCTGCCCAAATGACTGGGCGCAATCTTTTCGAGGCGTCGCGCTCGTAAAATTCATGCAACTCACAGGCGCCCTTACGGTGGCGTTCAGGAACGTGTGAGAGCATGGCGTGGACGGCCCAGAGGAGGGTCCCACGATGGCGCATCAGCGCAAAGAGATCCACGACGTTCTGATATTCGCGCAAGGTTTGGTCTACTTCATCTTCGTCGGTGCCGCAACGGTCGCAATCGCCGTCGCAGCACACGTGCACTAGGTCCGCATGCAAAACATACGAGACTCCAAATCCAGCGTAGATGGTCGCGCGGCGGGAGCGCAAACTCGCGCCCCGCCTCGTAAACTTACGAAGCGCGATAGCAACCACTCGCATCAATCGCAACGCAGCGGTTGCCTACCATAATCGAACGAATTCGATGATCCCAAAACGAAAGGACGTGGACGACAACGGGGCGCAGTTTGCCGATAAGCTCCCGCGCTCGCTGGGAGACGGCAACCGCGTCCTTTACCCAGCGCGGATGGTCCTGCGGGAGGAGCGCAGTCTCGAGCTCGGCCTCGGCAACCGCCGGAACGACGGCCTCGGAACGTCCCGCCTCGAGGCGCGCGGAGAGCGCGGCAGGCGTTTCGTCGAGTTCAATACGGCGCAGCATGAGACTCGCGCTTTAGCTTGGCAATGGCGCTCAAATGCAGTTGCGACGCGCGTTGCGCCGAAATCGCCAAACGCCTCCCAACAGAGCGCAACGAGTTTCCCTTGAAGTAGTGCAGCAGCACGACCTCGCGCTGGCGCCGGGGAAGGCCCGCGATAAGCGCCGCGAGCTGCGCGCTTTCGGAGCGGCGCTCCACGATCCGCGCGGGGTCCTCGCCCCAGTCGTTCACCAGCGATTCGCCGAGCGGCAGCGGCGCATCGAGCGAGAGCGGCTGCCCCCAATAGACCGCGGCAATGGCGCGGCGATATCCGGGACAGCGCTCCTCCATCTCGTTCGGCGTCGGAACCGCACCGAGCGCGGCGGCGATGGCGTAACGCTGGTTCTCGCCGTCGCGCACCATCCGGCGGGCGCGTTCGGAGACCGGATCCATACGGCGGATTCCGTTGAGCATCGCACCGACGACGAGACGCCGCGCGTAGTCGTCAAGCTGCGGGCCCCGGCCGGGATCGAAGGAATCGACGGCGCGGATCAGGCCGATGGAACCGTCGCCGACGAGATCGTCGAGATCGAAGCTGGGCACCAGCCGTTTGAGCCGTCGCGCGAGCTTTTTCACGATCGGCAGCAAGCTGCGGATCCGCCCGTCGCGATCAACGGCGTTCATCGCGCACTCCCCAAGCGAGAGGCGATCAAGGCGGCAAAACCCGCGCCGTCGCTACGCGCTATCCCTTGCGCCACCAGTTCCAGCTCGTAGTCGCCGAGCATACCGCTACTCGCGATCAGCGGGCGCAGCATGGGCGCGAGCAAGATGGACTCGAGCATCTCGCCCGCGCGGCGCGCGCTAACGCTATCCACGCTGGAGGTTGTTGGCGATGCGCAACATCTCATCAGCCGCCTGGACGCCTTTTGCATTGGCTTCGTACGCGCGCTGCGCGGTGAGAATCTGCATCATCGCGTCAATAATCGTGACGTTCGACTCTTCGAGCATCCCGAAGTCCAGCTTGGGACCGTCCGGCGAACCCGCGGTGACGTCTCTTGCTCCTCCCGACTCGGGCGTCGCTGCGAAAACCGCGCCGTCGAGCGGTCGTAGATGCTCGGGCGCCGCAAACTCGGCGAGACGAATGCGGCCGAGCATGCGAGCACCGACGGCAAAGGTCGCGCGAACGCTTCCGTCGCCGCCAACCGTTACGGTAAGCGCGTCGCGAGGAATCGTGATGCCCGCGAGCCGGTAATCCGCAGCATTGCGCAGCGTTCCGTCCGCGCTGCGCGAAAACGCTCCGTCGCGCGTATAAAGTCTGCGCCCGCGGCCGTCGACCACGGTGAAAAACCCGGGGCCGTCGATTGCAAGATCGAACGGACCGCCGCTTCGGGCCAACTTGCCCTGGGCGAAGAGCACGCGCGAACCGAGCGCAACGGTTCCCAACCCCTGCCCGCCGGGCGCGATCAGCTCGGCGAAGCTCTGTGCCGATCCCTTGAATCCGACGACGCCGGCGTTGGCGAGGTTATCGGCAATCGTATCGAGGTTACGCTGCTGGGCCGCCATGCCGCTGGCGGCGGCAAAGAGCGCGCGATCCATGCCGGTACGCTCCTTATTTCACGCGGGCCGTGTCGGCCGACTTCTGACGCGTGGCATCGATTGCGGCGACGGCCTTCTCCGCGCTCTCAAACGAGCGCTCCGCGGAGAGCACGTCGATCATTTCGGCGATCGCATCGACTGCCGGGCCTTCCAAGAACCCGCTCCGTACGCGGCTGGCCGGCGGAAGGCCGAGCGCGCGCGCGTCGACGATGCCGCCCGATGGAACGCGCAGCGCGCCGTGAAGCCCCAGTACCACGCGCCCCCGGCAATCGTGCAACGTTCCGTCGGCTTCGCGGATGAAGCCGCCGGCTCTCGTCTCGCTCACGCGACCGGCGGAGTCGCGTACGCGGAACGCGCCGCGGCCGAGAATCGCGAGATCGAAATCGCGGCCGGTATGCCGCAACGCGCCGCCTTCGCCCGACGTCCGTCGCGCGATCGTGACCCCCAGCGCGGTCAGGAAACCCCGCGCATCGATGCGGCGAAATCCGTCGGTCGAAACGTTGGCCAGATTCTCGGTCGCGATTTCAAGGCGCGTTCGCGCCGCGACCATGGCGCTGGCCGCCCATGCTATTCCGTCCATGCGCGCATGGTAGCGAACGGGCTTGGCCGAATCGTTTCCGCACGATGGCCGGCCCGCGATTCCTCGCATATGCGTTCGTGGCGACGCTTGCCGCGGCGTGCAGCTCGCCCGCGGCCCAGGAACGCACCGGTGCCGCCGAGCTTGCCGCGGTTGCGCCGCTGCGCACGCAATACTCCGGCGTCGTGATGGGCTTCGACATCCGCCGGCCAAACACGCTGATCGTCAGCCTCGACTTGCAAAGCTACATCGACATGGACGACGATGCCGTCACCGCGATGCAGCGAAACGTGCTGCGACGCTGGCGCGCTGCTTGGAGCGCCGCCCATCCGCACGCGCACGCGGTGCTGCACGTGCGCTTCATCGACTTTATCGGCCGCAAGGTCGCCGACGAATCGACGACGGTCTAGAGCCTCGCGAGAACCCCTTGCGTGAACGTTTGCGTCGAAACCGGCGCGCCGCCCGAGCGCGCGACCTCGGCCGTGCGTAAACCGTCGGCGTAGGCGCGGTCCACCGCGCGCTCGATGCGCGTCGCGGATGCATCGTCGGCGAGGCTGTGGCGCAGCAGCATGGCTGCCGAGAGAATCGCCGCCGTTGGATTTGCGACGTCCTTGCCGGCCAAGTCGGGCGCGGTGCCGCCGATCGGCTCGTAGAGCCCAAACTGCCGCCCCGGAGCGCCCCCGGCACCGAGGCTGGCGCTGGGGAGCGTCCCGAGGGAACCGGTGAGAATCGCGGCTTCGTCGGAAAGGATGTCGCCGAACATATTTTCGGTAACGATCACGTCGAAATCTCCCGGCCGCGCGACGAGCTGCATCGCCGCGTTGTCCACCAGCAGATGCTCGAGCCGCACGTCGGGATACTCCGCCGACACCTCATTGACGACTCGCCGCCATAAACGCGACGTCTCCAAGATGTTCTGCTTGTCGACCGAGGTGAGGTGCTTGCGCCGCTCGCGCGCCAAGTCGAAAGCGATGCGCGCGATGCGTTCGACCTCCGGCGCGCGATAGATCATCGTGTCGACCGCCTCGTCGACGCCGTCGACGGTTCGCTGTTCCTTCGGCTGCCCGTAATAGATGCCGCCGGTCAGCTCGCGCACGACGATCAGATCGAGGCCGCGCACGATCTCGGGCCGCAGCGACGAGGCGTCTTCGAGCCCCGGAAAGACGCGCACCGGCCGCAAGTTCGCGTAGAGTTCGTAGTCGCGGCGCAGCAAGAAGAGTGCGTACTCGGGACGTTGCACCAGCGGAAGTCCGTCGTACTGCGGCAGGCCGACGCTGCCAAAGAGGATCGCATCGCTGCCGTCGCAGAGCGCTTTAGTCTCCGGCGGCAGCGGGGTCAGCCCCGCGGCCAGCGCCGCCGCGCCGACCGGCGCCGCCGTGCATTCGACGTCGGGCCGGACGCACCGCAAAACCTCAGCAGCGCAAGCGATAACCTCCGGGCCGATGCCGTCGCCCGGCAGCACCGCAATCAATAGACGGTGATGCGCTTGGTGTCGTCGTGTTTGGGCGGAGGCTCGACCGGCGCGATCGCTTCGGCTGGGACCGCCGCGGCCGCGAGCGCGCCGTTCCCTACCGCGCCCTCGGTCCGTTCGAGCAACGCGAGATGCGTCATCAGCAGGCTGCGCAGCTCGCTCTTGGCTTTCTCGGTCGCTTCAACCGCGCGCTGCTGCTCGCGTCGCACGTCGGAGATCGTATCGCTGTAGCCGGCGATCTCGCGTTCGTTGGCCAAGCGCGCCTGCTCTCGAATTAGGTCGGCCTCTTTATGTGCCGACGCCTTGACCTCGTCGGCCGTGCGCTGAGCCAGCACCAAGGTGTTTTGCAACGACTCTTCGATCGCTTTGAAATGGCTCACGCGCTCCTTGAGGTCGGCGATCTCCGCCTCCAAGGCGGCCCGCTGCTGCGCTTCGTCCTCCAGCGTCTCAATGATTTCGTCGAGAAACTTGTCGACGTCGGCGCGATCGTAGCCCTGAAGCGCCTTCTTGAAACTCTTGTGCTGTATGTCGACCGGGGTGATCTTTTCCATCGCTTCGTGTCCTATGTTCTATTGGCCATGAAATCGAAGGTGCCGTCGGCCATCATCGAGTCGCGCAAGCCTGCGGCGTTCACGACGATGCCGGCGGGGACGACCAGGTAAATAGACTCGGCGAGCTTTTGGATCTTACCGTCGATCGTGTACGCGACCCCCGAGGTAAAATCCACGACGCGCTGCAGAAGCGTTCGATCCGCGTTTTGCAGGTTCATGATGACGACCTGCCGGTTGCGCAGCGAATCGGCAATCTCGACGACGTCTTGATAGCTGCGCGGGGAGTAGACGCTCACCTGCGTGCCGCCGCGCCGCCCGGCGTTCGACAGCGGTACGACGCGCCCCGACGGCACTTCGTCCTCATAAAACTCGTCTTCGTCATCGCGAATCGAGAAAAACGAGCCGATCTTGCTGAACACGCTCACGTGTGCCTCCCATCAATGCGCCGGCCAAAGAGCGCCTCTCCGATGCGCAGCATCGTCGAGCCCGCTCGCAGCGCTTCGCGCCAATCTCCCGACATGCCGATGGAAAGCGTACTTCCACCTATGCGTGCCAAGGTCTTGGCAGCGAGCTCAAATGCGCGCAATATTGCGTCGCGGTCGGCGCCCAGCGGTCCCATCGCCATGACGCCCTCGAGGCGTAAGCCCGCCTGGCCTCGGAGCGTTTCGGCAAGCCGTTCGGCCTCATCGGGACGACATCCAAAGCGATCGGTGGGCGTAACGTTGAGCTGCAGCAGCACCGGCAGCGCCGCGCCGCGCTCGTGCGCCGCCCTTCCAAGCGCGATGCCGGCTTCGGCGCGATCGACGCTCTGGACGACGTCAAACGTCGCGGCGATGGCTTTCGCCTTGTTGGTCTGCACGTGGCCGATGAAGTGCTTGCGCACGGCGGGCAGCAGCGGAAACTTGCGGCGCGCCTCTTGCAGGTAGCTCTCACCGAGATCGGTCAAGCCCGCTTCGATCGTCTGGGCGACTATTTCCGCGGGCTGGCGCTTGCCGACCCCAACCAGCGTGACGCCGCCCGGGTCGCGCCCATCTTTATGCAGTTCCTCGTCGATTGCGCTGCGCAGCGCTCGATAGCGTGCCTCGACGCCTTGCGTCATCCACGCGCCGGCTTGACCGGCCGGGCTTCCGTGCGGGGGCCGGGCCGGGTCGCACAGTAGGCGATTCCGATGACTCCGACGATAATCATCGGCAGGGCGTAAAGCTGGCCGCCGGTCAGACCCATCCAGCTAAAATCGGTCTGACGCCACATCTCCGCGATCGTTCGCGTGATGCCGTAGCACGTGAACCAGGTCCATGCGACGACACCGTCTTTGGGTTTGAGGCGGTAGACGATCAAGAGGATCGGCAGCGTCAGGATGTCGAGAATCGCCTCATAAATCTGTGAAGGGTGGCGATATGCCGGGGCGCCCGGAGCGGAGGGAAAGACCAAACACCAGGGATGGTCGGGACGACAAACGTCTCCCCACAGCTCGTCGTTGATGAAGTTCACGATTCGCACCAGCGTGATGCCGACGGGCAGCATCATCACGACCTCGTCGCCGACGACCACGTATTTTAGGCCGGGGTGCTGTCGAATAAAAATCCAGATCGCCACCAGCACGCCGATCAGTCCGCCGTGGAAGGCCATCCCGCCGTTCCAGACCGCGATAAAGTTGATCGGGTTGGAGAAATAAAACGAGGCGTCGTGCTTGCTGATGATGTCGTTGATGACGAAGAAGGTTCGCCCGCCGACCAGCACGCCGATCAGCGCGTAGAAGAGAAAATCCTGAATTTGCTGCTTGGTGAGGCCTAGGCGGCGCAGCCCGGCCGGGCGGCTCATCCACAGATAGACGCAGACGAACGCCACCAAATAGGCGATGCCGTACCAGTGGATGCCGAATCGCGGACCGAGGTGAATCGCGACCGGGTCGATGTTTGTCGGATAGGTGAACCAGTGCTGCATTTATAACAATCTTTGACGGATGACCGCGACGACACATATCACCGCCGGCATCGCCTTCCTTGCGGGCCTCGTTTCCTTCGTTTCGCCGTGCGTCCTTCCGATGGTACCGGCCTACCTCTCGCTGCTCACGGGAGAGAGTCTCGAAGACCTCAAGAGCGAGCCGGCGGGTCGCGCCCGGGCGCAAACGATGGCGCACGCCTTCGCGTTCGTCGCCGGATTCAGCCTCATCTTCGTCGGATTGGGCTTGAGCGCCAGCGCGATCGGCGGCGCGCTGGATTCAAATCGCGTCCTGATCTCGCAGATCGGGGGCGTACTCGTCGTCGTTTTGGGTTTGCACATGATGGGCATGCTACGCATTCCGGTGCTGATGATGGACGCGCGGCTGCACCTTCAGCACGACCGGCGCACGCTGTGGACCTCCGGCTTGGTCGGCATCGCGTTCGCTGCGGGGTGGTCGCCCTGCATCGGCCCGATTCTCGCCGGCATCTTGGCCATCGCATCGCAACAGCACAGCGGCCAAGCCGCGCTTCTGCTTTCGTTCTACTCTCTGGGTTTGGCGCTGCCGTTTCTAGCGACCGCGATGGCGATCGGCGTGATCCTCCCGTTGCTGGCCCGCATCAAGTCTTCGTTGCCCGCGATCGAGTTTGCGTCGGGCGCATTCCTCGTCGTCGTCGGTCTGGTTCTCGTCAACAATGCGTTCCTCAACGTCGCAGGATGGTTCTATCAATTTGTACCGCAACCGAATCTTTAACTTAAAGCAGACGCTCGTCATCGCGGCCGCCGCGATCGCCGTACTTTGGGCCGATCAGTACAGCAAGCACCTGATCGTCAAGCTCTGCCTCCCCGACGCCCCGGCATGCCGTACGATCATCCCGAACCTTCTGAGATGGACCTACGAGCGCAACGTCCACGGCGCTTTCGGCCTCTTCGGCAGCAGCAGCGTCATGCTGATCGGGATGGCGATCGTCGTGCTGGTGCTCTTCTGGTTCAGCTTCCGCGAGGCTGCGGCGCAATCACAGACCGTTCGCATCGCGTTCGGCATGATCGTGGGAGGCGCGATCGGCAACGTCGTCGACCGTCTGCACTACGGTTACGTCATCGACTTCATCGACTTTTACCGGATCTGGCCGAACATCTTCAACGTTGCCGACTCGTGCATCACGGTCGGCGTCGGCCTTCTGCTCCTCTCGAGTCTTGTTGCACGTCGTCACCGCTGAACAAGCCGGGAAACGCACCGACGTCGTCGTCGCTTTTCTTTGCGGAGCCTCGCGCTCGCTCATAACCCAGAGCGCGCGGCGCGGCGAGGTGCTCGTCAACGGCAGCCCGGTCAAACCAAGCCGCCCGCTCGAAACCGGCGACGTGCTCGAGTTCGAAATTGCGCAACCGCCGGTGCTCGTGGCGCGGCCGGAGCCGATTCCGCTCGACGTCGTCTACGAAGACGACGATCTGCTCGTCGTCAACAAGCCGGCCGGAATGGTGACGCATCCCGCGCACACCATCACCAGCGGCACGCTCGTCAACGCGCTGCTCGCGCACGTGCACGCGGCCCTGCCGGGCGATCTGCTGCGGCCGGGGCTCGTCCATCGGCTCGATCGCGACACCTCCGGTCTGCTCGTCGTCGCGAAGCGCGAAGAGAGCCTGCGAGCGCTCGGCCTAGAGATGAAAGGGCGGCGCGTCGAGCGCGAGTATCTCGGATTGGTCCGCGGCGTCCCGCAGCATCCTTTGGGCACGATCGAAGGGCCGATCGGACGCGATCCACGCAATCGTTTGAAGTTCACGATCGTCGACGAGGGAAAACCGGCGGTGACGCACTACGAGCTGCGCGAAAACTTTGCGGAGCACGCCGAACTGCTCTTTCGCCTCGAAACCGGGAGAACGCACCAAATTCGCGTGCACCTGGCGGCGATCGGCCATCCGCTTCTCAACGATCCGCTCTATGGCAAGGCGGAATCGCGCTTCGCGCTTCCGGGACAAGCGCTCCACGCATGGCGCCTTACGTTTCGCCACCCGAGCACCGGCGAAGCGATGACGTTCGAAGTGCAGCCGCCTGCCGCTTACGTGGATGCCAAAGCGCTCGTGAGCGCCGGGCGTGGAGGGAGCGATGGTGCCCAGCGGTAAGTCAGAGGGCTGCCAAACCCGCAGAAAAAGGAGCTTTTATGAAGGGACGCCTCAAACTCGTGGCGCCATTTGTCGCGGCGCTCGCAATCGCCGCATGTAACGCCGGCGGCTCGCCGAGCCTGCCGGTGTCGGAAGGCGCCATCGGCGCGCAAGCCATCCACATTCCCCAGTGGCAAGCAAACCATTCGGCTCACGCTGCTTGCAGCGGCAGCCGCATCGGCCAGGCGCAGTGCGACGTCCTGATCGAGAACGGCGGCGCCCACTCGATGTACGCTGGCTGGGACGCAAAGGACCTTGAAGCGGCCTACGACCTTCCTTCCTCTACCAAGGGGAAGGGCCAGAACGTCTATATCGTCGATGCGTACGACAATCCGGACGTCGTCAGCGACTTTGCCGCGTACCGCAAGGGGATGGGCCTGCCCACCGGCACGCTCAACAAGTACAACCAAGACGGCCAAATGAGCAACTACCCGCAAGGCAGTCCCAACTGGGGCGTCGAGATCGATCTCGACGTCGAGATGGCCTCCGCCAGTTGCCCGAAGTGCACGATCAACCTCATCGAAGCCAACTCCAACCAGTGGAGCGACCTCGAAGCGGCCGAGGAAGAGGCCGTTACGCTTGGCGGGACGATCGTCAGCAATAGCTACGGCGGCAGCGGCGGCAGCGAGTCGGCTTTTGACAAAAAAGGCGTGACGTATCTTGCCAGCGCGGGCGACAGCGGCTACGGCGTCTACGATCCGGCGGTATTCTCGAGCGTCATCGCGGTCGGCGGCACCTTCCTCAACAACGCAAGCGGCAAGCGCAAGTACAGCGAAGTGGTCTGGCCCGACACGGGCGGCGGGTGCGGAAGCGGCGAGAGCAAGCCGAAGTGGCAGAAGGATCCCGACTGCTCCTCGCGTACCGCCAACGACGTCGCCGCGGTCGCGGTGAATGCCACCGAGTACGACAGCTATGACGAAGGCGGCTGGATTACGGTTGATGGAACCAGCATCTCCTCACCGCTGGTCGCCGGCATGGTGGGCCTCGCCGGTAACTCCACCAAACAAGATGGCGGCAAGAAGCTCTGGACGCTCTCCAAGGCCGACCTAAAGAAGGACATCTATCCGGTAACCAGCGGCAGCGACGGTTCGTGCGGCGGCGAGTATCTCTGCACCGCCGGAACCAAGCAGTTCGGAATCTACTCCGGCCCGACCGGCTGGGGAACGCCCCACGGAGTCGGCGCACTCTAAAGCTCCGAAAAGCTCCTAAGGCGAGATGAACTCGGCGTTCGAGCTTCTCTCGAAAGATGGTGGCGCGAGACGCGGGCGGTTGAAGCTGAAGCACGGCGTTGTTGAGACGCCGTGCTTCATGCCGGTCGGCACGGCGGCAACCGTGAAGGGATTGACGCCCGCCGAGCTGCGAAGCGCGCAGGCGCAGATCGTGCTTGCCAATACGTATCACCTCTGGCTGCGGCCCGGTCGCGAGACGATCGAGGGTGCCGGCGGTTTGCATCGCTTCATGGCTTGGGACGGACCGATCCTTACCGATTCGGGCGGGTTTCAGGTCTTCAGCTTAGAGAGCCGGCGCGAGGTCGACGACGACGGCGTCACGTTTCGCTCGCATTTTGACGGCAGCGTGCACCGCTTCACGCCCGAGAACGTCGTCGCATTTCAAGAGGCCATCGGCAGCGACGTGGCGATGGTGCTCGACGTCTGCGTGAAGCTGCCGTCGGAGCGAGCGCGGCTCGAGGAGTCGGTGCGGCTGACAACGGCTTGGGCGCAGCGCTGCGCAAACGCGCGGGCCTCCGCGTCGACGCTGCTTTTCGCCATCGTGCAGGGCGGTCTGGACCCCGAGCTGCGCGCGCGCAGCGCGCGCGAGATCGTCGACATCGACCTTCCCGGCTATGCGATCGGCGGACTCTCGGTCGGCGAAGCGCGCGAGCAGATGTACGCGACCGCGCGCGCAACGGCGGCGCTGCTCCCGGAGGAAAAGCCACGCTATCTCATGGGGGTCGGGACGGTGCCGGACCTTTTGGAAGCGATCGACGCCGGGCTGGATCTTTTCGATTGCGTCTATCCGACGCGCTGCGGGCGCAACGGGCGCGCGATGACGCGTGACGGCGAGCTCAACCTCTTCAACGCCGGCTTCACGCGAGATTTCGCGCCGCTCGACGCGCGCTGTGACTGCGCGACGTGCACGACGTTCTCCCGCGCCTATCTCGCGCATCTCTTCCGCAACAAAGAGATGCTCGGACCGCGCTTGCTCTCGTATCACAACGTCTATCTCGTCGACGATTTGATGCGCGAAGCGCGCGCCGCAATCGAGGCGCGGGAGTGGACGAGCTTTCGCGCCCGTTGGCGGACGCGCGCTTAGGCCGCGCCCGCCAAATTCCGCACGACGCGCGCGCAGTCCGCGCAGATTTCCGGATGGCCGGGATCCGTGCCGAGTTCGCGGTACTTCCAGCACCGCACGCATTTTTGGCCGTCGGCCGGCGACAACTCGAAGGTCTCCGCATCGCCGGCGTTCAGCGTCAGCCGTGAGACGACCAGCGCCTCGCGCAGGTTGTCGCCAAGCGCGAGCAGACGTTTGTACGTTGGAGACGGCACCGTAAGGCGAACCTGCGCTTCGAAGTCGCGCGGCTGCGCCGATGCGGCCACTCGGGCGCGCAGCGCGCGCAGTTGGCGCCAGAGCGCGAGGTCGCTTTCGGAGGCCGCATTTCGCCAGCGGTTGACGTCGAACGAACTCTCGAAAACGCTTTCGGTCTGCGCGCGGCGCCATTGGGGAAGATGCTGCCACGCCTCCTCGGCGGTAAACGAAAGCACGGGCGCGACGATCGTAAAGAAGCGCGTCGCGATGTAGAGCAGTGCCGACTGCGCGCTGCGGCGGCGCGGATCGCCGGCCGCGCGCGAGTAGAGCGGATCTTTGAGCGCGTCGAAAAAGAGGCTCGACATCGAGCTTTCGAAATCGACGATGCGTAAATAGGCGTCGTGAATCTCGCATGCATCGTACGCGTCTTTGACGCCGGCGGCAAACGCGTCGGTGACGGCGCAAGCGAGCCGGTCGATCGGCTCCATCGTCTCGCGCGCGACGACGTCCGCAGCGGAAAGGTCCTCCAAATTGGAGAGCATGAAGCGCATGCGATTTCGCAGGTTGCGGTAGACGCGTCCGACCTGGTCGACGACGTTGGGCCCGAAGCGGACGTCGTCGATGGGTTCGACCGAGGCCGCCCACAATCGCAAGACGTCTGCCCCCCAACGCGTCATTGCATCGCTTGCATCGATGCCGGTTCCCCGCGATTTCGACATCGGCCGGCCTTGCTCGTCGTTCACCCAGCCGTTCTTCATCACGCGGCGGTACGGCGCGCGGCCCTTGATGGCGACGGCCGTGATCAGCGAACTGCGAAACCAGCCGCGAAACTGATCGCCGCCTTCGAGCACGAGGTCGCTCGGCCAGGGCATCCCGTCGCGTCCGAGCACGGCCAGGTGGGTCACCCCGGACTCAAACCAAATGTCGACGATGTTCTTCTCTTTCTCGAGATCGGACCGGCCGCAGCGCGGGCAGACGAAGCCTTCGGGAAGATAGGTCTGCACCGGATCGCTCCACCACGAACCTGCGCCGGCCTCGGCAAAGCGCTTAGCGGCAAGCCGCGCGACGCGCGGGTCGAGGATTGCTTCACCGCATTCCCTGCAGGCCAAAGACGGAATGGGCGTTCCCCACGTGCGCTGCCGCGAGAGGCACCACTCGGGATGCGTTTCGATCATCTGGCGCTGACGCGCGCGCCCCCACTCCGGCGCGTACTCGACGGCGTCGGTCGCATCGAGCGCCCGCTGACGAAGCAGGTTTTGATCCATCGCGAGAAACCACTGTGCCGTCGCACGGAAGATCACGGGATTTTGACAGCGCCAGCAATGCGGATAGGAATGCTCGTACTCCGCCGCGCTCCAGAGCGCGCCGCTCGCGCGCAAGTCGTCGACGATGCGCGCGTTGGCCGCAAAGATGTTCATGCCCGCGTAGGGCCCGGCTTCGGCGGTGAAACGGCCGGCCGCATCGACCGGATTGAGAATCGGCAGACCGTATTTCATTCCGGTATCGAAGTCGTCGGCACCGTGCCCGGGCGCCGTGTGAACGACTCCCGTCCCGGTCTCCAAGTCCACGTATGGGGCGAGCACGACCGTCGAATCGCGATCCATGAACGGATGGCGGACCGCGACGCCGTCGAGCTCTTCGCCGAGCGCGCGACCGATCAAGGTCGCGTCTGCGAATCGCTCGCCCAGCGCGCGCTGCGCGAGCGCCTCGGCAACGATGAGCATCTCGCCGCCCACCCGGTAGAGCCCGTACGTTGCATCGGCTCGCAACGCAAGTGCCACGTTCGCCGGCAGCGTCCACGGCGTCGTCGTCCAGATAAGGAACGAGACGGGCCCAGTTGCTGGAGCGCTCGAGGTGACTCGGGAGATAATCGCGTCTCGCTGTTCCGGCGAGGCGGTGAAACGGACGTAGATCGACTGCGACGTGCGCTGCTCGTACTCGATCTCCGCTTCGGCCAGCGCCGTTTCATCGTGGATGCACCACAGCGTCGAGCGCAGGCCTTTATAAATTTGCTGGCGCTCGGCCAGATCGGCAAGCGCGTTGACGATCGTCGCCTCAAAGGAGGGATCGATCGTGCGGTACGGATTATCGATAAACCCGAAGGTGCCCATACGGCGTCGCTGCTCGCGCTGACGGTCGAGCCAGTACAGGGCGCGTTCCTTGCACTGAGCGCGCAGTTCGAGCGGATCGACAGCGTGGAAATCCTTGATTCCTAAGTGCTTGAGCGTTTCGTATTCGATGGGCAACCCGTGCATGTCCCAGCCGGGAACGAACTTGGCATACTTTCCGTCGAGCAGCGCGATCTTCACGAACATGTCCTTGAGCACCATGTTCAGGAAATGACCCATGTGCAGCTCGCCGTTGGCATAGGGCGGCCCGTCGTGCAAAATCCACGGACCCCCGGGCGCGTTTCTTTCCAGGCGCCGTTCGTAGGTCCCGTGCTCCACCCACCACGCGACACGCTGCGGCTCGCGTTTGGGAAGATCCGCCTTCATCGGAAAGTCGGTCTTCGGCAGATTCAACGTGCTGCGGTAATCCATCACTCGTCGCCTAAAAGTTCGCCGAGGACCTCAAAGTTTCGCTCCGCAGCCGCTTGGACGACCGGGAGGCGCCGCGACAGTTGGGCCGAGAGGTCGTCGTGCTCCGCGACCAGCCGGTCGACGAGCTGGTCGATTGCCTCGCCGCTCGGGCGCGGTTTGCCCGGAATCCAGAGCGGCTGCAGCGGATAGTCGAGATCTTCGCAGAGCGCGGTCACCTTGGGATCGTAGGGCACGGCAAGAAACGGAACCGCAAAGCGTGCGGCCAGGACCAGCGCGTGGAGGCGCATGCCGATCGCTACCCGAGCCCTCCGCAGAATCGCGGCCGCCTTTTCCAGCGTGCATTCCGGCAGGAGGACCGGAGCCGACGAGCAGGCGCGAATTACGTCGGTCGACAGGGCGGCATCGCCGGCCCCTCCCAGCGGCAGAAAGGCCGCGCGCACGTTGTGGCGCTCGGCGAGGCGGTCTACGGCTCGCGCCAGCACGGGTATCCCATCCCGAAACGAAGCGACCTTTCGAACGCTGATCACGGCATAGGCGCCGCTCTCGGGCCCGAGCCCATCGGGCGCAAGGTCGGTACGCGCTTGGGGCCGGTCGTACAGAAAGACCGGATCGGCCGTCTGCTCGACGGGGGCGTTGGGCAAAAGCTCTTCGAGCAGCCGCAGCGACCGTCGATCGCGCACGGTCGCGCGATCGAGACCCTTGCAAAACGCTTGCACCACCCAGCGTCCCCAAAAATCGAGCGGTCCGACGGATTGCGCGAAGATCATCGCCTTGCGCCCGGTACGAATCGCTTCGCGCACGATGCCGGCGTAGTAGAGCAGACTGCGCAGGCTCGTTTCGCTTTGCATCAGGCCCCCGCCGCCCGAAAGCACGACGTCGGCCCGTCCGATGGCCGTGCGAACGGCGCGCCAATCCCATCGCGGCGTCGCATCGACGCAATAGTCGGCCGCAGTGCGCTGCGGCGTTGCCGACAGCACCTCGATCGATGCCGCCGGAAAGTCGCGGCGCAGCCGTTCGACGATCACTTCGAGCAGCGCTTCGTCGCCCAAGTTGCCAAAGCCGTAGTAGCCGGAGATCAGCACTCGCGCCGTGGAAGAGCTCAGGACAGGCTCCGCGGGTAGAGGCTGCGCCGATAGATCCAGAGCAGCACCGCCCCAACGATTGCGCCGGCCACGAGCCCGTTAACGATCCGCAGAACCGAAATCTCGATCGGGGTGTGCAAGTGCGAAAACGTATCGATCACGTCTCCGATCCCCACCCCGATGCACAGCGCCAAGAACCATCCCACTGCGCGCCGGTGCGGTGGCAGCAGCGCCGGCAGCAGCATCATCGCGGGAAACCCGATCAAGAACTCCTTGAAGCGTGGCCGGACGCTCAGCGTGGCGGTCAGCAGGTGGCGCAGTGCAAGCTCGACGGGCGACGGCGAGACCTCGCTGTCGTTGCCGCTGCGCACGAGCATCAGCGCGCCTGCGGCGACGATCGCGATACCGGCCAACAGCTGATAGGTGAGAACCGGCGAGAGAAAGACGTCGCGCGGCCGTTCGACGCCCGAGCCGAAGCGCCGGTCGAAGAGGTAGAGCGCGAGCGCAATCAGTGGCGGAAGCGCCAGCACGAGCCGGACGCCTCGAAAGCGTTCGATCTCCTCCATTGCAAGCGGTGCGCTCATGAGGCCGACGACGACCAGCGCGCCAAGCAGTGCGACGCCCGTCGCGGCCAGGGTCCAGCCCACACTGCGGACGAGCTGCGTGCCGGCACTGCTCGCGGGCGTTTCGTTCCAGGCTGGGATCAACATCAAGATGGCCGCGGTTGCAAAGAGCAGCGCGCCGGCCAGGGCAACGGCGGAGCGGGCGAACGCGTCGTGATGCGTCAGCAGGCCCGCGAGATAGAGCGCGATCGTTACGCCGTAAGCGACGGCGGCGATCCGCCGGCCATACCAGCCGAAGAACTCGAGCAGCAGCACGAAAATCGACGGCACCGCGAGCGCCGCCAGCCCGACGAGCACGCGATTGTTCCCGCGGTACTGCGGAATCGGCGTCGCGCGGCCGAGGCGAAAGCCGGCGGCGCGAAGCTGATCGGCGATCTCCTTGACCATCTCGACGTTGGTCGCCTCGACGGAAAGGTCGCCGTCTTGGTGCGCCCACGGGCGCAAGTAGGCCACGCGGACGTTGCGTTCGCGAACCCCCAGAACGTAGCGCGCAACGACCTCGTCGAGCTTGAGCTTATCCAGCTCCGTCTTGGCGATGGCCTGAACGCGAACGGTCCTGCCGGGAATCAGGCGCGCCAGCGTGTCGTTGCCCTTCTGCACCTGGCTCGCGTCGTACGTCTCAATCGATCCGAAGTTGAAGACGTGACGCTTGAACGCTTCTGCGGTATCCTGCAAATGGTCCGGGTAGCCGACGACCGCATTGCTCAGGCCGAAGAAGACGACAGTCGAGACCTTCGGGTCGTAGGCGAGCACGTCGTCGAAGAGCGCGTCGATCTGAGGCGCCTTGAAGCGTTCGTCATTCTGAGCGCGGGACGACCAGCAGGCCGAGGCGGTGGGCCAGCGCGATTTCGTCCGTGGGGATGCCTAGGCCGACCGTGTTGAAGTAGTCGATCTGCGTCCTAACCTCGATGACCCACGGCGCAGTCGTCCGCAAGACTCGCACGGTTTTCGGGCTAAAATGCAACGCCAACTGGGCGAGGTAGCGCCGGTACGTCGGGGGATCCGAAACCACGAGGTAGATGGCCCCGGCATCGACGCGGCGGCCGGCGACCAAGGAGGCGAGCAGCGGATCGCGCAGCGGCGAGAGACGCGACTGGTTGAGCAGCGCCGCTCCCGTCGTCGCGTAGGCCTTTCCGTTATAGCCGACGTTCGCGCCGAGCTCTTCGGTGAGCGCCAGCGAGGTCAGGCCCGCGCGCCGCAACGCAATCAGGAACGCGGCCGGATTGTAGTTGTACGAGCGCGCCAGGGCGTCGAGATCGGTGAAGTCCATGGCAAGCTCGACGCGGTTCGCGTGCGATTCCGTTCGAACGCGAAATGCCGCAACGGCCAGCGAGGCGATCAGAGCGACGAGCAAGACGATTGTCGCATAGCGCGTTCGGAAAGTAAAAAGCGTCACGAAGCGGGTGTGTTCGCCCAGCGGCGCAGTTTTTCTGCCAGGTAATCACAGAAGGGCCCGCCGTAGGCGAGCCCTCCTGCCGTCGCGTATGCACGGATCCCTTTTTGTCGGGCCACGCATACCGGGTGTGGGCGACGCTTGTCGCTTCATCGCGAAGGCTCGCTGCCCACAAGTCGAGCGACGCGGATGGTCGGGCTTCAAGGGTAGCAGATTATCCCCTCGAAGGGAAGCGTCACCATTTCGGCGCGCGCTTTTCGAGAAACGCGCTAATGCCTTCGCGCGCATCGGGCTCGAGTGCGTTTGCGGTCATAACTTCTTTAGTGTAATCGTACGCGGATGCTTGATCCAGATCGATTTGCTCGTAAAAGGCCGCTTTGCCGATGCCGACGATCGTGGCGCTCGCCGACGCGATGTCGCGCGCGAGCGCGAGCGTCTCGGCGTGGAGACTCTCCGGCGCAACGACGCGATTGACCAAACCCCACTGCAGCGCCGTCTGCGCGTCGATCGGTTTGCCGGTGAGCAACATCTCCATCGCGCGTTTGCGCCCAATCGCGCGCGAGAGCGGAACCATCGGCGTGCTGCAAAAGAGGCCGATGCGCACGCCGGGGGTGGCGAACGTGGCCTGCGTCGAGGCTACCGCGAGATCGCAGGCGGCGACGAGCTGACAGCCCGCGGCGGTCGCGACTCGTTCGACCTCAGCGATGACCGGTTGCGGAATCTCGGCGATGCGCACCATCAAAGCCACGCAGGCTTCAAAGATGACGCGATAGGTTTCGGCGTCGCGGCCCAGCAACTCGCGAAGATCGTGGCCTGCACTAAAAGCCGGGCCCTCTCCCCGCAGCACCACGGCGCGAACGCGGGCGTCTTGGCCGGCCGCGGCGAGAGCGCCGTCGAGTTCGCGCATCATATTTAATGAGAGCGCGTTGCGCTTCTCGGAACGGTTCATGCTGATGACGGCGACCTCGCCGTCACGGCTGGACGTGATTTCGATGTACGCGGGCTTTACCGCGGGCATTCGCTCTCCTTCGGCGACGGCGAGGGCGCGACGGACGGCGCCGCAGCCGGCGCGGAAGGCGAGGGTGCCGGCGACGGGGAGGGCGTGGCGCGCATTTCCTTGGCCCACGGAGGGTCGGCCTTCGCCGCGACGCCGCGATGGAGCGCGGCGCGGCTCGCGGTCGCGTACGATGAGCCCGGAAAATGTGACTTCACGAAGACGTACAGCGTGACGGCATGCTCGCGAGCAATCGTGCCCGGAAGTTCGGCATAGAGCGCCGCGATGAGAAAACCCGTCGAAGCGAGCCAGGGATCCTTCGGATAGTGCACGGCCCAGTCATCGAACGAATCTTGTGTTAAAAGCAGAAGGTGCTCGGTTTGCTCGGGGAGGAGCCGATGGGTCTCGTATCGCTTTTTGAGCTGCATCGTTTCGTATCGCACGCGCAGCGCGCTCATCTTCAGCTTGCCGAAATATTCATCGGCCGGCGCGGAGGTGGTGGCGAGCGTCACGAGCAGCCCGGCGATAATCAGCACGCCCCGTTCTACCCACGTCGTAGCGGAGCTCTAACGTTACGGCAGGCTCACCGACTGTCCGCATGGGGACGGCGGGGGATTCGATTAGTGGAAGCTCACCGACTGGCCGTACGGAAGCAACGGCGCCGGGGTGGCGCTGTTGTACGGAGCCAAGCCGCCGGTATAGTGCCAAAGAGCGACCTTACCGGTGGTGCACGTCAAGTCGCCGCCGACGATTTTCGTGCCGATGCTGCTCGTGCCCGGCGTGTTCGTCGTGCCAACGATGAACGGCTGAGCGAGCATGCTGTTGTGGTGTACGAGAATGCAGGTATCGCGCAAGATCGTCTCCGCCCCTACGACGGTGAGTGACGTGCCGGATAACGTCGTCCGGTAGATCCCGGTCTTGAACGGATGCGCCTTCTGGTCGGTCAGCGCGATGTACTGGCCGTCCCACATGACGCTGCCCGGTGAGTTAATTGTGCCGCCGCTCAGCGTTAGCGTCGACAACGACGTGCCGCCGGCCGGCAGCTCGCATATCTCGGGGGTGCCGCTGCTCGTCGTTCCTTGGACGATGAGGTTTCCGGAATGGTCGAAGCCGGGGGGCCACATGTTATAGCAGCTCGTGGATGTGTATTGGTACGAGGTGCCGCCTCCTCCGGGCCAGACGGCGAGCTCACCTTGCGGGGCGTTGGCGTTTCCGCTAGTCGAATAATAGCTGACCGCGAGATCCCCGCGGGAATCGACGGAGCAGCCGATCGCCGCTCCCGAACCCGCTCCCGGATAAGCGTATGTATTTCGCGGGGTGGTAGCGCCGCGTGCAAACTCGAGCGTGTTGCCGGTAGCATAGTCGCTGATGTAGACGTCGCCCTGCGAGTCGACGCACTGGCCGTACGGCTTCGTAAAGAGACCTGTGATTTCGTCGCCCGGGACTGCCCCCAGCGTATTCCAGTTCCATACGTAGATGTTGCCGGTCGACTGATCCGACACATAAAGCAGCGGCGGTGCCGGCGGCGGGATTCGCGTCGAGCCTCTGGCGCCGCCGGGATATGCGGGCTGCGCGGAGCCTGGCTGCGTCGGGACTCCCCCACAGCCGGCAAGTGCCGCCGCGGCAACGGCGCAAAGACATGCAGACGCGCGCCATGGGAAGAGCTTTCTCATGCTGGACCCTCCGATTTGCGCCCCAAGCCGGGACTCGCTTGTGTTGCTTCAACGCAACCGTGCAAACCCCTTATGAATAGCTTAAGGAGCGTAGCGGATTTACGTTAGCGCAATCGGCCGCAACCCTACGCGCCTACTTTGAAATGGTGGGCGATGACGGGCTCGAACCGCCGACATCCTCCTTGTAAGGGAGGCGCTCTCCCAGCTGAGCTAATCGCCCGCGCTTGCTCCGCGGCATCTTCGACGAAGTCCATCCCGAGCTTGCCCAGGGTCAAAAGGTTTAGTGGCCGGCCGTGACCGGGCAATTTGTAATCAAGAGAGATTCGTCACGGTGAAAACTCATTTTCGCGCCGACTACACAAGTGAGATCAGGAACGTGGCTCTGGCCAGGCGCAGCGTGGCGGGGTTCGCGGGCGCTTGCGGCTTCTCCGAAAGCGAGATAGCGGACATCCGGCTGGCAGCCGGTGAGGCGCTGAGCAATGCCGTGGAACACGGAAGCCGGACGACGACCGCCGGCTTCACGGTCGACTGTGACTTCGACGGCGACGAGCTTCGGATCGAGATTCAAGATAGCGGCAGGGGGTTCTCGGCGCCTGCGATTCGAGGCGAAGTCGAGCCCGACCACCGCGGGCGCGGCTTTGGGATTTTTCTCATGCGCCGCCTGATGGACGACGTCGCTTTTGGGCGCAACGGTACGATCGTCCGCCTAGTTCGCAGACAAAGGAGAGCCTACTAGGCGGGATCGCTCCTAGGTTTTAGCGGCGATCTTTTTCTGGAGTAACGAGATCGCGGCGCTCAGCTGCGCGTCGCGGGAAACGTCGCCGAAGCGCGCGTCGCGCGGTTCGTTGATCGCAATGTCCGGATCGATGCCCCGTAGATTGATGTCGCGGCGATTGGGGGTCAAATAGTGCGCGGTCGTGATCTTGATCGCGGCTCCGTCGGGGAGCGGCGTCAGCGTCTGCATCACGCCCTTACCAAAGGTACGCGCTCCGATCAACATGGCAATGCCGTCGTCTTGCAGCGCTCCGGCGGTGATCTCCGAGGCCGAGGCGGTGTATTGGTTGACGAGCACGGTTAGAGGCAGCGCTATCGACGGATCGGCGTCGGCGTGGATCGTCGTGTCGGGGCGGCCACGCTCCTCGACGGTCAAGAGCGCCTTATTGGCGATGAACCGCGAGCTGATATCGAGGGCGGAATCGACGTATCCGCCTCCGTCGTTGCGTAAATCGAGCACGAGCGCCTTTGCGCCCTGTTCGTTCAGGCGCGAGATCGCCGTATCGAACTCATTGGGCGTCGATCGTCCGAAGGCCATAACCCAGACGTAGCCGATGCCGTCACCGAGCATCTTATAGATGACGGTCGGAGGCTGGATGTCTTCACGCGTGATCGAGACGACCGACGTTGCGGCGGCGCGGGCTACCGTCACCGCGACGACGGTGCCGGGCTTGCCGCGCAGCAGCAAGCTGACGTTGTCGACGGTGAGGCCCTTCGTGGGCGAGCCATTTACGGCGGTAACGAGATCGCCCACCGTAAGGCCCGCGCGCTCGGCGGGAGTACCGGGAACAACGTACGTGACGCGCACGAAACCAGAGGTGGTATCGGGTTGGATCATCACGCCGATGCCGCCGATGCGCGCCGGATCGAGCGCCTCGTTAAATTCCTTGTACTCGGCGGGAGTGAAAAACTGCGTGTAGCGATCGTTTACGGCTTTGGCCATACCGTTGATGGCAGCGTAGGCGAAATCGTTTGGCGAAGCGTGAGCCTCGCGGGCCGCGGCTGCAATCGCTTCGTCAAGCTCGGCAACGGTTGAGTCGCGATCGGATTCGACGTGCAGCACCGGTGCGGCGATCGGAGTGCCGGCCTTGCGCGCCGCGTCCGCTAAAGCCAAACTTGCGGCAGCGAGGATCGTGCGCGGTTCGACGGGTTCGTAGTACTGCGTCGTCAAAAGCCGATAACTCTCGGAGACGTCTCCGGCCAATTGATAAGGAAGTACTTCGCCGGCCGGCGCGGCACCGAACCAGATGAGAGTCGCCGCACACAGAGCGACGTACCGAACGAGATCGCGCTTGAACATCATATTCCTCTCTTCGTTACCCGATGTCAGAACGCTTTGGAAGCTCGATTTGTTTCATCTGGGCTTCATCACGAGGCCGCGCGGCGCAGGCGGTCCATGATCGCCAGCCCCAATCCGACTTCGGTTACGGGAGCCGCATCGATTCGATCCAAGCCTAAAGCGTCGAGCTCGTGAAGCATCTCGAAAAGATTAGCGGCGGCTTCGCGCAAGTCGCCCCTCCTGGAAAGGGTTCGTGAGGCCGAATATCCCTCGTGCGCGTCTCGCAGCGCGATGGCGCCTGCGCGGAGGCGTTCGGTTTGCGGCACCAGCTTTGGATCGATCAGCCGCAGCCGCGTTGCCGGGGCGTAATGTTGGTCGAGCTGACCGGGCGCTCGCACTTGGGAGCCCACAGCGGGGCTTTCCAGTGGACCGATTGCGGCTTCGATCTGCTCGCGAGCGATCGCACCGGGACGCAGCAAAACCGGGCGCGGCTCCAAGGCCACGATCGTGGACTCGATGCCGTACGTCGTTGCGCCGCCGTCGAGAATGAGATCGACGCGATCGCCGAGCATTCGCGCGACGTGCTCGGCGCGGGTCGGGCTGAGGCGACCAAAGGGATTGGCGCTCGGCGCGGCCAGCGGAGAGCCGATTGCTTCGAGAAGCGCCCGAGCGACCGGATGGTCGGACATCCGCACGGCCACGGTCGAAAGGCCGGCCGTGACCAGCCCGGGCACCACCGGCCGCTTTTTGAGCACGAGCGTCAGGGGACCGGGCCAGAAGCGCTCGATCAGCGTCTCGCCGGCGGCCGGAACGGAAGCGACGACCTCGCCAAGCATCGCGCGGTCGGCAACGTGGACGATCAGGGGGTCGAACGACGGGCGCTCTTTGATCTCGAAGATTCGGGCGACCGCTCGAACGTCGAATGCCAGGGCCCCGAGGCCGTAGACGGTCTCGGTTGGGAAGGCGACGACGCCCCCTTGGCGCAGCAGCACCGCGGCGCGGGCGATCGAGTCGCGCGTTGCCGGAAGCAGCATTCGGCTAGCCCCACCGACCGCTTGGAAGGGAAGGGATGGCCCCCGGATCCGAACCATTAGGTCGAAAGGTATGGGCGATCAAAATCGGATTCGGCGGCCGCTGGCCCTGGGCGCTTTTATTGCGAGCGGCCTTCTTGGCGCGTTGCTGACGGCGTGCGGCGGCGGCTCGACTCCGGCGCCCTCGGGGCCCTTCGAGCCTCCCCCTCCGGCCAAAGCGGGTAAGTACTTCAAGCACATCGTGATCATCATTCAAGAGAACCGGACCTTCGACAATCTCTTCGCGACCTTTCCGGGCGCGGATGGGACGAGGTTCGGCAAGACGCATAACGGCAGAGTCCTGCTGCGCGCCGGGGACCTCGAGAGCGAGGTTTCGCCCAACAACGGTCACCGATACTGGGTGGCCGATTGGAACCACGGCAAGATGAACCACTTCGACCTCGTGCCGATCGGCAGACTGCCGGGAACATTCGTTTATCAATACGTTCATCCGGATCAGATCGCGCCCTATTGGGACATGGCCAAGCGCTACGTGCTCTCGGATCACATGTTTCAGACCCAGGGCAGCGGAAGCTTCACCGCCCACCAGGATTTGATCCGGGGCGACACCGCAATCGACGCGTCCTTCAACCTGATCGATTTTCCGAGCGGCGGTGCAGATCAGCCGTGGGGATGCGACTCGCGAACGAACCCGCCTACGACCACGTCGCTGATAACCGCAAACGGCACTTGGAAACGGTATATCAATAAAGGGCCATTCCCTTGCCTGGCCTATGCGACGCTGCGCGACCTGCTCGACCCGAAAGGAATTTCGTGGCGCTACTACGCGCCGACGGTGGGACAGAGTTTCGGTGGAAATCTTTGGAACGCGTTCGATGCCATCAAGGCGGTGCGGTACGGACCGGAATGGTCGACGAACGAGGCCAATCCTGAAACGAAGGTCTTCACCGACATTTCGCGCGATACGCTTCCGGCGGTTTCGTGGGTGATTCCCGATTATCAGAACTCCGACCATCCCGGCGACAACTCCGATACCGGTCCGTCGTGGGTCGCGCAAGTCGTCAACGCAATTGGCGAAAGCCCGGCGTGGAAGACGACGGCAATCGTGATCGTGTGGGACGATTGGGGCGGATGGTACGATCACGTGCCGCCTCCCGGTTCGCGATCGTATGGTGGGCTGGGATTCCGCGTGCCGGCGATCGTCGTTTCGCCGTATTCAAAAACCGGCTACGTCTCTCACGATACCTACGAGTTCGGGAGCATTCTGAAGTTCGTCGAGGATAACTGGAACCTGGGAAGCCTTGGAACGACGGACAAGACTTCTGCGAGCTTCCTCAACGACTTTTTTGACTTCACGCAGCAACCGCGCAAGTTCACCACAATCGGCGCGAAGTATTCCAGGTCATTTTTCCTGCATCAAGCACCGTCGAACCGGCCGGTCGACTATGAATAAAGGTAACCGGGATTACTGATGGCGCACGAATCGAAGCGCGACGAGCGTTCCACACAATGGAAGAATAGCGCCGGCAGCGAAAGTCAGTCTTGGCTTTATATGCGAACGATTGAAAACTTCTCCGCTCCCCAAGGTGAGAGCACCGACGCAGCCCCCCTCCCCAGCGAAGCCGCTACGCGCATTCGCGCCGTGCCGGTCGTCCTTTCGGATTTCCAAACGATCCAGATGACGCCGCCGCGCGCGCAAGACGAGCTGAAGCGGATTCAGGCGCATTTCATGTCGCTCGCGCAAAGCGCGCAACAGGGTCTGACGTCGCCCGAGGATCGCGAGCGCCTGGCGCGCACGATCGAAGAGCGGATGGCACGCTACGGCGCATCCAGCGAGCATATCGCGCGCCGGCAGGTCAGCGTTCTCACCTCGCGTTTCGTCGTTCCTCGTCCGGAGAGCCCGTCGGAGAACGTCGCGCGCTACGGCGATCTGCGGGCTTCGACCGGCGAAGCGCTCGACGAACGTATGTCGCTCTTCGAAGAAGTTGCCTGCGAGGTTTTCGAGCGGATCTATAGCGACGCCGACGCGCAGCGACCCGACGACATCGTACACGTAAGCTGCTCGGGCTACGTCTCGCCGAGCCCCGTTCAAAGCTTTCTCTCGCGGCGGCGCTGGCTCCATACCGGCGTCACCCATTCGTATCACATGGGCTGCTACGGCGCCTTTCCGGCGATTCGCACCGCGGCGGGACTCGTCGGGTCGTCGTACGCTTCGCTGCCGGCGCCGAAGCGTCGCGTCGATCTCGTACACACGGAGTTCCTCTCGCTGCATTTCGACTTGCTCGGCGACGAGCCCGATAACTTCGTCACCTCGACGCTTTTCGCCGACGGCTTCATTAAGTACGCGGCCTATCCGCAATCGGAGTTTGCCGGCAGCGGGCGCACCGGGCTGAAGATCCTGGCCATCGACGAGTTCATTCTTCCCGACTCGTTGCCGGAAATGACGTTACGACCCGGACCGCTGCAGTTCGACATGTCGCTATCGAAGAAGGTGCCGTTCATGATCCGCGACTCGATCGGCGATTTCATCACGTCGATCTGCGGTCAGGTCGGCCTCGATTTCGAGCGGGAAAAGTCGACCATGGCCTTCGCCATCCATCCCGGCGGCCCGGCGATCCTCAATCAGATTCGCAGCAAGCTAGGCATCGAGGAATCACAGATCGCCCTGAGCCGAAAAGTACTTCACGAGCACGGGAACATGGCCTCGGCCACCGCACCGCACATTTGGCAGGCCGTCGTCGAATCGCCGGCGGTCCCCGTGGGCTCGAAGGTCTTGAGCATGGCGTTCGGGCCGGGCTTGACGGTAATCGGGGCCCTTTTCGAGAAAGTCTAGACCCCACAATGGCAACCACACCAGCGGTAAAGACCCAAAAGTTTTCCGTGCCCGCCCCCTTCTACTGGGGAGTCAAAGGCGTTCACGCCGCCGCACCCCTCTTCGTCGCCCTCGGGAATCTCGAGACGAAGATGCTGCAGCGCCGCCTCGCCGGGCAATCCATCGACCGCCCCGTTTACATTTGCGGGCTTCCGCGAGCCGGGACGACGATCACGCTTCAGATGCTCAGCGAGCATCCCGACGTCGTCACGCACAAGTATGCCGACTTCTTGATGCCGTACATGCCGTACGTCTGGAACCAAGTCTTTCCACGCATTCCGGTCGACGCCATGCGCAAGCCCGTCCCGCGCATTCATCGCGACCGCATCGAAGTGACGCGCGACAGCGCCGAGATGGGCGAGGAAATTCTCTGGGAACACTTCTTTCCGCACATCCACGACGAGACGAACTACAGCGTGCTCGACGCCACGACCTCGAATCCGGCGTTCGAGCATTTTTACGCCGACCACCTCAAGAAGCTGGAGTTGGTACGCGGACGTAACCGCTACGTCAGCAAGGCGATCATGTGCGTCGTGCGCATGCAGTACTTGCGCCGCATGTTTCCGGATGCGCGTTTCCTGCTCTACGTGCGCAATCCGATCGATCACATTGCATCAATGATCAAGCAAGACCGCATTTGGGCGGAGATCGAGAAGAGCGATCCCCGCCAGATCGAGATCATCGAGCTGACCGGACACCACGAGTTCGGCCCGCACCAAGTGATGGCCAACGTCGGCAATCCCGACGAGCTGCGCGAGATCCGCCGGCTCTTCGACGCCGGCCAATGGGGGCTGTCGCGAGCGCGTTACTGGGCCTACGTCTACGGTTTCGTTGCCGATCAGCTCCAAGGCGACCCCGAGCTGGCGCGGCGCGTCTGCATCGTGCGTTACGAGGATCTCTGCTCGGACTCGCTCCCAACGATCGACCGCATCCTCGAGCATGCTGGCCTGGCCGCCGAGCCGTTTGCACAAACGCGCGAAGCCTACAGTAAAAAACTCTCGTTCCCCGACTACTACAAGCCGGTCTTCACCGCGCAAGAGCTTGCGGAGATCACGAACGTGACCGGCGGCGTCGCGGCCTATTTCGGTTACGACGTCGGCACCATCGCGCGGCGAGTGGAGGCGCTCACGTAGTGCGGCTCGGTCCGGCAGGTCTGGCTCTGATCGCCGGCGTCGCGATCGCCGGCTGCGGCAGCACGAACGGTCCCGGCGGAGCGCCGGCGCTGCCGGCAATCCATCACCGTACTTCGAGCAGCTCCCCGATCCAGCACGTGATCATCGTCATCCAGGAGAATCGCAGCTTCGACGATCTCTTCGCGACCTTCCCAAACGCCGACGGAACGACCACCGGGCAAGGCGAGCCGATGCCCGGATCGATGTCGACCTATTGCTCCAACCACGGCATGCCAGTGATCACGCAGTCGAACGAGACCATCCCGCTAACGAAAGCCTCGCTGGTCGGTGCCGGATTTCCGGGTAACTTCGGAGAGGGCGACGATCTACCGCACGTCTACGGATGGTACGGCATAACGCCGTTCTTGGATGAGTACGACAACGGGAGCATGGACGGCTTCGATCTGGAAGGCTCGGGAGCAAACGGCAACGGTTCCCCGCTCTGCACCTACCCATATCAGTACATCAATCCCGATTACATTAAGGAGTATTGGGCTTTAGCGCAGCAGTACGTGCTCGCGGATCACACCTTCCAAACTCAGGGCAGCGGATCGTTTACCGCCCATCAGGATCTGATCGCGGGCGGCACCGCCGTCAACTATCCCTACAGCGGCTATTCTGACGACAGCGTGATCGACAATCCCACCTATTGGCCGTGGGGATGCGACGCGCCGCCCGGCGTGAAGACGTCGCTGATAACGACGAGCCTCAAGTACCTGCAGTTTGACGGTCCCTATCCCTGTTTCGCCTACGCGACCATGCGCGATCTCCTCGACGCGCAGTCGATCTCGTGGAAATACTACGCGCAGAAAGTGAGCGGCGGCAACGGCCTTTGGAGCGCCTTCGACGCGATCGCCAAGGTCCGTTGTAAGACGTTCACGCCACCCTCCGACTGCGCCGGCTACGGTCCGGAGTGGACGACCAACATCGGCCTCCCGAGCGCGATCCTCAAAGACGTCATGGCCGGCAATCTGGCCGCCGTCTCCTGGGTCACGCCCACCGGGGCGAACTCCGATCATCCCGACATAAGGAGCAACGGTAAGCTCGTCGATAACGGTCCGTCATGGGTGGCCAGCGTCGTCAACGCGGTCGGCGAGAGCAAGTACTGGAACTCGACCGCGATCATCATCCTGTGGGACGATTGGGGCGGCTTCTACGATCACCTCAGTCCCCCGTGCCTGTACCAGTCGCAATGCCGCGATAACCAAGGCGGCCTCGGGTTCCGCGTGCCGATGATCATCGTCTCGCCGTATGTGACGGCCCATGTCGAGCACACGCAGTACGAGTTCGGCAGCATTCTAAAATACATCGAAGGAAACTGGAATCTCGGGTCGCTCGGCGCGACCGACGAGCGCGCGACGAGCATACTCAACGCCTTTAACTACAAGCAGAGCCCGCGCAAGTTCAAGAAGATCCACACGGCGCTTCCGCTATCGTTCTTCCTCCACGAGAAGCCGTCGGGCGCGCCCCCCGATACCGAATAGCCTCGCTATAGCCTCGCTTTTATTGCTCGTCGGGAATTTGCCCGTCGTTGGCTTGGCGCAGGAAGAATTCCGGCCCCTTCGGCGCTTTGATCGGGACGAAGGTTCGCGCCTTCTGCGAGAAATCGAAACAGTCGGCCGCCGGAGAGGTCGCGCGGGTATCGGCCGCACTGAGATGAGCCAGACCGAACAAATCCTCCGCAAAGCGTAAAACGCTCGCCGTTTCATACGGCACGTGCGAGACGTAGTTCTCCTTCGCATACGGAGAGATCACGATAAGCGGGACGCGAAAGCCGAGACTGTCGTAGTTTTCAAACGGCGGAGGCACGGGATCGTAGGTGCCTCCCCAGTCGTCCCACTGAACGAAGACCGCCGTCGAATCCCAGAACTTGCTCTCACCTACCGCGTTGACCAACGAGGTCACCCACGACGGCCCGAGGCCCACGCCGCAGTCCAGATGGTCGGAATCGGGGCAGAGCGGCGTGATCCAGGTGAAGCTCGCGAGTTTCCCCGCTTTGATGTCCTTTAGAAAGCGCTTCTGCGGTACGATGACGTCCTTCTTCCAATCGGGCCCATTGAAGATGTGCTTGACCGCCTGATATCCCGACCAAAACCCGCCTAAAGGCCGCGTGTAGCTGCTGGTGTAGAACCGCCACGGGAGGCTCGCGGCGTCCATTTCATCGCCCAGGGTCTCATAGTTAAAACACGGACGTTGGTCCGGGCCGTAGGTGCGCTTGTCGGTGATCGTCTGAACCATATCCGACGCCCCGCCTTCACAGCCCCACGCACCGTCGGGCACGTCGACGCTCGAGTGCGCCTGCGCCGCAATAATATATTGATGCGCCACGAAACTCTCGTCGATCTGCGACGCGTGCATATGGTCCGCCAGAACGAACTCGTGCGCCATATCCCAGTACGGTTTCGTTTCGGAGCGCGGAACGTACACGTACTGCCCTTGGGGAGGTCCGCCGTATTCCTCTTCCAAGTTGAAGCCGTCCATGCGGCAATGGGTTCCGGGCAGCTTCGCAGTTCCGTGACATGCGTTGAACATTCCGCGAGCCGAGTGATCGATCTCGTACCTGGTCGTCAAACTCACGGGCTTCAGCTTGATCGTTTGGCCCGTCGAGGTCTTGCCGCTCGTGGCCGTCGTCGCGCCAGGGTAGCCCATAAACAGGTCGTTGAAGCTCCGGTTCTCCTGAACGATGTAGACGACGTGCTGGATCTTCCCCGTGCCGGTGAAGCCGAGCGTTTGCGCCAGTTCGTTGCCGGCGGGAGCGGGCAGTGAGGCGTGCGACCCGAAAGCGCAGCCCGAGAGTGCGGCGCAGGCCGTCGCCCAAAGCGCAGCCGAATAAAGCTTCTTCATAGTTGCCGCAAAGTTCAAAAATGAGGCGCAACTTTCCCGGTGGCAGCGTCACCGAGCGCTTGCCCTGGAACGATCCGCCGCGCGGCTTCGTTAACCAAAAACCGAGTGTCCGGGAGGTAGGAGAGGCGCCCGAAAATAACTCAGCAACTTCCCAGACCATCCATGGATTTAAAGAAGGAGCTTTTGTGAAGGGACCCTTGAAACTCGTGGCGCCGTTTGTTGCGGCGCTCGCAGTCGCCGCATGTAATGCCGGCGGCTTGTCCAACATGCCGGTGTCGGGCGGCGCCATCGGCGCGCAGGCGATCCATATTCCCCAGTGGGAAGCGAACCACTCGGCTCGCGCGGCGTGCGGCGGCAGCCGCATCGGTCAGGCCCAATGCGACGTCCTGATCGAGAACGGCGGCGCCCACTCGATGTACGCCGGCTGGTCCGCTAAGGACCTCGAAGCGGCATACAACCTGCCCTCCTCGAGCAAGGGGAAGGGCGCGAAGGTCTTCATTGTCGACGCCTACGACAATCCGGACGTCATCAGCGACTTCGCGGCGTACCGTAAGGGCCAGGGCCTGCCGGTAGGCAAAATCAAGAAGTACAACCAAGACGGGCAGCAGAGCAACTACCCCACCGGCAGCCCGAACTGGGGCGTCGAGATCGATCTCGACGTCGAAATGGCTTCGGCCAGCTGCCCGAACTGTGAAGTCAACCTCGTCGAAGCCAACTCCAACCAGTGGACCGACATCGAAGCGGCCGAAGCAGAGGCCGTGAAGCTCGGCGGCACGATCGTCAGCAACAGCTACGACGGAAGCGGCGCCAGCGAGTCGTATTACGACACCAAGGGCGTGACGTATCTCGCCAGCGCGGGCGACGGCGGCCTCGGGCTCTACGACCCGGCAACCTACCAGCGCGTCATCGCGGTTGGCGGGACCTTCCTCAACAACGCCAGCGGCAAGCGCAAGTACAGCGAAGTCGTCTGGCCGGACTCGGGCGGCGGATGCTCCAACACCAGCGAGACCAAGCCCTCCTGGCAGAAGGACCCCGACTGCACCTATCGCACCGGCTCCGACGTCGGAGCGGTTGCGGTGAATGCCACCGAGTATGACAGCTACGATGAAGGCGGCTGGATCACGGTCGACGGAACCAGCATCTCTTCGCCGCTTACGGCCGGAATGGTCGCTCTCGCGGGCAACTCCACCAAACAAGACGGTGGCGAGAACCTCTGGAAGCTGAGCAAGGCCAACCAGAAGAAGGACATCTACCCCGTGACCAGCGGCAGCGACGGTTCGTGCGGCGGCGAGTATCTCTGCACCGCCGGAACCAAGCAGTTCGGAATCTACTCGGGTCCGACCGGCTGGGGAACCCCCCACGGAGTCGGCGCTCTCTAGAACCGAATCCACCTCGGCTTAGACGCCGTAAATAAGGGGCGGACGCGAAAGCGCCCGCCCCTTTATATGTGGCCGGCCTTGCCACCGCTCCGTAACCGTCTCCGTCGAGACAGCTTCCACCGTCATACAGCCCGCGCGCCCCCAAGCCCCCGTCGAAGCCGTACACCACGCCGCCGGGCGTCATCTCGTAAGCCGGCTCGGGCTCATCTGCGCACCCCAGCACAGGTCGTACTTGTTTCACACGTCTTCCTTGCTGTGAGCGGAGCTATGGAGCACGGTTCTCTGCCGGCAGGGGTGATCGAGAAGACGGCTGCCCGTTGCGGGCCCGCGGGTCATAGCATCCCGGACCCGCCGGACCAAAAGATATCTTTCCGGTCGTACGTCGACGTTTTGAAAGCTGATGGGCTTCGCCTCAAAAAAGACGCCTGCCTCAGAAAGCGGTCGTTTGCCTCAAAAAGACGCATGGGCGGAGGGGCATGACGAAACGAAGCGCTTGAGCGCGCCGCGATCCGCGACCACGCGAGCCGGTTAATCAGGCTCCTTGAAGCTGGCCAGAGTTTAGACGATGACTCAGATGGCACCAGGCCGCTGCGAGTTTGGCTGAAAAGCCTGAGGGCAACGGTCGATAAAGCCCTGGCCCTAGAATAAGGGCGGATACTCGCCGCCCTTATTGTCGTCTTAACGTGATCGATGTTGCAGGGAGCGTTCCCGTTAATCCCGTTCAAGGACCATCACAACCGCAAGGGCGCCTATTGGCGCAAGAACGAGGGTGGCCTGTAGGTGGGTTAATTTTCGGCCGGCGTTAACAGCCGCAACCCGAAGGAAAGCGCGAGCTAATGGTGCCGTATGTATGAAAAGAAAGAGTTTTACGGGCAACATCACCAGTGCTCGGACGTTGAAACGACGTTTTCTATGATCAAGGCAAAGTTTGGAAGCTACGTCCGGTCTCGGCCGTCGACAGCGCGGATCAATGAGGTTCTCGCTAAGGTTTTGTGCCACAAATTGTGCTGCCTTGGGACAAGCGCTTATGAGTCGGCAGCTCAAAGCAAACACCTATAAAAAAGCCCGCGAGCGCGCGGGCTTTTTTAGCATTCTCTTGATGTCTACGCAGCTTGCAGATGCCGGATCGGGAAAAGATGGATAGGCTGCCGCTCCGTAGCAGCCTGGGTAAAGACTCTCATTGGCGGCCAGGGTTCAGGATTAGTGGCCCTCAGGTTCTGCGGAAGATTGGCAATGAAATTGAGGGCGACCTGTTCTTGCGATAGTTCTCGAGAGCTTTGGGTCTGACTAGCGACGTAGTCTACATAACCATCAAAGTCTTTGAATATCGCGGAAAAGAAGTCATCGTCCGTGAGCCTCTGTGCAGACATAAGCGGTGATCCTTCGGCATGATAAAAGCCGACCACACACGCATCAGTCTGCGTTTCCTCGTCTTTGATAAACAAAAGAGAACCTAACCGGAGCCCCTCCTGGCGTCCGGCATCGGGGTGAAAGTAGAGGTCCGAGTGCATCAGTTTCATGGTTTGCGCTTAGATTATTCCGTCAAGTTGGGCCAAATTAGCCCAGCCTGACATTATATCACGAATGCGGGACCTTCTGGCTTTGAGAAAGTTCGCCATGGTGCCTGCCTCATTGGTCGGAGAGTGCGTATGGGGTAGCAGGGCAACCAGCCCGTCGATTTCCTGATTTGTGATTCCGCTTGCAACCGCAGTAGCCTGTCGGATAGCTGATGGGTCTGCTCGAACCGCTGCGAGGATTTCAGGGAAGTAAACCTGTCTGAGGGCCACATCCCCGAAAGCTCTAGCGGGATCACCAACACCCTGAGGTTGGTGCATGTTGAACGAAAAGGCATAGTCGAGCGAATACCATTGCTTTTGCGCCGAAGCGAATACAATGTTACCTTCATTGAACCTGTCGCAACAGCCGATCAGGGCGTCCAGAACAATGCACGCTCCGAACTTGGGAAGGGCGGCCGTCGCTTCAGCCTTTGTCGTCGCTGGCGACATCGGAGCCCGCAACGCCTGCCCGAATGGAATGGCAGGACCCGTGATCGCTCGCGATATGCAGCAAGGGCCGTCCGGCGGAACTGGTAGCAGCTCTACCGTTGGGACCGTAGCCCCGATCCATCGGCCGAGCCACGAGGCGAGAACCTCGCGGGCCGCCTCTAGGCTTCCGAAGGCGATTCGACCCGGTTTTCTGAGGGCGCTTTCGCCTGAATGATTGGCGCACCACCGGGGCTGGCAAGCGGTCCCGGTGCCACCTCCGGTGTCCACCCAGGTATCTGCGGTCATCAACGTCGCCGGGAGTACGCGGGCGTTGATTGCCATACTTGCTAAAGTTCCCCGCCTTTAAAGGTTGGGCCTTTTTGAGGCGAGCGCTCGGTTTTTGAGACAAACGCGCTTAATGAGGCAAAGCCGCGTACGTGAGACTCGGACGGGTTTCGCTCCGCCGTTGTCATCCCGGGCGCAGTCGTGTCATCCTGAGCGCTTCGACTTCGCTCGGCACAGGCTCCAAAAAGGACCAAGGGCCCGCGCAGGGGATGGACTCAGTGGCGTGCCGCTTCCCCCCGGGCACGAAAGCAAGGGGCCCGCATAAAGCGGGCCCCTTGTGATTCGCGTTTCGAATCGAGTCTTAGGTTAGCTTACTTGAAGCCGACCGCTGCGCCGTAGGGCTCAGCCGGAGGTGAACTCAGGCTGCTGGTCGGCGTGCCGCCGGCCGGGTAGGCCCAGAAGTCAACCTTGGCCGCGCCTGCGTCGACGCACCAGAGGTTCGGTCCAACCATAACAGTGGCTTCGTGGCCCTTCTTCTTATCCGGCGAGATGTTGCCCTTGCCGACGAAGAACGGGTTCACGTCGTCAGTGTAGTCGCTGTAGCAGCTGTCGCTGAACTTGATTTCGCTGCCGGCAGCCGTGATGGTCGTGCCGCTGAGGGTGGTTTCCCAGACGCCGGTCTGATAGGTTCCGCCGGCCTCTTGGTCGCCGAGCGTGAAGTCCTTACCGTCGAAGTGGCTGCCGCCCGGGAAGTCGATCGTGATGCCGCTCTCGGTGAGAACGGTTTCAGTCTTGGAACCGGCCATCAGAGCGCAAACGTCTACGCTGCTGTACTCGCCGACGCCGATGAGGTCGCCCTTGGTGTCATAGCCGGCCGTCCACTCGTATTCGCAGGACGAGTCGCTATAGGTCGTTCCACCAGTGGTCTTGCCCTTCTGGTAGACGATGACTTCGCCTGGGTCGAAGCTGGTCGCAGCTACGAGGCCAGTCTTGGAAACCGAGCAGCCGATCAGTTCGCCGCCCGGATCGTAGCTGTGAAGCACCGTCGTGCTGCCAGGGGCATACTCGTTGACATAGCCGTTGCCAAAGTTCGCAACGTATACGTCGCCTTTGGAGTCGGTGCACATGCCGTACGGCTCGTCGTTGCCCGTGATGGTTCCGACTGCCGTGCCGCTGGGATAGTCATAGACGTAAACGTCGTTGGTCGACCAGTCGCCAACGTAGAGGTAGCCGGCCTTCTTCTTCTTGTCGGGGCGGATGAAGGACTGGCCGTGATCCGTGTGGACGTTCGGTTGCACGAAGTGCGGCATCGTGAGAGCCGCATCCCGCATGTGCGCAAGCATCGTCAAGCCGGTCTGATGACCGCTCGGCGCCACTCCCGAAGGACCGAAGCTCGAAGAGCCGCCGCTGCTGCAAGCAGCGAGCATGGCGGCGGCCACAGTTACGCCGGTGGCGTACTTGACCCAACTCGAGATTTTCATTATGGAAATTTGCTCCATTTCTTTCATGAAAGTGTGTATGGGGGTCATCAGGCTCTCTCGGGAAGCCTGACTGGGGACTCCGTGGTCGGTAGAGCGCTCGGCTTGGGGAAGCGAGTAGCGAACTACGGCCTCGCAAGCCAAGACGGACTACTTAGGTATGGGGCTCCCGTCCCCACCCCTTGGCGCTTCCTGAGCACGTTCCTGCTGCGAGATTTGCGCCGGTTAATTAATTCCACACCCCGGCGCCGGGCATGGTTTACGAAGCGGGCCGATGGCTTGCCAACCTACCCCTCGGCGATGCTCGTGACGGCCTTGACCAGTGATTCCTTGCCCTTCGTCGCCGTCTGAAACGCCATTTGAAAGTAGTCGAGAACCTCCGGCAGGCGGCGCAGATAGCCGGCTACGAAGCGCCACGAAAAGAGCCGCTTTGCGGAGAGATACTCCGCCTCGTACAGCAGCAAGAGATTCGTTACGATGAAGTGGCGCATCGCGCTGCCGCGCTTGACGTGCACGCGCCAGCGCTTCGAAATATCGACGTTGGTAAAAACCGTGTTCCGCAACGAAGCCGAAAGCACGGCGGGCGAGACGGCAACGGCGCTATCGTATGCCGCCGGCATTTGGTCCGAGCGCGTAATCGTCGAGTTGCCGAAGTCGACGCACCAGTACTCGGGCTGCGGCTTTTCGATCGGGAAGACCCAGCGCGCCTTGCGCATGAACGGCCGCAGCAGCCGCGTGGCCTTGAGGAATCCTGTAAAGTACTTCGAAAAGTCGTCGAAAGCGATCTGTTTTTCGCCTTCCGAACGATAGGCTTTTTCGAGCCGCTCGTTCTCTTGAACCGCCCGCTGCTCCGCGTAGCTCGCGAGGTCCACGATGTTGCCGTCGGCCAGAGTGAAGCCGGAGCCGGAGGACCAGCGGCTGCCCGGCGGCATCAGCACGAGCGCCGTCTGCGGAGTCCGCGAAGCGTTGGCCTCGAAATACTCTTTCATCTCGGGACCCGAGACCAGGTAACGATTCTCGTCGCGGACCTCCCGGTGCAAGTGGCAGATCCCGCTCGCGAACGGAATCGCGTAGCGGGGGCGCAACTGCTGCGCGGCCGCAACGAAGGCGTCCATGTAGGTTCGCGCGTCGACCGGCAGACGATCGGCGGGATCGTCAAACGTATAGCGTGTCGGGTACGACCACGCCGGCGAATGGCTGCGCAGCATGAAGTCGACCTTCGGATACTTCCTGCGAAACGTTCGCCAAGTCGAAGGCAGCGGCTTGGCATCGTTGAGATCGAACAACACCGTATCGTCGGCCTCGACCACCGCGACGCTATCGTCTTGGAAGCTGATCTGGTAGCTCGTAAACGAGAAGCCGTCGGCGAGCTGGATCGTCTTGCCGTGCGCGAGCTCGACGATTCGTTCGAAGCCGATGTCGCGTAGCTGATCCGCCAATCCGGAAATGGGGAAACGCGGTACCATGACCGTCGTCGTCTTCGCGAACTTCTTGAGCGTTCGCGGATCGAAGTGGTCGAAATGCCAATGCGTTATGTAGACGTAATCCGCACCAAAGAGGTCCTGTTCGAAGACCGGCGGCGGCGCGTGCCACCAAGACGACCAGTAGGTCGGCTCGTTCAACCACGGGTCGATGACGAGCCGTTTTCCGCGAGCCTTGATATCGAGACAGGCATGGCTAACGATGCTGAAATCCATACCCGCGGCTCTTTCGGCGGCCTTTTGCCGTCTCCCCGATGGAACCGCGCTCTACTCCGACGTTCGAAGCGCGATCGATCCCGTCGTCGTGCTCAGCGCAATGCGCGCGGTCCCGGATCCGAGCTTGCCGCTCGCTCGCACGCCGACCACGTTCTCCCGGCTCTCCACGATTCCGGCGAGGTCGCTGGAAAAGCCGCCGACCGTGCTCTCCGCATTGACCGTGGCGTTGCTTTCGCGCGCAATTCGCAGCGTGATCGATCCCGTGGTGGCGCGCAGGTCGATCGCGCGGTCGCCGTCGACCCGGCCCAGATTCGCGTCGATGGTGCCGGCCTGCGTCTCGACGCTGACGTTCCCGGTAACGGCGGCCACCGAGACCGAGCCGGCAATGTTGCCGACCTGCACCGACGCGCCGGCCGGAACGGTGATCCGATAACGCACGCCGCCGGTGTGATTACCGTCCGCATAGGTCGTAACGACGAAGATGCCGTCGCCCTCGCGATGGACGCTGATGGTGACGCTGCGCAGCTCGGAAGCATCGTAACCGTACTTGGTTGCGTCGATATTTACGACGGGTTTAGCCCAGGTCGCAATCCGTACGGTGCCGGCAATATTGTCGACGTGAACGACCGGCGTCGCACCGCCGTCGACGGCCTGATGAAACTCTTCGTGGACGCGGTCGCCGAACGACCCGGTGCACGCGCAGAGCGCCACTAGCACGCCCAGTCCAATCGCCCGAATCATACGGCCGCTTCTCCGGGCTCCTTGCGAAGGATTCCTTGTGTAGGCGTCGTCAGAGCTCGATTGGCCCGATCCAGCTCCATTTCAACCGTGAACGTCCGGATCGGAACCTCGCGCGCAGGCGGCTTTCCTTGCGCAAAGCGTTAGGGCAACTTACGGTCTTTTTAGCTTGTAGCCGACGCCGTACACGGTAAGCACGTATGCGGGGTCGCGGCTGTCGCGTTCGATCTTCCGGCGTAGATTGTTGATGTGGCGGTCGAGCGTACGCTCGTAGATGTTGCCTCCGTCTTGCAGGAGATCGAGCAACTGCGCGCGGGTGAAGACTTCTCCCGGATTGCCGGCAAGAATCGCGAGAATGCGAAACTCGGTGGCGGTAAGGTTGGCTCGCTTCCCGTCGACCCGAGCGTCGTGCACTACCCGGTCGATCTCGAGCTCGTCGATCCGCAACGGCTTTCCCGCGCCGTTTCGCGACGCCGACCGCTCGTCAACGCGTCGTAAGAGCGCTCGAATGCGCGCGAGCAGCTCGCGCGGCGAAAAGGGTTTGGTCACGTAATCGTCTGCGCCAAGCTCTAATCCGACGATCCGGTCCGATTCCTCTCCGCGCGAGGTGAGCACGATCGTCGGCAGCAGCGAGCCCGACGCGCGGGTCTCACGCAGCACGTCGAGGCCGCTCCCATCGGGCAACGAAACGTCGAGAATCATGAGGTCGGGTGTCGATCGATGCAGCGCCGCAAATGCTTCCTCAACGGTGCCGCAGAGGGTGGTTTCAAAGCCGTCATTGCGCAGATAACTCTCGAGGACTTCGACGATCCGAGGCTCGTCCTCGAGAACGAGCACGTGTCTAAGCTGCAAGCTCCTTCACCACATTTACATTAGGATAGCGGCGGTGCGGCCGCCGGTCTAGGCTTTCCTCATTTTGTAACCGACTCCGTAGACCGTTAGGACGTACGCCGGGTTGCGCGGATCTTTTTCGATCTTCTTTCGGAGATTGTTGATGTGGCGGTCGAGCGTACGTTCGTAAATTTCGCAATCGTCGCCGAGGCGATCCAGCAGATGCGATCGCGTGAATACCTCGCCGGGATTCGCGGCGAGGACGGCGAGGATTTGGAACTCCGTCGCGGTCAGCGACGTCGGTACGCCTTCGACGCTCACCTCGTGGAAGCTATAGTCGATCTCTAGGTCGCCGACGCGCGTCTTCTGGGCCGGTTTGTCGTTGCGCGCGCCGTCGGCGCCCTCACCCATTCTTCGCAGCAGGGCACGAACGCGAGCCACCAGCTCGCGCGGGGAGAAGGGCTTGGTCACATAATCGTCGGCGCCAAGCTCCAACCCGACGATGCGATCGGCCTCCTCTCCGCGGCTGGTGAGCATGATCGTCGGAATTCGCGGGCTGTGTGCCGATGCGGTCCGCAGGACGTCCAGACCGCTGCCGTCCGGCAGCGTGACGTCGAGAACGAGAAGGTCGGGATGGAGCCGCTCGAGCGCGGCGATCGCTTCGGCGGTGCTCCCGGCCGACTCGACGAGCATCCCCTCACGCTCAAGATAGGCTTGGATAACCTCGACGATTTGCGGCTCGTCGTCCACGACGAGAATGCGGCGACGCTCCATTTTACCCCGGTCCGCCCCCCTGCAACAGCTTGGATGCACGCCGTAAAGCGTCGGCCACCGCCTCCAAACGTGAGGGCGTGGGCTCGACGAGGCCGTCACTCATACCCTCTACGTTTGCCAGCGCAATGGCGAGCAGGTTCCCCAACTCATGCCGTACCTCATCCGAGCGTTGCACAGCCCGGTAATTCCGCGATACGCCTCCGAGAGCCCTATCGCGAACGGACGCATCCAGCCCGACGGCGAAGAAAAAGCCATGGACACGGCCGCCTATTCCCTGGCAGATATTGCGGGAAGCCGCTTTCCTCTGCTGGAGTACGCGCCCGACGCAACGGTCATCGTCGATCCGCACGGCATGGTGCGGCTGGTCAACGCTCAAACCGAGAGGCTCTTCGGCTACTACCGCGAGGAGCTCCTCGGCCAACGGGTGGAACGGCTAATTGCGCGCTACCACGGCAATCAGTTTGAGGAGCGCAGCGTCTATTTCGCCGATCCGCAAGTCCTCCCGATGGGCGTCGGCCGCGAACTTTACGGGCGCCACAAAGACGGAGGCGAGTTTCCCGTAGAGATCAGCTTGAGCCCGCTTTCGACCACGGAAGGTACTTTCGTGGCAATCGCCATTCGCGACGTCACCGAGCGCATCGCAACCCAGCAGCGCCTTCAAGAGCTCAACGCCCAGCTCGAGAACGCGAATCGCGCGAAGGACCATTTCCTGGCTTCGATGAGCCACGAGCTGCGGACGCCGCTCAACGCGGTTCTCGGCTTTACCGGCACGCTGCTCATGAAGCTTCCCGGGCCCTTAAACGCCGAGCAAGAACGCCAGCTTCGGATCGTTCGCTCCAGTGCCACGCACCTGCTCTCTCTGATCAACGATATTCTCGACTTATCCAAGATCGAGTCGGGCAAGCGCGATCTGTCGTTCGAACCGGTTCGCGCCGAGGAAGTAATCGCCGATGTCTACGCCGCGCTCTCGTCGTCCGCACAAGAGAAAGGGCTGGACTTCACGGCCTCTGCCGGTACGGAGATGCCCGAACTGGTCACGGACCGGCGCGCTTTGCATCAGATTCTGCTCAACCTCGCCAACAACGCGATCAAGTACACGCAAAGCGGCCTGGTCCGAATCGAAACGGATTTAGCGACGTGGCAAGGATCCCCCGCTCTCGAGATCAGCGTCACCGATACGGGCATCGGCATCAAGGCCGACGATTTGAAGCGGCTTTTCGAAGCCTTCGAACAACTCGATCCCACGAGCACTCGGCGGTTTGAAGGAACGGGCCTCGGACTCTACCTATCGCGAAGCCTCACGCTTCTCTTGGGCGGCTCCTTAAACGTCGTCAGCGAATACGGAACCGGCAGCACCTTTACCCTTACGCTGCCGCTCGTCGGCCGGCCGCAGTAATGTCGGCAAGGATCCTCGTTGCCGACGACAACGTGGCGAACCTCGAACTCATGCTCTACCTGCTGCGCGCCTTCGGCTACGCGCCTGAAGGCGTCGCGGACGGCCTCGCGGCGCTCCACGCGATTTCGTGCGGCGAGTTCGATATGGTGGTGAGCGACATCCTCATGCCCGGAATCGACGGCTACGAACTCGCACGCCGGATGAAGAGCGACCCGCGGTTGAAAAGGACGCCGCTCGTCGCCGTGACGGCGCTGGCCATGTCGGGCGATCGAGAACGGGTCGCCGCAGCCGGTTTCGACGGTTACATTACTAAGCCGATCGAGCCTCAAACGTTCGTTTCGCAACTGCAAGCCTTTCTGCCGCGGGTACCCTCCTGATGGCAACGGTGCTCGTCGCCGACGACGATCACGACACCCGTTTGCTCGTTCGAACCGTGCTCGAGCACGCCGGCCATGCAGTCGTTGAGGCGGAAAATGGTTCGGCCGCGCTCTCGATGGCCGAGCGCCAGCGTCCGGACTTGATTCTTCTCGACCTCTCGATGCCGTCGATGGGCGGAGCCGAATTCATGCGCGCGCTTCGCATCAATCCGCAAACGCGCTCGCTTGCAACGGCGCTCTATACGGCAACGCCGATGAATGCCGCGATTAGAGATTTCATCGAGATGTATGCGATTGCAGGCGTCGTTCCAAAGCCTTCCGAACCGCTTGAATTAGCATCGGCCGTCGAACGGCTGCTCCAACGGACGGCGAGTTAAGAAGGACTTAGGAATGCGGCGATCCCCTCGGCATTCACAATGCCGTGGTAGCCTTGCGTCATGACGCGCTTAAGAGAAAGCACGTTGCTGGATTGCACGGCCGACCAAACTCAGCAGGGGCTTGAACACTTTTTCAATTCCTTGCGAAAGCGCGACGGCATTTCGCGTTTTCGGCTGCGCGTACCGGTACGCGGCGCAACCAAGTACGGTCTCTCGCTCGACCGCGAGGTGCTCATCCAGGCGCGACAAGTTCTGTACGATGGTGAAGTTCGCGAGCGGTTCGTGATCGCGTGGATGCCCGAAGGCAGCGTCGTTTTTCCTCGATTCGAAGGCACGCTGGCAATCGGCGACGAGAGCGAATCCGGGCATTCCTGCATCGAACTCGACGGCTCGTACACGCCGCCGTTCGACGGAACCGGCAAGATATTCGACGCGGACATCGGGCATCAGATCGCGCAGGCGACGGCGCGGGAGTTCCTCAAAGATTTGAAAAGCGCGATCGAAGCAAGGCTGGCAGGCTCTTAGGGAGCGAGGAAGAGGTGTTGGCTCGCGGCCTCGCAATTGTCGACGCCGGCCAAACATTTAAACGTGAGCAGGGGTTTCGCGCCGTTCTTCAGCGGTAAGCCGAAGACGTCGAGTTCGCCGCTCGAAGACTCGGTCGCGTAGAAAAGCTCGCGCGGAGGATCCGCTATCAATGCGCGCACGGTCGTGTCGACATGGTCGTTGGGTATCAGGCCTTTCGTCGGCTGGAGCGGCTCGTAGAACTGACTCATCACGTCAACCGGCGGCGACGGCGGCGAGCCCGGCTTAGGCGTTCGCAGTTCGCCGGTATACTGTCCGAGCAGCAAGTCGGCTGGGTTGGGAGCGGTAGGCAAGTATTGGCTGGCGTCGACGAAATCGGCCTGCGCCAGATTGATGCCCATGCTCGAGGGCTGCTTGGCGTAGGGAAAGGAATCCTTGAAGAGCCGGGCGAGCGTCCCGCCCGTTGAGGCGTAGATATAGAGCGTCGAGTTCACATCGAAGCGCCCTTGCACCATCGTAAAACCGGCGGTCTTCGAACCGGGTTGACCGAAGCCGAACGTCAAGGCGGCGATGCTATGCTTCGTCAGCGGCGGACGCAGTTCGGATATCTCGCCGCCCAGGTTGTTGAACAGCCAGAGATTATCGTTGGGATCGTACTCCATGTCGATCAAGTCGGCCCCGTACGGTCCGACCTGGGTTATCGCGGGCGTCAGTTTGAGCGAGAGCTTGGCGTGGGACGGCTCGAACGAAACGATCGGCGGCTTGAAGATTCGGATTGTTTCGGTATCGGCGACCGCGACCTCGCCATACGGACCCACGGCAATCACGGGCGGGAGGCCCAAA
>Ga0209167_10000185_pt1 | contig 59453 bp, 50 predicted proteins | sample Coa_R1_9_FD_187154 | JGI IMG/M metagenome (GOLD analysis project Ga0209167, IMG submission 187154) | Surface soil microbial communities from Centralia Pennsylvania, which are recovering from an underground coalmine fire - Coalmine... | ecosystem: Environmental > Terrestrial > Soil >... | reverse complement strand
GCCGGCAAATATATAACTAATTTTTAGTTAAGGCGTAACATTAATAGGCCGCTGCATCGCGGCGAATACATGTGTGGACCACGATCAGCGGGGTTGCGGGGCGTTTATTCAGCGCAGATTACGCCGGAGTCGCCAGCTTCTGCCTCGGCATTCGACGGCACTGCGCCGCCCTGCCCTTTTGGCTTTAAGCCGAATGAAGTTGAGGCAGGCGGCGGTCGTCGGAATCGGCCGCTCCCGCCTGCTTGCGCGACTGGTAGGTCCTCAAGACGCTTCGCGATGTCGCGGCGTCGAGACGGGCGAACTCGTCTCTCAGGTTGTCAAGGTCGCCGGCGGGAATGCGGTGGTTTTTCGCGCCGAGAAACAGCAGCGCCATCGTCGTATCCCAGGCAAAGCCGAGTTCCTTGGCGAGGACCAGCGTCATCTCCCTGTTGTCATGAACCAGCGTCCGCTCGACGACGTCGACCGGCAGCGAGCACAACAGCGATAGCCCGACGATCACCTCCTCGAGCTTGTGCGCGAGCGCATATTCCGCGATGCTCTTCTCGTTCAAGCGGCCGTATTGATGCAGCCCCGTCACCGCCCGCTTCGCCGCGAAATAGCTCTTCGTTGCCGGACCGAACTTGGAGTGCAGGTGTCCGGCGACTTCCGTTACCGAGCTATGGATCTCCACCGCCAGATCCGGACGCTCCCGCTCGAGCTTCCGTTTGACGTCGTCGGAAGCCTTGGCGATCAACTGCTGGAACATATGTCTCGGGATTTCCTTGCGCAGCCCGATATGCTCGGCGAGAATGGAATCCGTCTCGGACCGCTTGATCATCTGCAGGAAGCCGAAATCCGAGAAGCAGGCGCCGTCGTTCGACGCGACCGTCTGCACGACCTCCTGGTTACCTCGCGTCACGAGTTCGTCCGTCACTTCGGCGGGGATGGAATTTCGCTTCGAGATCGCCAGCAGATGAGGCTGACTTTTGGTTCGGACGTTGGCGACCAGCGATTTGGTATCGAGCCGTTGCGAAAACTGAAGGACCGAGCCGGCAACGTCGATCGAGTCGTCGAAAGCGAGGGCCTTGATGACCTTGAACGGAGCATTGTTGGTGTGGGCCAGCCGTTTGGCGAGTTTGGTGCGGGCTGCATGCTCGATTTCCTCGGCAAGCCGCCCGATCACCTCGCCGAATACCCAAATCTGATCTTCGGTGTAGCGTCCTTCAATCAATATATTGGTGGCGTGCCACAAGGCCTGCTCGCGGCTTTCGGGAGATCCCCGCGAAATCGCCTCGTTCAACTCCTTCAGGGAAAATTGGCTGGCTTCAGTCATCGAGCAACCCACACGACACTGCCACCGAAAATGCAGGCCGCCATTATTAGGCACAAAATTCTAAGTGCCTTGTTGCGGGATCGCTCGGATTTTGAAACTGATCGCTACCATGTATTAACGCTGTAGATGCCGCAGCGCAGCGGCCCGGCGAATTGTGTCCTTTCGAAGGAGCCGTCGAGGCCGCTGCCGGCTTCGGCGGGTCGTCCGATTCGTGCCGATCACATAAGGCGCGGACGCCAAAAACCCCGCGCAACCACAATTTGACAGCCTGTTCGCCGATCGCTTACGTGGAATGCGTGAGCCGCGCCGGGTTGGCGGACATCGCCGGGGCGGGCAAGGTGGGCGATATCATGGACCAGACTGCCGCACCGGCGAGCATCGCAGAGACATCGCGCTCAGCCATCGCTATTGCCGCCATCGCCGCCCTAATCGCTTCCTATTGCGTGAACGCGATGGACCGCACGCTTTTCCCCTTGATGCTCACGGATGTGAGAAAGGAATACGGCTTCACCCTGCCGCAGGCCGGGCTGATGTCGACCTTCTTCACGCTAGGCATGACGCTTGCGGGAATCCCGACCGGCTATCTGATGTCGAGATATTCCCGCAAGACGGTGATCCAGGTCGGCATTCTCATCTATTCGGCGGCAACGATCATCACCGCGGTCGCTGTATCCTTCGCCGACATGCTGCTCTATCGCGCGATCACCGGCATCGGCGAGGCGATGCAGCTCACCGCCCTTCTGGCAGTGTTTTCCAGCTACTTCTCGCGCTACCGCGCCGCCGGCGTCGGTATCCTGAACTATGCCTATGCAGGCGGCGCGGCGATCGGGCCGGCGCTCGGCGCCAAGCTCCTGGTCGATTACGGAACGTGGCGCGCGCCTATGATCATTTATGGCCTCATCGGCCTTGCGATGATGGTGCTGATCGCCGCTTTGGTGCGTCCGAGCCTGAGCGAGACCAACACAGCCATGCAGCCGGACGCCGGAATTTCCGCAGGCGGCGCGGCGACGCTCCAGAACTTCAACACCTTGGTGCTGGCAGCACTCAGCATCATCTTCGGCCTCGCACTGTACGGCTATCTTGGGATGTATCCGACCTTCCTGCGCGAGCAACTGCACTATGCGCCCGCGGACGCCGGCCGCGTGATGAGCATCTACGGGCTTGGCGTGCTGGTGTCGCTGGCGTCGGGATGGCTCGGCGATCGCTTCTCCCCGCGGGCCGTGCTCGGCACGAGCTTTCTGACGGCAAGCGTCCTCACCGCGCTCTTGTTCAATGGCCCGGCCGATTTCGCCGCTCAAGCCGCGTTCTCGCTCGTGCTTGGCGCCACCTTCAGCGGAACCATCTTCGTCAACCTTGCCGCCTATCATGTGAAGGCGGTCTCGGCGGAACTATCGGGGCGCGCCTCCGGCGTATTTGTGACAAGTGTCTATGGCTCGGCAACCATCGCCGGCTACGTCATCGGCTGGATCGTCGGCCTCGCCGGGTGGACGGTCGCGGGCAACGTCCAGCTCGTTCTGTTGTGCCTCATTGGCGCGGTCATATCGCTCACGCTGCGGCCGGAGCGCATGGCGACACGGATCGACTGATGCCGGGCCAAGCCAACGATCCGCCGGTCGTCACCGTCAATGTCTTTCCCGGCGGCTTCAACTGGGGTCTTTATGTCGGACAGGACAAGGGCTTCTTCGCCGAGCACGGCATCATCATTGAGATGCAGGGAACGCCGAACTCCGTCACCCAGATGACGGATTTCTCGTTGGGGAAATTCGATATCGCGATGACGGCAGTCGATAATATCGTCGCCTATGTCGAGGGACAGGGCGAGGCTGCAATCGGGCCGCAGCCGGATTTCATGGCGGTGATGGGAAGCGACAGCGGTTTTCTCAGCCTCGTCACATCGCCCGCCGTCAAGAGCATCGCGCAACTTGCCGGCAAAACCCTCTCCGTCGATGCCTTGACGACCGGTTACGCGTTTGTGCTTTACGAGATCATGCGGCGGAATGGCCTCGACAAGGACAGAGGCGACTACCAGATCGTCCGCGCCGGCGGCATGGCGCAGCGCTGGAACGCGCTGCGCGAGGGCTTTCACGCCGCGACGCTGTTGTCTGCGCCCTACAACATCATCGCGAAAAACGCGGGCTTTACCGAATTCGTAAAAGCCACCGAAACGATCGGGCCCTACCAGGGCAACGTCGCGGCGGTGCGAAGGCCCTGGGCGCGGCAGAACCGGTCCAAGATTCTCTCCTTTATCGGAGGATACCGCCGTTCGATTGCCTGGCTCTACCAAGACGCGAACCGCGACGACGCCATTGCCACCCTGCGCCGGCACCTGCCGCAGATGCCGCAAGAGATCGCGGAAGCAAGCTACGGGGAATTGCTCGATCCCCTGCGAGGCTTTTTCCGCACCTGCGATATCGACCGCGAAGGGCTAGCTTGCGTTCTCGAGCTGCGCAGCCGGTACGGCCGTCCGGCGAGAAGCCTGAACGATCCGGCGAAATATTGCGATCTTAGCTATGGCGAAGACGCGCGGTGACATCGGCCGCTATTTCGCAATCGAAATTGCATCGCGGTTAACGTATGGTCATCCCGATTGATCGGCGCATGTCCGCCCGCAAGGTGGTATTATTTTTCGAATCGGTCCATGCAGCCGGAGGGGTTTAAGATGGTTTCAAGCCTCAAGAGCGATGCAGCGCGCGATGTCGGCGTCAAACCGATCGATGTCATTCCGGCCAAAGCCGCGCTCGGCGCCGAGGTCCGCGGTGTCGACCTCAAGCAACTCGACGATTTGCAATTCGCCGCGCTCAAGCGCGCCTGGCATGACCATCAGGTCATCCTGGTGCGCGACCAGACGCTTCATGACCAAGACCTCATCGCGTTCAGCCGACGCTTCGGCGATCTCGATTGGGCGCCGATCCAGGAGACCGGCCGGCGCTTTGTCGAGGGGCTGCCTGAAATCTACATCGTCTCCAATGTGACCGTGAACGGTCAGCCGATCGGCAGCCTCGGCGCCGGCGAAGCCGTGTGGCACACCGACATGTCGTATCTCGATGTGCCGCCCATGGCGAGCATGCTGTTCGCGCTCGAGGTGCCGCCCAATGGCGGAAACACTTCCTTTTGCAGCATGTATGCGATCTACGAGGCGCTGCCGGACGCGTTGAAGGACCGGATCGCGACGTTGAAGATCAAGCACGACGGCACCTACAACAGCGGCGGCTATCTGCGCCAGGGCGTGGCCGCGACCGACGATCCGCGGACCTCGCCGGGCGCGGTCCACCCGCTGGTCTGCACCCATCCCGACACCGGCCGGCGCATGCTCTATCTCGGCCGCCGACGCAACGCCTATCTGATGGGGCTCGCACTTGCGGACTCCGAGGCGCTGCTGGACGAGTTGTGGCGTTTTGTCGAGCGGCCGGAATTCAAATGGGAGCACGTCTGGCGGGCCAACGACCTCGTGCTGTGGGACAACCGCTGCACCATGCATCGGCGCGACCCGTTTGACGCAACGGCGCGGCGCATCATGCATCGCACGCAGATCAAGGGCCGCGCGGCGCCGGCGTGACGCGCCGGCGTTCGATCAGACCGCCGCGATCGTCTGCACTTCGACCAGAAAAGACTCCTTCACCAGCCGGTCGACGATGAGCAGCGTGTTCGGCGGATATTTTCCGTCCGGGAACATTTTCGGAAATTCGCGCAAGCGAAACGCCATGAATTTGGGGATGTCCTGCGAGTGGACGAGATAGGTCGTGAACTGAACGACATTGGCCCAGGAGCCATCAGCGGATTTCAGCGCCGCCTCGACGTTGCGGAAGACCTGGGTGGTCTGGGCGTCGAAATCGCCCTCGCCGATGACATTACCCGCGGCGTCGCCCGACAGCATGCCGGCAATGAACAGGAATTCGGATGCCTTCACCCGCGTCACATGGCTGTACTGCCCCATCGGGGCCCCCAGCTCTTCCGGATTGTAGATGTTGATATCGGCTGACATGGCTTCCCTTCTTTCGGCTTTGCCGCTGCTTTCCCGCGGGCCGCTTCCCGCCCCGCCGGCGCCCGAAGGATACCGTGCCGAAAGAGCCCTCGCGAATAGAACCTTAGGACGGGGTGCTATTGCTGCCCCGCGGCGCGCGCGTTAGGCTTTGTGCGAATTCACTTTCGGGAGGCAGGCGTGACCACATCGGACGACAGCAAGGTTTCTGAAGACCGCCGCGAGGCGCTGCGCTATGCGCTTGCGATCGGCAGCGGCGCCGCGCTCTCATCGGCCTTGGCGAGCCCGGCATCGGCGCAAGGCGCCGCCGATAACACGCTCGACCGTATCCGTGCCAACAAGGTGCTGCGCATCGCGGTGCTGCCGGGAGAGCTGCCCTATTTCAACAAGGACCTCGCCACCGGCACCTGGTCCGGCTTTTCGATCGATATGGCCAACGACATGGCCAAGCTTCTCGACGTCAAGCTCGAATACACCGAATCGACCTACGGCAATTCGATCCTCGATCTGCAATCGAACAAGATCGATCTCGGCTTTGCCCTCAACCCGACGCCGCAGCGCGCGCTGGTCGTGGATTTCACTGCTACCGTGTTTCCGCATCCGTTCGGCGCCATGGTGCGGAAGGGCCTGGACGCGAAAACCTGGGCAGACGTCAACAAGCCCGAGGTGAGGATTGCGGTCGACGTCGGCTCCGCCAACGAGGCGGTGGCCCGCCGCTTCGCGCCGAATGCGACCATCAAGTCGCTGAAGTCGCGCGACGAGGTCATGCTGGAAATGTCGGCGGGCCGCGTCGATTGCGTCGTCAATGCGCTGGTGCTCGGGCTGACCGCGATCGCCAAGAACCCGAATCTGGGCACCTACAAGATCCTGCAATCGCCCGCGGTCGCCATTCCTTCCAGCATGGCGGTGCGGCGCGAACCGGACAAGCACTGGCGCGATTTCCTCTCGGTGTGGGTCGACTACAATCGCGGCATCGGCCAGATGCGCGAATGGTTCGTCAAGGGGCTGGCGCTGAGTAACGTGAAGCCGGAGGACGTGCCGGTCGAACTCAATATCTGAGGCGGTTTATCCGATGAAGCGCAACCTTTCCGGCTTCAGAGATACATCTCATCGATGTCCACCGATGACTCGACACCCAGTTTGACGAAGTTATCCGCCAGCCACTCGTCCGCACGTTTTCGCCCCTGGTCGCGAAGATAGGTGAGAAATTTCCAATCGGCGTTGAACTTACTTGTCGAACTGAGCGAGCCCATGAATTCGTCGTCTGCGATGCTGTGGATCAGCATGCGGCGCAATTCTTCGCCGACGATGCGGCCCTGCGTGACGAGCCTGGTGACGAAGCTGACCGCCCGCATTTCGCGCATCAGGGTTGAATTGAAGCTGATCTCGTTGATGCGGTTCAAAATATCGTCCGCGCTACGTGGCACTTCCTTGCGGAACAGCGGATTGATGTGAACGATGACGACGTCGGTGCTCTTGCAGTTGTAGATCAGCGGGAAGATAGCCGGGTTTCCCATATAGCCGCCGTCCCAATAGGCCTCGCCGTCGATCTCAACCGCGTGAAACATCGTGGGAAGACACGCCGAAGCCATCACGGCGGATGCCGAAATCTCCTGCCCGGTGAAGATTTTCACCTTGCCGGTACGGACGTTGGTCGCTGAGAGAAAGAGCTTGACCGGACAGTCGGGGCGCTTCAGCACTTCAAAATCAATCGACTGCTCGACCACGTCGCGCAGCGGGTTAAAGCCAGCGGGGTTGAACTCATAAGGCGACAGGACGCGCGTCACGAAGCCAATGAGGGAGAAAACCGGCGACCAGGTCAGCCTGTGATCCCCCAGCATCCGGTCGATCAGATTTGGCTGCAACGGCCCGAACCTAGCCGCCTCGCTGACGCGCTTCCAATAGCCGGCGAGCGCTTTGCGTGCGCCTTCGCGGCCTCCAACCGCAAACCCATAGGCAAAGGCCGCGGCATTCATCGCGCCGGCGCTGGTCGCACTGATCCCCTCGAATGCAAGAGCATTCTCGTCCAGGAGCCGGTCGAGCACGCCCCAGGTAAAGGCACCATGCGCGCCGCCTCCCTGAAGTGCCAGGTTGATCGTCCTGACCGGGCTGGGGGATGCCGGTTCGAGACCGGTTTCTCCCGACCCCGCCGGCCTTTCTGCCGAGCCCCGCTCGAAGGTAACGTCCATAGCCGAGTCCCAACCCGATTCGCCTGTGAGAAAGCATTCAATGAAAGGAGGCGGATTATTGGTGGGTGCAGAAATGCGCGTCGATTACGGCAATCACATGCGCTTGCATAACACAAATGGGCGGCAACCGACACGGCCAAACGCCCTTGTTTTTTGCGATAGACGGCATTGCGGCCGCTCACGCCTTGTCGTAGGTCATGCCGCGCTCGAGCCTGCGCGCGGCAAGCGTCGCCGGGAACAGGATCGCAAAATAAATCAGCGCCACGATGGTATAGACTTCGAGCGGCCGATAGGTCTCGGCGTTGATGAGCGTGGCGTTGTAGACCAGATCGGGCACGGCGATCACGGAAACAAGCGAGGTGTTCTTCAACTGCGTCACCGACTGGTTGACGTAAGGCGCCATCATCGGCTTCATCGCCTGCGGCAGGATCACGAGCCGGAGCACGCGCAACGGCGCCAGCCCGAGCGCCCGCGCTGCGTCCCATTGTCCGCGATGCACGCTCTCGATGCTGCCGCGAACGATCTCGGCATAGAATGCCCCGCCATAGAGCGACAGCACGGTGACCGCGGCGACATGGGCCGGGATGTTCACGCCGATCACGACCGGAAACGCATAGTAGAACCAGATGATCTGAACCAATAACGGCGTGCAACGAAACGTTTCGACATAAGCGAGCAGGAGCCAGTCGATCACGGGCAGACGCCCCACGCGCAGGATGCCGACGACCAGACCAATCAATGTTCCGAGCAGGATGGTGCCGATCGTGTAGGCAATGGTCCAGCCGAGCCCGAGCCAGAACAGATGGCTGTATTTGGCGAGGATCGCGAAATCCCAGACGTAGTTCATGCCGAACCCCGTCGACTGCTCCGCATGTACGGTTTGCGACCCATCACAGGTAACGGCTCGGCGAAAAGGCGCTGACGTCGAAGGACGGCGCCGCGCCGGCAATCATCGCCGCGATTGCCGCGCCCGTCGCAGGCCCGGTGGTGAAGCCGATATGCTGGTTGCCAAAGGCGAGCCAAAGCCCAGGATGCCGCGGCGCGGGTCCGATCATCGGCAGGCTGTCCGGCAATGTCGGCCGCGAACCGCGCCAGGGCTCGCCAACGGCTTCGCCGAATTCGACCACGCCGCGCGCGACCGGCACCACCGCATCGAGCTGGGCGTAGGATGACGGTGCATCGCGCGCGGTCAACTCGACGCCGGTGGTGACGCGGATGCCCTGCTCCATCGGCGTCATCAGGAAACTGCCTTCGGCGTCATGGATCGGCCTTTGCAAGGCACGCGCCGGGTTCGGCTTGAACTCTTGATGGTAGCCGCGCTCGGAAGCGAGCGGAACGCGATAGCCGAGCGGCCGCAGCAAATCCGCCGACCACGGCCCGAGCGCGACCACGACATGGCGCGCCGCAATCGCGCCATCGGCAAGCGTCACGCGCCAGCCTTCGCCGTCGCACTCGATTCCCGTGATGTCCGACTGACGAAGCTCGCCGCCGGACCTAGCGAACATCCGCGCATAGGCCTTGACCACGGCGCCGGGAGAGTCGACCGAAGCCGTTTGCGTATGAAGGAGGCCCACTTTGTAGACCGGCACGATGTTCGGCTCGAGCGCCGAAATCGCCTGACGATCGAGCAGCCGGCTGTCGATGCCGTATTCGGCGAGAAACGCCTGCTCCTGTTTTGCAGCCTCGAGCGCGTCGCTGCGCCACACCTTCAGCCAGCCGGTCTCGCGCATGCGTTGCGCCGCATCGGCTTTCACGATCCATTCCCGGTGCAGCTTCAGCGATGCGCCGATCAAGCCGTGCAGCGCCGTCGCGCGCGGTTTGACTTGCGAGGCCGCCGCATTGGCGAGGAAGCGCGCGACCCAATCGAAGTTCCGAACCACCCAGGCCGGATCCCAGCGCAGCGCCGCGTGGCGGTTGGTGAGGTAAGTGGGCAACGCGCTCCAGAGCGAGGGCTTGTTGAGCGGCAAGACTGAGCCGCTGGAAAGCACGCCGGCATTGCCGTACGAAGTTTCGCTGCCCGGCTCGCGCCGGTCGACGAGAACGACCGAAAGGCCCCGCTGCCGCGCGGCAACGCCCGCGGACACGCCGACGATGCCCGCGCCCAGCACGACGACGTCGGTTTGCTTATTCTTGTTGTCCGGCATCAACCCCTACCCTCAAACACTCTGCATCAGCGTCAGGCCGCCATCGACCGGCAGCAGCGCGCCGGTGACATGGCCGGCTTCCGGCGACAACAAGAAGGCGACCGTTGCCGCCACCTCATCCGGCTCGGCCAATCGCGCCAGCGGATTGGCCTTGGCGACCGCCTGCCAGCTCTGCGCATCCAGCGCCCCCATCAGCCCGGCATCCTTGCGTGTATAGCCGGGCATGACAATGTTTGCGGTTGCGCCGGAGCTTGCAAGCTCGATCGCAAGACAGCGCACCAGCACTTCGAGCGCAGCCTTTGCCGCGGCGGAGCCCGGATAGGTCGCCTCGCGCGTGAAACGATGAGCGGCGAAACTCGAGATCGCAACAACGCGACCTTGCGCACTGCGCGTCAGATCCGGCAACGCGGCGCTCGCCAGTTCATGAAATGCGGTGGCCATCACGGCGAACGACCGTTCGAGCGAGGCGCGCGGCAATTGCGCGAAGGCGCGACGATCCGCAAACCCCGCGGCATGGACGATCGCATCGATATGGCCGAACGCCGCGCGCGTGGCCTGAACCAGGGAGGACGCCGTGCCGGCATTTGCGAGATCGCCGGTGGACGACGCAACCCTGGCGCCGGCCCGCTCACACTCCGCGACCACCGCTTTCAAGCGCGCAAGCCCTTCGGCGTCCACCCCCTGCCCATGAAGCATCAGGCAGGCATCCGGTGCGGCCAGGCGGCGCGCCACCGCGGCCCCGATCCCGGAGCCGCCTCCGGTGATGATAGAAACGCGCAATCGACCCTCGTTGTTGTGTGAACGGGCGACTATAGGTCCCGCAACGGCGAAATGCCAACCGTTCGGCGGCCGCGCCGACCATCGCGAGCCGAAACTGCGCGACGCGAGATGATACTGAATTCACGGCGCGCTCAACGCGGCAAGGGTCAACCCGGCGATGCTATTGCCCGTCATTGCGCGAGCGCCAATATCCCGCCCGCAAAGGAACGCCACAATGGCGTGGCGCTGACGGGCAGAGCCAGCAGTTTGATCGCAACGAGCACCGCACCGCCAACAACGTAAACCCGGTGGGGGCGTCCTCGCGTACGCCAATCGAAAATCATGGCGACAACAAGAAGCAGATAAGCGACCAGAGCCGGAGGGATAGTTACCACGACCGGCGGCGGACCTGGCGGCCCGGGCGGTGCAAGAAAGGTGAGAAACCAGCGAGCTACCGCCGCATCCAGGATCGATATCCCGGCAAGGAGCATCAATCGCTTATGGGTCTCGGGCCGTCGCACGGCGCTGACCGCCAATGTGAACACAACGGCAAAGAACACAATGCCGGCGAACGGAACGATCGCAAACGCGATCCCCTCCTCCTTGAGGCCCAACGCCGCCGATGCCTTCATGACATTGATGGTCGCAAGCGTAGCGAAGATGGTCATCGCAGTAGCGAAGGAAATTCCGACCAGCCCGACAGCCCGATGCCTTGCAATCCTTCCCGAAGCGGCAAGCCAGGTCTGAAAGCAAAAATACAAAGTCCATGAAAAGAAGATCAGGCCGTGGATATGGACGACCGGATTCGCCTTGAATGCCCTTCCAGCCATCGGCAGCCAGTACGTTGGTGCGAAGCCCACAAAGGCGACGGCTGCACAGGACAACGCCATATAGAAATAGAAATACTTCGCGCTTGGCCTCACCGCCGATCGCGGATGAGCTTCCACCATCGTCGACATAATTGCCCCCTCGGTCCGACGCTCGATGTACACACTGTAGCCGCTCGACCGTTCACAGAGAACGGGCCACGACGCGCCAGCTCATGGCAATGTTCGACCGGGACACCCCGGATATGGCGGAGATTTACACACGCGCCGCGGAGAAGAAGCGGCTCGCGGGCGAGGTCATGTTCTTGATCTCGCTGGACCGCAGTGAGAACGAAAATTGTCGCACCCCATCCCGGATTGGACAAAACGAATGTCGCACCGCTTGAAATCATTGGATAAAAAGGAGGGGATGGTGGGCGCACCAGGGCTCGAACCTGGGACCCGATGATTAAGAGTCCAAAATGAACCCTGCGCGGCGATTTCCAAATGCGCGCTACGCTACGGTGAAAGTAATGAAGTCCTTTGTTTATCGGCATTTCTCGCATAGCCTCGCACTCCATCGAACGTAAACCTTCGAACGTCTCGGTTCGCTAAAACCGTTTGTAAGCCGTTTTAGTTTGCTTGGAAACCGCTCATGGCCGACATCCGAATTCTTCTGACTGACAAGACGATCGCTCAGTTACCCAATCCAAACGATGGTTGGTACTTGGCTCGCGACACGGAATTGAAGGGCTTCTTTGTCGTAGTAGGTAAACGGAAAAGGACCTTCACGGTGCAGGGCGATCTCAGACAGGGAGGAAAGCGCGCATCATCTATCCGGGTTTCGATTGGTGACACGCGCGAAATGTCGACACGAGCTGCACGCGCAATCGCGAAAGGGCATTTGGCTCAGATTAGTAAAGGACAGCACCCAAAGGCAGACCAGCGCGGTGTCCAGGTCGGTGCGGTCGAAGCCGCAGCAGGTGAGCCGGACGCTCAAGTGGACGTGACGCTCAGGCGGGCTTGGCAACGATATTTGGAGGCTCATCTTGTTCGAAAAGGTCGCAGCGAAACGACAATTGATGGTTATCGCGGCCACGTCGAACGAATCTTTGTGGATTGGCTAGACGTACCCCTCCGCGAGCTCGCAACGGACCCAGCCCGCGTGGCAAGGAAGCACGACGATGTCACAAGGGAGAACGGGCCATACATGGCAAACGGCAGCATGCGTACGTTGCGAGCTATCTACAATCACGCTCGCAAAACCAATAGGTCGCTGCCACCCGACAATCCTGCAGATGCGATCGATTGGAATGAGGAGAAACGCCGCGACACCGGGATGGGCATCGGCGACTTGAAAGGATGGTTCTTGGAGTTGGCCGGCCTCGACAACCCGGTCCGCCGTGAATTCCATCTGTTCACGTTACTGTCGGGATCGCGACCCGCCGCCGTGCAGGAAATACGACCCGATCGCATCGATTTTCGGCGACGCACGCTGCACATCGCTAAGCCGAAGGGTGGCAAGAAGCGAGCTTTCGATATTCCGCTGTCGCGGCAGATGGTTCTTTGTCTCATTCGAGCAATTCGCTTCGGCAGGGAGATGTATCCGTCCCAAGCGCGAGAATGGGTATTCCCAGCTGACAGTGCATCAGGGCACCTAACGGAAACCAAGGAAGACCGGGATGAATTGTCGAAATGGGGCAATGATCGTATCCGTCCGGTGAAGGCCGCCTTGCCGAGTGAGGCGTGTTGTTGAGAACTGTCCTTATGGACAGTGATAGGCGCAGTGCCCGGGTTGAACGGCTCGAAGTAGTGGACACAGGCCGGCGGCGGCGCTGGTCTGAGGATGAGAAGCTCAAAATCGTCCTGGAGAGCTTACAGGCGCCGCGTCAGGTCGCGGCGACGGCGCGGCGATATGGTGTTTCGCGCTCATTGCTCCTGCGATGGCGAAGGTCGTTTCACCCCGAGCCGAAGGATGCCGCCCATCAAGCGGGCTTCGTGCCGGCGATGATGGTCGCGACGTCTGGTCCAGTCGGGCCGGCCGGCGGCGGCGCGATCGAGATTGAGTTTGCAGCCGGGGCTCGGATGCGGATCACGGGCACGGTCGACGCGGCGACGCTGAAGGCCGCAGTCGCTGCGCTAGCAGATGGACGGCTGCGGTGATCCCCATTTCGTCGGGCGTGCGGGTGTGGATTGCGACCGGCCACACCGATATGCGTCGCGGCATGAACTCGCTGGCCTTGCTGGTGCAGGAAGCTTTTAGGCGCGACCCGCACGGCGGGGACCTCTATGTGTTCCGAGGCAAGAGCGGCAAGCTGATCAAGATCCTCTGGCACGATGGACTAGGCGTGTCGCTCTACGCCAAGCGGCTGGAGCGCGGCCGTTTTCTCTGGCCATCACCGGCTGATGGCGTGGTGACCATCACCCCGGCCCAGCTTGGTTACTTGCTTGAGGGCATTGACTGGCGGATGCCGCAACACACGTGGCGCCCGCAGGCGGCGGGCTGATCGCTGGGATTTGAATCGATCACACGATCGGAAGTTCGGACAGCGCCCGCATATTGTGATTCTCTGGCCGGCGATGGGCGCCGATGATTCTCTCCCCGACGATGTGGTGACGCTGAAGGCGATGCTGCGCGCTGAGCGGGTAGCCCGCCTGGCCGCAGAGGCGGAAGCCCAGGCGCGGACATTGCTGATCGAGAAGCTCAAGCTCACAATCAAAAAGCTGCGTCATGAGCAGTTCGGACAATCCTCTGAGCGCGGCGCATTGCTGGACCAGCTCGAGCTGCAGCTCGCCGATCTGGAGGAGAACGCAGCGCAAGCGGAGACCACGGCAGAGATGGCCAAGGCCGACAAGATTACGGTGCCATCGTTCGAGCGCCGCAAGCCGGCCCGCCGGCCGCTGCCGGAGCATTTGCCGCGGGAGCGCATTGTCTACCCGGTGCCTGCCACCTGCCCATGCTGCGGCGACAACCGATTGCGCAAGATCGGCGAGGACGTGACTGAGACGCTGGAGCTCGTTCCGCGCCAGTGGAAAGTGATCCAGCACGTGCGCGAGAAGCTCGTTTGCCGGGCTTGCGAAGCGATCACCCAGCCGCCGGCCCCCTCGCACCCGATTGCGCGCGGCCGTGCAGGGCCCAAACTCCTCGCCCATGTTCTGTTCGCCAAGTACGGCCTGCACCTGCCGCTCAATCGTCAGAGCGACGTCTACCAGCGTGAGGGCATCGACCTCGACGTATCGACGCTGGCGGACTGGGTAGGTGCCTCCGCGGCAACCCTGATGCCGCTGGTGGATGCGATCCGGAGCCATGTCTTCGCTGCCGGGCGCATCCATGCCGACGACACGACGGTGCCGGTCCTGGCCAAGGGCAAGACCCGGACCGGCCGGCTCTGGACCTATGTGCGCGACGACCGCCCGTTCGCCGGTCCAGATCCGCCGGCGGCCGTGTTCTTCTACTCGCCCGATCGTGGCGGTGAGCATCCGGAGCAGCATTTGGCTGGCTATGCCGGACTGATGCAGGCCGACGCCTATGCCGGCTTCAGCAGGCTTTACAAGCCCAATCGCAAAGGCGGTCCGATCATCGAGGCCGCGTGCTGGGCGCACGGCAGGCGCAAGTTCTTTGATCTGGCACGGCTCACCAAGGCGCCGATCGCAGCCGAGGCGGTCAAGCGCATCGATGTCCTGTTCGCCATCGAGCGTGAGATCAACGGTCTTGCTGCGCAGGCGCGCCTGCGCGTGCGCCAGGAGCGTAGCCGCCCTCTAATCGTCGAGCTGCAGGCATGGTTGCGCGAACAGCGCGCCAAGCTCTCCAGAAGTAACGACACGGCCAAGGCAATCAATTACTGCCTCAGCCGCTGGGATGCTTTTACCCGCTTCCTTGATGAAGGACGGCTTTGCATGTCGAACAATGCTGCCGAACGCGAGCTACGGGCCGTTGCCGTTGGAAGAAGAAACTGGACCTTCGCCGGCTCCGATGACGGTGGCCGGCGTGCGGCGGCGATCTACACCCTCATCGCCACCGCCAAACTCAACGACATCGATCCACAGGCTTGGCTCGCCGACGTGCTGGCCCGCCTGCCGGATCATCCCGCCAGGCGCATCCACGAACTCCTGCCTTGGAATTGGCGCCCTCAGAGCCTCGCTAACGCCGCCTGAGCGCAATCAGCTATCCGCCCAAAGCGACGTGACCAGGGGCCGTCGCCGGATGCGTACCAATGATCTTCGTCAAACCTTCCGAACCATAGCGACAGCAGCGGGAGTCTCAGAGATCGATGCTAAGCTCCTGATGAACCACGCCATGCCCGGCGTGAACGCCGGCTACATTACTCGACACAAGCTGCTTCACGATCATCTGCGACGGCAGCAGCAAGTAATCAGCAGCGCCGTGTTTGCGGCTTTGGCAAGTTCGCTGACCGAAAGTCAAAATCTGCAAGGTTGGCTCGGCCGTGGTGCAACCCAACGAGTTATTCAGAGCGCGCAGGTCACGCCAGCCGATTGCGACCCGGAGCACGTAACAATACGACAGGCCGCCTAATTCGGGCCCATACGCATTTTCGTGGTAGTAGCCGCATTGGTCCAAGGAGTGATGTTCCAACGGGCCCAACCCAGCGTGTGGCGCTCTAATTGCGGTGAAGCCGCTGCTGCAGCAGCGTCAAAATTCCCGCTGCTCACTTAATCTCAACGCGAGTGACTTCTGAAACCGCTTTTGTCTTTGTATCAGAAAAATCCTTCGATTTCTCAGTCAACGCTTTTAGTTGCGTTTGAAAGAACTCTGTCTGGATACGCACGACATCCTGAAAATCTTTTGCTCGTAGCAGCTTGTCCGAAAGCCCAAAACTCGCAGCTACACTCTGCTCCACATAGGTTCTGAAGGTCTTTGTCTGATCTGTCCCACCCAACGGCGAAGCCGATATGCTTTTTTCGACCAACTGAAAATAGCCAGCGATCGCCTCATGGGCTTGCTCGAGATTTTTGGTCATCATTGAACGTGCTAGGTCAGCTGGTGTCTTATTCTCAGCCATGATCGCCTCCTGGGAGAATTAGGCCCACGATACACCTCTCTGCTCGGCATTTCACGATTGGTTTTGCTCGTCGCTCAAGTAGGTGGTCGACTTTGCGGTGCAGCAATATTGAGGTTTCTATTGAGAGCGTGAGACTTTAGAAAGAGTGGGATTATTTCTCATTGTCTAAGTCCCACTTTCTGAGTCGACTATCCCTACGCCAAGTACGCCAATGGGTTGGATGAATTTCAATCTCTTTATTCGTCAATGCGTTGAACCATTTCGTTCCGTTTTTGCGGCATGGACACATTAGGGAATGGATACTGTCGCTGTCGATTACGCTCACTTCGAGATCGCATGCGTTTGGTGCGATTGAAATGGGCAACCAATTGCCGGCAATGCGTCGAACCCTATCCATTTGCGCAGTATAAATCTGAAGCTCTCTAGGTGGGGTTGATTTGCGTCAAACGTGCATTTAGGCCCCATTGCCTCATCTCCTGCTGCTCAATACGACGACGTCATGGACCATCTTGGCTGTCTGCCTCAGATAGGCTTCCACCTCTCTCGCATTCGCGCCTTCAAAGATCTGAGCTGGGCTTCTGACCAAGTTCGCTTAGGCGCTTCGGTCGGCGGGCAGGCGGCGAATCGTATTCAACACAAAAGACGCGATTTCCGAGGTCTGAGCACCTTGAGCGAGCGCCGTCGCGATCAATACGAGTTGCCGCTGTCCGCCCCATATTCGTCTCGAATCGCGCTCGGCCAAGCGAGGCGAATCGATAGAGGCATGTCATGAATATTTTCTGAGATTTCTTCCGGACTTCATGCAGTTTCCGGCGCAAGTCATCGCTGCGGCTTGCCCGAGCTGTGGGACCTACGTTCGGTATGCTCCGGCTTGGTATTAAATTGAGCAGCTCACTTGAAAGTCGCCGCCGCCCGAGCTAGCGCGACCAACGTAACGGCCCTCCGCGGCAAAAGCGATGACGTTATCTGAACAGCTTGGGTGGCTCACACCATTTATTTCTTTACCTGGGCCTAATGACCGTTCATGTCCTTTGCTGCATGACGCGCCAACTCGCTCATTAGCTTTTGCGCTAACAAATCCTGTCCATCCTTATCCATGAACGTGCCAAGGTGGCCATAACGGGCACTCTTCACGCCTAATGTTCCGGAACCGGCGTGGATTGACTTGCCATCCGATACGTAGGAGCCCTGTATCTGCGTCTTTAGAGATTCGTCGTAGAAGGAGATGTGTTGCGGCATCTGTGCACTACTTCCTGTCGGTGTTTTTGTAATGATGTATTTTTTACTCATGTAAAAGGCGAACGTATAGTCAACTGGTTTACATAAGCAGCACTTTATTTTGTGAAGGAGCCAGGCAGCAGTCTGTCGTATTCCCGCCGAATCGCGCGATAGCACTCGCAAGATGTGCGTTCCAAAAGTCTCCGGTCCAATATCGTGATGATGCCGCGGCTGTATGTGAGGACCTGCCGTTGCTGAAGTTTTTTGAGTTCGGCGTTCACCGCTACGCGGCTAACAACCAACATTTCGGCTAGGAACTCTTGCGTGAGGCGAAGCTCATCACCGTCGACACGGTCGTGACACTTCAACAGCCATCGAGCGCAGCGCTGGAGGACCGTATGGCTGGCGTTGCAAGCAACGGACTGCATCACCTGAGCGAGGAACGCTCGTGAGTAGGCGTTGAGCTTGCGCCGGAACACAGGCAGGCGTGCTTGCAACTCCTGGAACTCGCGAAAAGCAATACGAGTGCCGTCACCGGACACATGGACGACGGCCCGGTGCAGTGATTGGTCGTCGCCCATGATAGCCCCGACATTCACTAACCCCTCCCGTCCGGTGGTCGACGTTTCGGCCGTCTTGCCGGTCTTTAGCGGGGCAACGTTGGAGACAATCGCCGTTTCTGGGAAGTACACGTAATCGAATGCGCCGAGCGGTTCGTACAGCACGCGGCCAAGTGGTAGTTTGACGGGCTCACACAGGCTCTGAACTTCGATCCATTCCGAGGCGGGTATGTTCGCCAATAGGCCGTTTTTTGGTCTCTGTACCATTGTCCCGCGATGAACGGTTCTTTCAGCAGGTTCGAACCAGCGGCCGTTAGTTTCGGCCTTCGTGAGGCCTAAGGCAAGCCGCGAGGCATTGACAGCACCCCGACACGCCGGACCCGCTCGCTCTGCTGCCCCCGCGCCGCCAGCGCGCGCTGCTGCTGCTGTCGGAAATGGTCAGAACTGCAATGCTGATCGGCTTGAATTGCCGCGTCAAATCTATGGGCATTCTGCCGTATCGTCATTACTAGGGCGTGTACTCATAAATCCGACTAATGCGTCGGGCCAAATGCCTGCTTTATCAGCCAATAGCGGACATCAACCATGGTGGCTGGCATGTCCGCTTTTGCCAAAAGCGGACATCGCGCACCCATAGAGCGGCGTGCTAATCTATCATCATTGCGGCCGTGTCTGCCGATCCGAAATAAGACGTGCTCAACCGACGGAGATTTGCCATGTCCAACTCCGGAAGCAGTACCGTAACAAGCATCAATGAACTCGCCGCGTTTTACGCGCGACCTATCGAGCGGAGCGTCAAGATTGTGCTTGATCACGTCGACGCTACCGGTCGGGCATTTATTGCAGCTTCGCCGTTCCTGGTTCTCGCAACTGGAGGCGGAGAAGGTCTCGATTGCTCGCCGAAGGGCGATCAGCCGGGCTTTGTAGCGGTTTCCGACGACGGCCGGACGCTGTTCATACCCGACCGTCTAGGCAACAATATGATTGAAGGCCTCAAGAACCTCATTGAAGACCCCCGTATCGCGCTCATCTTCTTCGTGCCGGCTGCGAACGAAACCTACCGCGTAAACGGGCGCGCGCGGATCAGCGCCGATACGGAACTTAAGCGACGCTTCGCCGTCGGAGGAAAGGAGCCCGCAACAGTGATGGTTGTTTCGGTAGAGCACGTGATCCCGCATTGCTCGAAGGCGCTGATCCGATCCAACCTGTGGAAGGCAGGCAGCGGCACCCGACCCCAAGGCATTCCGACGTTCGCAGATTTCGCGGCATCATGCTGTCCCGAAACCTATCCCGCAACCTTTGACGCCGCATACAGCCAACGCATAAGCCGCCGCCGGAAGGTTGGGACGAGTACGAAAAAAAGTTCAAGAACGAGCCCAAAAAACGTCGGCCGAAAAACGCGGCGTGAGCCTTTTCCGAATTATGACGTTCCGATTTTTAGGCCAACAGAGTGGGAGCTGAGAAATGCGTTTTGCCACGGAGGCAAGCAAACGGAGAAAATGAAAAATGCCATCCGCAGCGGGTTTCTCGGACGCACCGTACACGTGTATGCGAGAACAAGGATCGAAGCCGCAATGCTGGCTGAGACCGAAAATCCCGGGTGGCAGGCCGACAGCCAACTTGTCCGCAGTCTCCGCTAAGCACCTAGGGGTAGTATGTCCTTCGTCAAGTGCATAACCCCGTTGTATATTCAATAGGAAGGGTTGGAAAGCCTTGGAACATTTTGCACGGCAAGTCGTGATTGCTGGCATTTGCAGACGCCGGCCGGCGTTACAGCCATGTCCGCTTCACCCCCAAAAGCGGACATCGGTTTTATGAGTACACGCCCTAAATAGTTGGGTAATTCGAATTTGTCAGCGGGTCGCCCTTATAGGGTGGTATAAGGCAGGTAAGGAAGAACATCGCCCACATTGACGTCGCCAACATCTTCATGGACCTCGATCAGTCCGTCCGACCAAACAAGCGAACTCAGCATGCCGGAACTCGCTGAATGATATATCGAAGCGCGCATTGTGCCCGTGACATCGGCGCAGACACGCGCCCGCAAAAACTCTCGACGTCCACGGGTATGGTGATGGTGGAACGCTGAGACAACCTGGAATCGCGGTAAGGAGAGGTTGGAAGCGCCCATAAGGCGCAATATCAGCGGCCGACCGATCAGCCAGAAAGTCACCATTGCGGAAACCGGATTTCCGGGAAGACCGATGTAAGGAACGCCAGCAACTTCACCAATTGCGACTGGTTTGCCAGGCTTGATGGCCAATTTCCAAAACTCTAGCGAGCCGATTTCCAGCACTGCCGGCCGGACATGATCTTCCTCGCCAACTGACACACCTCCAGACGTGATCACGAGATCATGTTCGCGCGCGGCCGAAGTCAAAGCCTCTCCAATGAGAGCAACCCTGTCCGGTATCAAGCCGCAGTCCGTAACCTCCGCACCGAGGGCCCGAACCGCGGCAATAATAGCGTGACGATTGGTGTCGTGTATGCAACCCGGCGGCAACGGCTGCCCCGGCGGACGAAGTTCATCGCCTGTCGCAATGACAGCAACCTGTATCCGCCGGTGTACTAAAAGTGTCGACCGTCCGACTGCAGCTGCGATTCCAATATCCTGAGGCCGCAGCCTGGTGCCGCCGGTTAGTACCGTTGCATTCTGGGCTATGTCGTCCCCCGCTAAGCGCCGGTTGGCACCCAGCGCCAGCGCCGTCGGCAGCACGATCATGCCATCTTCCGGTGAGCAATCCTCCTGCATAGCGACGGTGTCCGCTTCGTCGGGAATAACGCCTCCAGTGAAGATCCGGACCGCGGTGAGTGGCGGCAACCTGCCTCGAAATGGATGGCCGGCCGCGGCTCGGCCGGAAATCGGCATACGCCCGTCCGCGGGTAGATCCGACATTCGGAACGCGTAGCCGTCCACGGCGGAATTATCATACTCGGGAACCGGCCGAGGAGCGGTGACATCTTCTGCCAGAATTCGGGAAGTAGCTTCTGAAAGATCGACCCGTTCGATGCCACTAACCGGCGGATGCTGAGCAACGCGCGCGACCGCGTCCTCGAGACTAGCTGCCTTTCTGGTCGGGGGAATCGTTTTGGGCACTCGGTTGCTCTCGTTTACTAGCTGCCCGTATTTCTTTTTGGACAGTCACGCCAACAGCGAGAGCAATCTGCATTGCTTTCGTCAGCTTGACGTATCCATCCAACTATTATCTGCAATCAATCGAGATAACCTTGGCGGCGGGTACTTATTCCGGATCCGCGCCTTCGCCCTTTGGAGGCGCAACAGCACCCTTCAGCCAAAATTTCCTTCGATCAAACAGATACTCGTCAGGTATTTGGGCTGTCGCAACGTTCGCGACAATATTGGAACCGTAGGTTCCTCAATCAGGCGTCGTATTCTTCCTAGTGTGGCGGTTCGGAGGTTCTCTTCATCGGTGCGAGAAAGCGGTCAAGAACCGCGCGCAGAGGCGAAGGGTCAGGTCAGGAAGATCGCCATCAGAGCCACGATAAGGACAACCGTGAAAGTGCCGTACTTCGCCAGCTTGAGGAAGCCCTCATACGTCTGTTCATGAGCCTGATAATCGTTGCCGTCAGCGGTCGTGTAGGCAACTTCGCTGTGATCTACCATCGGAGTCCCCTGTAGGTATTCAAACGTTCCAGCGTGAAATTACCGCAATCCCAAAGGGAGAGCAACGGCGCGAGAGCCCTTTGTGCCCAAGCGCCGCATCCATCTCGGCCGGCGGGCTATTCGGGCCAATTGTTCCTGATCCAGCGGGTCAGCCTCTCTTCAAAGACCTCGCCGGCGGCGAGGGAGAAAAATCATGGTCGCCGCCAAAACGGCTCCGTCATTTTGCAAGTTCGGCCAATGCGTTGTGGTATTTCATGCCACGCCGCGCGACTTCCATCGGATTCTCGAAATCGGGATTGTGCGGAGTTGGCCGAAATCCGCCATCGGGCGTTATCGCCGCATAAAGCCTATCGCCAACGCTGACATTCACGCACGCCAGCACGTCCTAGAGGGGAGTCTTCGCGTTCAATTAAAACTGATTTGAAAACACTCTACTGGCTAGGACATCTGAGGCTTCCAGTGACATAACTTCGTCAGCGACCAGGACGCGGTCAAGGTCCGAGACAAGTCGATTGGCCTGGCGCAGGCGAATGCGATCGAGCGCATTGCGGATGGAACGCGCATTGGAGAACAAGGGCTGCTTCTTTCGCAAAACGATGTAGCGGACGAATGCCTCTCGCGCCGCCGCACTGAATTTGTAATTCAGGTCGCGGAGCATAATCTCGGCTATCTCCAACAGCTCATGGTCGGAATAATCCGGAAAGTCGATATGATGGGCAATGCGCGAGCGGAAGCCAGGATTACTAGCGAAGAACTTGTCCATGCGGTCGCCGTATCCGGCCAGAATAACCACAAGATCCTCACGCTGAGATTCCATCACCTGCAGCAAAATTTCGATCGCTTCCTGCCCGTAATCGCGCTCGTTGTCCGGGCGATGCAGGTAGTAGGCCTCGTCGATGAACAGCACGCCCCCCATCGCCTTTTTAAGGATTTCCTTGGTCTTGGGCGCAGTATGGCCGATGTACTGTCCCACCAGCTCATCGCGTGTGACCGAGACGAGCTGGCCCCGGCGCACGAAGCCGAGCTTATGAAGTATGCTGGCAATCCGCAAAGCTACCGTGGTCTTGCCTGTTCCTGGATTCCCGGTGAATGACATATGCAGCGTCGGCACCTCCGACGTCAGGTTCATCCGCTTGCGGATGCGCTCGATCAGCAACAGTGACGCGATCTCCCGAATACGCATTTTGACCGGCTTGAGGCCGATCAGTTCGCGGTCCAGTTGATCGAGCACCTCGCCAATGCCGACCTCGTTAAACTCCCGGCGCAAGTCGACGCGCTCGATCGGCAGCGTTTCGTTCGCGCCCGGCGGGATGGCGGGGGAAGTGGTTTCAGAATTCATTTGCCACCGTAGCGCGAGCCCTCGGGACGATCGACGGCATAGGATCTCGTGGTGTAGCGAATGTTGCGGCCATCGACTTCCTGGCGCTCGAGCCGAAAGCCGGGTTCGTCCTTCGGCCGGTTGACGATGAACGACAGTCGCTGAGACTCCCAGCCGTGGCTGGAATCGAACGCGGACATCCGGATATAGCGGTCGCCATACACCTTGCGGCATTCGTTCAACTCCATCAGCACGCCCGCGGCATCACGGAGATCGAACATCGGCAGCCCCCACATTTCCCAGAAACTGTTGCGGGGATGCGGGTCGTCAGTGAATTCGATGTTCACCGCCCAGCCCTTGCCGAGGCAATACTGGACCTGCCGCGAAATCTGTTCGTCGGTAAGGTCAGGCAGGAATGAAAAGCAGCCTTGGGTAATGCGCATGGTCCTGTTCCTTACATCGAGACGCTGGCGGTGGGGGCGTAGTCGGGCATGTCGGTGGATTCGTAGTTGAAGGTGACGTTCTTCCAGACCTCCAGTGCCGATTTCAGCGGCGTGCAGGTCTGCGCCGCCTTGGCGAGAATCTCCGGCCCTTCGTGCAGATAGTCGCGGCCTTCGTTGCGGGCGAGGATCATGGCTTCCAGCGCCACCCGGTTCGCGGTGGCACCCGCCTGAATACCCATAGGATGACCAATGGTGCCGCCGCCGAATTGCAGCACCACGTCTTCGCCGAGATGGTCGAGCAATTGGTGCATCTGGCCGGCGTGAATACCGCCGGACGCCACCGGCATCAATTTGTTCAGGCTCGCCCAGTTCTGATCGAAGAACACGCCGTGCTCAAGTTTCGCCGGATTGAAGTCCTCGCGGCACACATCGTAATAGCCGCGCGTGGTCGCGGGATCGCCCTCGAGCTTGCCGACCACAGTGCCCGCATGGATGTGATCGACGCCGGCGAGACGCATCCATTTTGCAATCACACGGAACGAGACGCCGTGGTTGCGCTGCCGCGTATAGGTCGAATGCCCGGCCCGATGCAGATGCAGGATCATGTCGTTGCGTCGCGCCCATTTCGCCATCGACTGGATCGCCGTGTAGCCGATCACCAGATCGATCATGATGACGATGGAGCCTAGTTGCTTGGCGAACTCGGCCCGCTCGTACATGTCCTCCATCGTGCCCGCGGTGACGTTGAGATAGGTGCCCTTGATCTCGCCGGACGCGGCCTGGGCCTTGTTGACCGCCTCCATGCAATAGAGGAAGCGCTCGCGCCAGTGCATGAACGGTTGTGAATTGATGTTCTCGTCATCCTTGGTGAAATCGAGTCCGCCTTTCAGGGCCTCATAGACCACGCGCCCATAGTTGCGGCCGGATAGTCCGAGCTTCGGCTTCACGGTGGCGCCGAGCAGCGGCCTTCCGAACTTGTCCATCCGCTCGCGCTCGACCACGATGCCGGTCGCAGGTCCCTGAAACGTCTTCACATAGGCCACTGGCAACCGCATGTCCTCGAGCCGCAACGCCTTCAGCGGCTTGAAGCCGAACACATTGCCGATGATCGACGCCGACAGATTGGCGATCGATCCGCTCTCGAACAGGTCGAGATCGTAGGCGATATAGGCAAAGTATTGCCCGGGCGAATTCGGCACGGGATCGACGCGATAGCATTTGGCGCGATATTTCTCCGCCGCCGTGAGCCGGTCGGTCCACACCACGGTCCAGGTCGCGGTCGAGGATTCGCCGGCCACCGCCGCGGACGCCTCGATCGGATCGACGCCCTCCTGCGGCGTGACCCTGAACAGCGCGATGATGTCGGTTTCCTTGGGCTGATAGTCAGGCTCCCAGTAGCCCATCTTCTTGTATTCCATGACGCCGGATTTGTAGCGATCCTTGCCGCGGACGGTCATTGATTGTTCGTTCATGGTATTCTCCTTCGTATGCTGGCAGCGGCGATCGAAAGGCGTTCAGTCATTCGGCAGCGGTGGCGATGTCTCCGATGCGTGGGTCAAGCGCCCCCGTGCGATAGCGTTTGGCCATTTCGGCCAGCGGGATCACCTTGATGCTGGAGGCATTTCCCGCAGTGCCGAATTGCTCGAAACGTTCGCGGCAGAGCTCGCGCATCGCGTCCATCGCGGGCTTGAGGAATTTGCGCGGGTCGAATTCGCTTTTGGTCTGGGACGCGACTTTCCGGAACGCCGCGGTCATCGCCAGCCGGCAATCGGTGTCGATATTCACCTTGCGGACGCCATGCCTGATGCCGCGCACGATTTCCTCGACCGGCACACCCCACGTCTGCGACATCTCGCCGCCAAATTCATTGAACGCATCCTGCAGCGGCTGCGGCACCGAGGATGATCCGTGCATGACCAGATGCGTGTTCGGCAGACGGCGGTGGATTTCCTCGACTACCTTCATGGCCAGGATATCGCCGTCCGGTTTGCGCGAGAATTTGTAGGCGCCGTGCGAGGTTCCCATCGCGATCGCCAGGGCGTCGACCTTGGTGGCGCGTACGAAATCCACCGCCTGGTCTGGGTCGGTCAGAAGCTGATCATGGCTAACCTTGCCTTCGACGCCGTGGCCGTCCTCCTGTTCGCCGCCGCCATGTTCGAGCGAGCCGAGCACCCCCAATTCGCCTTCCACCGACGCGCCGATCCAGTGCGCCATCTCGACCACGCGGCGGGTGATATCGACGTTGTAGGTATAGTCCGCCGCAGTTTTGGCATCCGCCTTAAGCGAGCCGTCCATCATGACCGAGGTAAAGCCGTACTTGATCGCCGTGGCACAGGTCGCCTCTTCGTTGCCGTGATCCTGATGCAAGCAGAGCGGGATTTGTGGAAACATCTCTTCCAGGGCATCGATCATCTTCGACAGCATGATGTCGCTGGCATAGGAGCGCGCGCCGCGCGAAGCCTGGATGATGACAGGCGCATCGACGGCCGCCGCTGCGTCCATGATCGCGAGCCCCTGCTCCATGTTGTTGATATTGAATGCCGGCACGCCGTAGCCGCGTTCGGCGGCGTGATCCAGCAATTGCCTTAGCGTAATACGTGCCATCAGAACCTCCGTGCCGTTCGTTGTCTGGCGTCAAACGTCATGCCTGGGTCGCCAATATCCTCGATCGCGCCAAGCGGCGCAGGGCCGCCGTTGCGACGGCGTCTGCGGTGATGCCAAATTCGCGATAAAGCACCTCCACCGGTGCGGATGCGCCAAAGCCGGTCATGCCAACAAATTCGCCGCTATCGCCAAGCCAACGCGCCCAGTCGCCTTCGACCGCGGCCTCGACGCCGATCTTGGGTGCGCTGCCGAGGACCTCGGCTCGATATTTACTCGATTGCATACGAAACAGATCGAAGCACGGCGCCGACACGACGGCGGCGCGAACGCTGTCTTTCGCAAGAAGTTTTGCCGCCTCAAGGGCGATCGACACTTCGGAGCCGGTTGCGATCAGGGTGACGTCGCGGCCATCAGTCGGTTCGACAACCACATAGGCGCCGTGCGCGACTAGATTGGCGTTGACGCTCTCTTTCCGAAACGCCGGCAGCGCCTGCCGCGACAGGCACAGCACCGAAGGACCGGCTTCCGCCCTCAGCGCGCAATCCCATGCCTCGGCCGTCTCGACGGCGTCGCCGGGGCGAAACACCAGCAGATTCGGGATCGCGCGTAGCGACGCGAGATGCTCGACCGGCTGATGGGTTGGGCCATCCTCGCCAAGGCCGATCGAATCATGCGTCATCACATGGATGACCCGGATCCCCATCAGCGCCGCCAGTCTGATTGCCGGGCGGCTATAGTCGGCGAAGGTCAGAAACGTGCCGCCATAAGGGATAAAGCCTCCATGGAGGGCGATGCCGTTCATCGCTGCAGCCATGGCGTGCTCGCGGACGCCGTAGTGAACATAGCCGCCCCCAAAGAAATCGGGCCGCACCGGCTGGTGCGTCTTGGCGCGGGTGAGGTTCGAGTGGGTCAGATCGGCCGAGCCTCCGAGCAAGTTCGGCAAAGCTTCCGCAATCGCGTCCGTCACAAGCTGCGATGCCTGCCGGGTAGCAATATTCGGTCGTTCAACGCCGAAGCGATTGCGGATCTGCGTCATCGCTCCCGTATATTCGCAAGGCAATTTTCGGTTCAGCGCATCGTGGAACGGCGAGCGCGGGACGGAGTTGAGAGACCTGGTCCGCTCGATCCAGCTCCGGCGAGTTCCCTGCCCCCGCGCGCCGACCCTGTTCCATCGCGCTATGACGGGTTCCGGAATCTCGAACGGCTGGTGTGGCCAGCCCAGCGCGGCGCGTGTCTTTGCGACCTCGTCGGCGCCGAGCGGCGCGCCGTGCGCTTTTTCGGTGCCCTGACGGTTCGGCGCGCCGAAGCCGATGATGGTCCGGCACGCGATCAACGACGGACGATCGTTGTTTCGGGCCCGCCCGATCGCCGTCGCAATCGCTTCCGGATCATGCCCATCGATACGGCACGCCGACCAGCCCGAAGCCTTGAACCGCGCAAGCTGGTCATCCGAACACGACAACGATGTCGAGCCGTCGATCGAGATCTGGTTGTCGTCGAACAACACGATCAGCCGGTTGAGGCGCAGATGTCCGGCCAGCGAAATCGCCTCATGGCTAAGCCCCTCCATTAGGCAGCCATCGCCGGCGATCACATAGGTGTAATGGTCGACGAAGTCGTCGCCAAAGCGTGCGTTCAACAGACGCTCGGCCAGAGCCATGCCGACCGCCGTCGCAATACCCTGCCCCAACGGTCCAGTGGTGGTCTCCACGCCAGGCGTATGGCCATACTCAGGGTGACCGGGCGTCTTTGATCCCCACTGCCGGAATGCCCTGAGTTCGTCCAACGTCACGCCTTTGTAGCCGGTCAAGTACAGAAGCGCATACAGCAGCATGGATCCGTGGCCGGCCGACAAGACAAAACGGTCACGGTCCGGCCACGCCGGGTCGGCGGGATCGAATTTGAGAAACCGTGAAAACAGCACAGTGGCAACGTCGGCCATGCCCATCGGCATGCCCGGATGGCCCGATTTTGCCTTCTCGACCGCGTCGATCGCCAGAAAGCGAATCGCATTAGCCATGTCGGCATGGGAAATATCCGCGCGACCAGCGACCGAAGAAAGAACATGAACACTCATACCGTACGCCTCTTGCGTTCCATCAGTTGCAGGATCAGCGGGGTGAGAATGAGCTGCATCGCGAGATCCAGCTTCGATCCGTGAATCACGATCGAATTGGCGCGTGACATGAAACTGTTCGGAATCATCGACAGCAGATAGGGAAAATCGATGCCGCGCGGATTCCTGAGGCGGATCACGACCATCGATTCATCCGGGGTCGGGATCCAGCGCGCGATAAACGGGTTCGACGTATCCACCGTAGGCACGCGCTGGAAATTGATGTCGGTCTCGGTGAATTGCGGACAGATGTAGTTCACGTAGTCAGGCATTCGCCGCAGGATGGTATCGGTCACCGCCTCCGCGCTGTAGCCGCGGTCGCTGCCATCGCGATGCAGCTTTTGAATCCATTCCAGATTGATGACCGGTACGACGCCAATCTTGAGGTCGGCATGCTGCGCGATGTTGACCTTGTCGGTCACGACAGCGCCGTGCAGGCCTTCATAGAACAGCAGATCGGAATTTTCCGGCAGCGGCCCCCATTCCGTAAAGGTGCCTGGCTCGGCGCCGTACAACTTGGCTTCGTCGTCGTCGTGGACGTAATGCCGGGTCGTTCCGGTGCCAGATTCGCCGTAGTCGCGGAATACCCGCTCCAACTCCTCAAACAGATTGGACTGCGGGCTGAAATGGCTGAAGTGCTTGTTGCCGAGTTCGCCTTCTTCCGCAATTTTCGTTCGCATGTCGACGCGATTGTAACGGTGGAAGGCGTCGCCTTCGATATAGGCCGCGGCGACCTTTTCGCGGCGGAATATGTTTTCGAAGGTTCTCTTCACCGAGGTCGTGCCGGCGCCCGATGAACCCGTGATCGATATGATGGGATGACTGCGCGACATCGGATCCGGCCACCCTCAGCGAAACAGGCCGCGCCGCGCAAACAGCGGTGCGTCGCTATTGTCGAACATCGGCTCGATCCCATCGTGAATGGCGGCGACGTCGCGAACACCGCGTACAGAGCCCATGATCAGCGGCACCCGCTGGTGCGGTGTCTTTGCCCCGAGTTCCAGGATTCGACGCCGTCCTGTCGTCGCAGCACCTCCCGCCCACTCCATCACGAGGGCCATGGGATGAGCCTCGTACAAAAGGCGAAGTCTACCCTCGCGATAGCCGGGGCGGACATCGGCTGGATAGAGAAACACCCCGCCCCGCGTCAGGATACGAAGCGCCTCCGCCACCAACGACCCGATCCACCGCATATTGAAATCTGCACCGCGATTGCCGTTGGTCCCGGCCAGGCATTCATCGATATAGGCGCGAACCGGCCCGTGCCAGTGCCTTCGATTGGAGGCGTTGATGGCGAATTCCGGCGTATCGGGCGCGACCTGAACGCCCTTCCTGATCAGCAGAAATTGTCCGCCGCGTCGGTCGAGAATGAAAATATCGACGCGCCCAGCCAGCGCCAGCACTAGCGTCGTTTGCGGCCCATAGACCACAAAGCCCGCCGCGCACTGCGCCGTCCCGGGTTCAAAGAAAGTCGAAATAATATCGTTTCCCCGCGGCCGGATCGAAAATATGGTGCCGACCGAGATATTGTTTTCAAGATTGGCCGAGCCGTCGAGCGGATCGATCGCAACGCAAAGCGGTGCGTTGGGGTTCATATTCTCAGGCAGCGCCGCTTCCTCGGAAAGGACTGCCGCGACCGGAGCCCGGCGTAGCGCGCGCCGCATCATTTCATCGGCTGCGACGTCAATGTCCTTTTGCTGATCGCCGTCCGTATTGATGCCATCGATCCGCCCGGTGATCCCGGCCAGGGGTCCGTCCGCGATCAGGCCGGCAAGTTCGATCGCGGCAACAGCCATTGCCTCGATCACCTCGCCGATCTCCGCGCCATGCGGCGTCTGCGACGTCGACTGATCGAGATGCGAACGCAGGCTCACGCGCTCCTCCATGGCCGTCTCCCCGCGTCCTCTTTGGGACGCTCTTAGCTACGCTTGCCAGTCGGCAATCGCGCTTGCAAAGGAAGCGCAGATTGCCGGATTAGTAAAATTTTGTTATCTTTTGGGATAGCAAAGTTTTTCTTATAGAGGTGATGGCATGGCAGGCCGGTTTTTGCGGGAATTGACGCTGCGCCAGTTGCGGGCGCTCGCCGCCGTTCAGAAACACCGGTCGGTCACCGCCGCAGGCAAACAACTGCATCTGACGCAGCCCGCGGTCACGCTTCAGCTCCGCAACCTGCAGGCGCTCGCAGGTCTGCCTTTGATCCAGCGCACCAGCAACGGGATGCTGCTGACCGATGCCGGCCGTGAGGTGCTTGCGCTCACCGAGCGTATCGAGGCGGCCATCGCATCCTGCGAGACCTCGCTCGACATGATCGCCGGCAAGACCGCCGGGCGCATTTCGATCGGCGCCGTGAGTACCGCAAAATATTTCGTACCATTCGCCATCTCCGGATTTTCGAGGCTCTATCCCAACGTCGATGTCACGCTCTTTATCGGAAACCGGCAGGAAATCGGCACCGCGCTGCGCGGCTACGACCTTGATATCGCCATCATGGGCCGGCCGCCGGTGGATATCCCGATGAACGTGCACCTGATCGGTGATCATCCCCATGTCATCATCGCGCCGACGACCCATCGCCTGGCACGAAAGTCGCGCCTGGCGCTGGCCGACCTTGGCAACGAAACTTTCCTGACGCGAGAACCCGGCTCGGGAACCCGCGGGTTGATGGAGCAACTGCTCGAGTCCGCGCATGTACGCCCGAAAATCGGCATGGCGATGAGCAGCAACGAGACGATCAAACAATCGGTAATCGCCGGTTTGGGGATCGCCTTTATATCCGCGCATACGGTGGCGACCGAACTCGATGAGCGACGGCTGGTAACGCTGGACGTCGATGGCCTGCCCGTGGTCCGTCAATGGTTTGTGCTCTCCCGCAAGGACAAGGTGCTGCTGCCACCTGCGCAGGCGATGTTCAATTTCCTGAGCGCTAAGGGCGCCCAATTTCTCCCGCGAACCCATCGCAGGCTTCGCCTGACACGACCGCCCGCGCGCACAAAACGCGGATGATCCCTCCTCGGGCGCCGATTACGCCGCCTTGGCGAGCCCGACCTCGGGACCGTCATTTGCGCCCTTGCGCGCCCGACTTGAGAGCGCCTCTCCTGATCCTCTCTTGTGCGGGTGCCGACGAGATGGCGTGCGAGTCCTCGATCTCGATGTTCGGAAATTGGGTTGACAGTTGTACGCAGGGCTCCTTGCCAGCGATTGAACTGCTAACGAGCGTTCGTTATCCGTAAGCATGTTAACTCATTCCCTTCTGCCTGCCGCTCGATGCAAAAGTTGCGAAGCTCGGTGTAGAATTCAACCTCCACCTCCAGCTAGTGCAGTTGAACTAACGCAGTCCCACTTCAAATGAGATATTCGCATGCGGCCGTTGCTTCACGGCGGATCAGCTGTACCTGGCCGCAAGTCCCTCTCCCGGTCGCGCAGAGAGACGATAGCTGGTGATGTTCGGCTTGACGGCGAGCGCATTTTTTTAATCATCTTATTGCCGACGTCGCCTGACAAAGAATCCCTTACGTCACTGGGAATAGATGCACTTGACATACCGCTTAAGGTCGGTTTCACTCACACAGCTACACCGCTGTAGACTACCCCGCTGCGGGATGGACCGTGGCGCCGCCCCGTAAAAAATGCCCGCGGTTTTCTCTGCGCCGGCGACTGAATGACGCCGCCGGCCAGCGATCAAGAAACGACTGATGCAGGAGAGGAAACGATGGAGTGGCACCAAGAGCATGCTCCAATAATTCCCGTCGAGCATGCAAACTCTGGACTGAGCCAGATCGGAGTGGTGGCTTGTGATGACGGTCTTGTTAGGGATGCTCTCATAGCTCAGTGCGCAGCCGGTCTGGTCGCCTCAGGTTACCGGCTGGGTGGCATCGTCCAGTCAAACGCGCGCCGGCAGGGTCGACGTCGATGCGATATGTACGTGAAGGACCTGTTGGGTGGTGACGAAATAAAGATCTCGCTGGACCGCGGTGACGAAGCCAGGGGTTGTCTCCTTGATCCGGACGCTTTCGCGCGCATCGACGTATGGATCGAACGTGCGGTGCTTGAACGTGTCGATCTGCTGATCATCAATAAGTTTGGCAGGGAAGAAGCACATGGCCGGGGACTGCGAGCGGTCATTGCCGAGGCTCTGATTGCCGAAATCCCCCTGATGATTGGTGTCTCCACACAAAATCTTTGCGACTTTCTGGCATTCGTCGGGGATTCAGCCACACGTCTAAAGCCCGACATCGAGGCAATTACGGCCTGGTGCCGGAGCGCGATTGAACATGGGACTCACGCAAAACCTCGGTCAGCGGCTCGGCAAAAGCTCCTGGCCGGGTGAGCTGGAAAACGTTAGTCTCGGCCACGGCGTATCGCTCCTTGGGTGGGGAGGTGGATGCGTCGAATACACGATACGCCGCCTTACGCCCTCATGCCGTCACCAACCTTGGCCCATAGCTCCGAAAGGGACGATCAAACAGCAAGCGCGCGCCTTCCTCGATTGGCGCAAACAGATGAAGAGACGCGATGGATGATAAACAAATCCTCCAAAATGCGAACCGCAGCGCCACCCAAGCGGGCATGATCGCGCTCGCGTTTCTGGATTTTGCGGCCAAGCTTATCAAGCATGTCCGCAGCGGACATCCCCTCGATGATGCTTCTCTTGCCACTCTCCGCGACAACTGCATCCGCGATCTGAAGAACTCCACGATGATCGGAATGTCTTTCGAGGAAGAGGCCGAAACCTTCAGGCAGGCCATCGAAAACGCGGAAAAGTTGCTCGATGGAGCAATAGCGAGGGCGAGGCAATCTTGATGCCCGAACCGTGGAGGGTTTTTTTCACCAAGTCCCTCACCGAGCCCTTCGGTGCCAACGGTGCGGCCAGCTAGTGCGGATTCGCCGCGAACGCCGTGCTTGTAGTAATGTCGCGACAAAGCCGCCGGATTTGTCCAATCTCCATGGCGATGCTAAAAAAATCAGTCCTTCGGTGAGGTCCCGCGATGTGCGTACCCGAAATCTCCTGGCAACAGGCCGAGCGCAACTCGCTCGTAGACTTTGCCGATGATCGCGCCCGCGACTTCGTTGGAAGGCAGGCGGTCATTGCGCGTCTCACCGGCCTCTGTCTCTCCCCCTCGCTAGATGGCGCGCCGTGGGGCGTCTGCGTCACCGGCGAACCAGGTTCGGGCAAGAGCGCACTCTTTGGCGTGCTTCTTCGCCGCATGAAGGACACCGACGCTCTCGTTCTCGCGCACGCCGCCGGCGCCAGCCCGCGGGCATCATCGGTCGACGCAATGCTGCGGCGCTGGCTCGACGAACTCGCCGGCGCGTTCGGCGCCGGCGACGTTGACCTCGCCGAGAACGTCGACCCGGAGACAGTCGAAACAGCCTTCGCCTCGCTGCTCGGGCGGATGGCGTCACAGCGGCGCGTCGTCGTCCTGATCGACGCGCTCGACCAATTCAAAAAGACCACGCGCGGAAGGTTCACGACCTGGCTGCCTCGGCTGTGGCCGGCCAACGCGCGGCTTATCGCAACAGGCATCGCCGGCGGCGCCTCGAAAGCGCTGGCCGAGCGTCCAGGCATGGAAGCGTTGTCGCTGCCAACGCTGGACGCTACCGAGGCCCGCGGCATCATCGAGCGCATATGCGATCGCTATCACCACAAGTTTGAGCCGCCGGTGATCGACGCGCTGCTCGCGAAGAGGCATGCGGGCGAACCCGCGTGGGGCAACCCGCTGTGGCTGGTGCTCGCCATCGAGGAGCTCAACCTGCTCGACGCCGATGATTTTGCCTGCATGCAGCGCGAATATGCCGGCGTTCCGGCGGAACGCCTCCGAAATTCGATGCTCGAGATTGTCGACGTCATGCCGACGGATATTTTTCGCCTCTATCGCGCAACGTTCGATCGCGCGGCTGAGCTGTTAGGCGCCGCCGTTGCGTCGGCGTTTATCGGCCTCGTCGCCGAGAGCCGGGCGGGATGGCGCGAGAGCGATTTTCGGCAATTGCTGCCGCGGGTAAGCGGCGAGCCTTGGGACGAACTGCGCTTCGCAGCGCTGCGTCGCCTGTTCCGCGGCCAGATGCGCCAGCGTGGCGATCTCGCGCAGTGGGATTTCAACCACCCCCAGATGCGGGCTGCCGCCCGCTCACGCCTCGCGGCGCTGCGTCTCTCGAAGCCGCAACTGCACCTGTTGATCGCGGATCACCTTCTGACGCTGGCGTCGGACGACCCGCTGCGCATCACTGAAACCATGGTCCACCTGCTTGCGAGCAAGGACGACATCCGCGCTGCCCAATACTATGGCGATGCATCGTTGAGCGAGGCAGAGGTGCATGGCGCCACGCGCGCGCTCGCCGATACCGTGATCGCGCCGCCGGCCGGCACTCCGGCGAGTGCAGCGCGAGACATATGTCGCTTGCTTGACACCCCCGATAGTTCTGTCCGCGCACTTGTGGCGGAGCGTTTCCTCTTCAATCTCGGCGACGCTGTTGAACAACACGTCCCCCTCGATGCCCGCTTGATCGTCTTGAACTCGACCGAACGAGCGTTCGAGCAACTGCTTCGCACCGACCCCGGCAACGCCGGCTGGCAGCGCAGTCTGTCGGTGTCGTACGAGAAGGCTGGCGATGTGCTGATGGCGCAGGGCAATCTGCCGGAGGCGCTGAAATCCTTCCATGACGGGCTGGCGATCAGTGACCGCCTGGCGCGCACCGACCCCGGCAACGCCGCCTGGCGGCGCGATCTGTCGGTGTCCCACGACCGTGTCGGCGACGTGCTGGTGGCGCAGGGCAGTCTGCCCGAGGCGCTGAAATCCTTCCGCGACGGGTTGACGATCAGAGACCGGCTGGCCCGCGCCGATCCTGGCAACGCCGGCTGGCAGCGCGATCTGTCGGTGTCCCACGACCGTGTCGGCGACGTGCTGGTGGCGCAGGGCAATCTGCCCGAGGCGCTAAAATCCTTCCGCGACGGGCTGGCGGTTGCCGACCGGCTGGCGCGCACCGATCCGGATAACGCCGCCTGGCAGCGCGATCTGTCGGTGTCCTACGACCGTGTCGGCGACGTGCTGGTGGCGCAGGGCAATCTGCCCGAGGCGCTGAAATCCTTCCGCGACGGGTTGGCGATCAGAGAGCGGCTGGCGCGCGCCGACCCCGACAACGCCGCCTGGCAGCGTGGTCTGTCGGTGTCCTACGATCGGGTCGGCGACGTGCTGGTGGCGCAGGGCAATCTGCCCGAGGCGCTGAAAACCTTCCGCGACCAGCTCGCGATTGCCGACCGGCTGGCGCGCGGCGATCCCGACAACGCCGCCTGGCAGCGCGATCTGTCGGTGTCCTACGACCGCGTCGGCGACGTGCTGGTGGCGCAGAGCAATCTGCCCGAGGCGCTGAAATCCTTCCGCGACGGGCTGGCGATCAGAGACCGGCTGGCGCGCGCCGACCCCGGCAACGCCGACTGGCAGCGCGGTCTGTCGGTGTCGCACGATCGTATCGGCGACGTGCTGATGGCGCAGGGCAATCTGCCCGAGGCGCTGAAAACCTTCCGCGAACAGCTCGCGATTGCCGACCGGCTGGCGCGCGAGGACCCCGGCAACGCCGGCTGGCAGCGCGATCTGTCGGTATCGTACGAGAAGGTCGGCGACGTGCTGATGGCGCAGGGCAATCTGCCCGAGGCGCTGAAATCCTTCCGCGACGGGCTTGCGATCAGAGAGCGGCTGGCGCGCGCCGACCCCGGCAACGGCGGATGGCAGCGAGGTCTGTCGGTGTCATACGATTGTATCGGCGACGTGCTGGAGGCGCAGGGCCATTTGCCCGAGGCCCTGAAATCCTTCCGCGACGGGCTGGCGATCAGAGACCGGCTGGCGCGCGCCGAACCCGGCAACGCCGGCTGGCAGCGCGATCTGTCGGTGTCGTACGATCGTATCGGCAACGTGCTGGAGGCGCAAGGCAATCTGCCCGAGGCGCTGAAATCCTTCCAAGGCGGGCTGGCGATTGCCGACCGGCTGGCACGCGCCGACCCCGGCAACGCCGACTGGCAGCGCGGTCTTGCCGTGAGCTATGGGCATCTTGCCGACGTGTATCGTCGATCCAATGATCCCGACAATGCGCTGGTTGCGCTGCGGCAGGGGCAAGCCGTCATGAAGCGGGTGGTAAAGCTCTCGCCGGACAATGCCGGCTGGAAGGACGATCTGGGCTGGTTCAACGAACAGATTGCGGCTTTGACGAAATAATCGATCCGCGCATCTGGAAGGGAGCTGGAAGAGCAGCGACGCGTGGCGCAGCGTCCTCGACGATCTGATCGGCCGCGGGATTTGCCGCCCGGACCTTCCGGATCGCTGCCCCCGAACCGATGCCTGTCAGAGACCACATTCGCGTGCAAAGCCCCGCGGGCAGCGGTCGGCATCAGGCCGTACCGTTGCACGATAAACATGTATTTGATATGCATGTGTTGGCTGCGCCGTGCCGGTACCGCCAAAACGGGCCGTGATCGGAGTAGATCGAGGACGGGGGAGGACGAAATGGTAGATTATGTGACGGATGCCGGCACCTACGTCGGCGACCCGGTTGTGGATTACGTCAAGGCGACACAGTTGGTCCAGACGATGATCGAGACCGGAGCAGCGAAGAAAGACCTCTCGGCAGGACAGATCCTAGTGCGCGGGATGTTTGGCGGAGCCTTGCTGGCCTATGCAACCGGCATCTCGTTCTACGCGGCCTCTCAAGGCGTCCCGTCGGTCATCGCGGGGATGCTCTTCCCCGTCGGGTTTATCATCATCAACCTGATCGGATTCGACCTGATCACCGGGTACTTCGCGCTCGTGCCGCTGGCAGTTATCCATCGGCGTATGACCTTCGGACAACTCTTGCGCACCTGGTGGTGGGTCTGGCTCGGGTGTCTCGCCGGTTCGCTGGTGTACGACGCGATGCTTTGGACCTCGCTGACGATGACCGGGTCGACCGGCGATACAACCGGCCTGTCCGCCTACATAATCAAGGTTGCCACCGCAAAGACGCTCAAATACGAGGAGTTCGGCATGGCCGGAGCGTTCGCGGCGCTCGTCAAGGGGATGCTATGCAACTGGATGGTGACCGTGGGGGTCGTGCTGCCCTATGCCACCCGCTCGGGGATTGGCAAAGTGTTCGCGACGTTCGTACCGATCTACATGTTCTTCGCGATGGGATACGAACACATGGTGGTCAACCAGTTCATCATTCCGACTGCGATGTTCTTCGGTGCCCCGATCTCGGAGTACGACTTCTGGATCGGAAACCAGCTCCCGGTGACGATCGGCAATTTCCTCGGTGGGTTTTTGTTCACCGGCCTCGCGCTCGGTTGGCTCTTCTACACGCGCAAACCGGCTGAGGAGCCGGTTCAGCCGCTCACACGACCCGCTCGGGTGTAAGACCGGGAGGGCGTGACAGACGGCATTGCAATGACGATCAGGGACGGCCCCACATGGCGTTTGACACGATCGATCTGATCGGGGCTGAGTCGGGGAACGCTGACCACCACCAGCACGAGAAGCCCAATGGTTCCCAGGAATTTGCGGATGGTCATGACGGAGATGTGCAACTCCGGGCCGGGACGCGCCTTGCGCGCCGGAAGGGGCGGGCTGTAAGGGGCGCGTCAATTCAATCAAGCGCAGCTTAGATGACCGCTATTTTCGCCCACCGGCCTCCGCAAATCCGCGCCGTCAGATGGTGGCTGGTCTCGATTGCGGCCCTGATCGCGCTGATGGTGCTGGTCGGCGGCGCCACGCGCCTGACCGAATCGGGGCTTTCGATCGTCGAGTGGAAGCCGGTCAGCGGCGCGCTACCGCCGCTCGATCGGGCGCAGTGGACGCAGGCGTTCGAGGCCTACAAGACCATTCCGCAATATCGCGAAATCAACGCCGGCATGAGCCTTGCCGAGTTCAAGACGATTTTCTGGTGGGAATTCAGCCATCGGTTGCTCGGGCGCGTGATCGGCATCGCCTATTTCCTGCCGTTTCTCTGGTTCATGTGGCGCGGCTTTCTGGCCGCCGACTTGCGGCGGCGGCTTTGGCTGATCTTCGGTCTCGGTGCGCTGCAGGGCGCCGTCGGCTGGTGGATGGTCGCATCAGGGCTTTCGCAGCGGGTGGAGGTTTCGCAATATCGGCTCGCCACGCATCTGGTGCTGGCGCTTCTGATTTTCGCTGCGATCGTCTGGACGCTACGGCGGCTTACAGACCGGCCGTCATCAGCCGTACCGGCGCGGCTGAGAACTACCGGCTGGGCGCTGGTGGTGCTGACCTTCATGCAGCTTTATCTGGGCGCGCTGGTCGCGGGCCTGCGCGCGGGGAAGATCTACAACAGCTGGCCCGAGATCGACGGGACGCTGATTCCATCCACGGCGCGGCTGTTTTTCGAGACGCCGTGGTGGCGCAACCTGTTCGACAATACGCTCACCGTGCAGTTCGAGCATCGCATGACCGCGTACCTGCTGTTTGTGGTGGCGATGCTGCACGCGATCGACGCCATCCGGTCGCGAGCCGGGACATCGGCGGTCAACGGCGCTTTGTGGCTTGTCGCTGTCGTCATCTTGCAGGCAACGCTCGGTGTTATCACACTGTTGAATCAGGCTCCGATGGATCTCGCGCTTGCGCACCAGGCGGTTGCAATCGTGGTTCTGACCCTGGTGTTGTTGCAGGCCGAGCGGTGTTCCGCGCGGCAACCGGAACCGGATCAGCAAAAGCTGGTGCTGCCGGTTACCCAAATCGGCTGAATCGGGCGGTCCGTCTGCAGTAGCCGTACATGCCGCAGGTATAATGCAAATGCAGACGGTCCCAATTCGGCCGCGCGGGGAAACCCACTCCTCACGGGAAATGTCGGTGGCCATTAGCGGAGCGCAGGAATCAGACTACTGACAAGGCTCTTAATGAGCCCAACGAAGGTCGTCGCCCAGGCCAGCAGGGCCACGTAAACGAACACGCCAGAGATGGGGAGCAGAAAGTCCAGACTCATAGCGCGCGCCATCTCGGAGGTGCAGACGGCGTACATACCGAGCGGAAAGACCGCGCCCCAATACAGAGGCTCGTACCAGAGCCATTTCCTGCAGAGAAGCCGCCAAACGCCCAGGATGAAGAGCATCGGGATCCACCAGGTTGCGGTCGACCAAAAGAAGATCGTGAACCCTTTGAGAAAGGGGAGCAGCGTCTCAAGGAACGGCGCATCCACGGCATTCTCAATCAAAACCGAGCCGGCGAGCGTCGAGATGGCCATCGCTCCCATGTTGATCCAGTACGAGGACGAGAAATCGGCTGGCGAGAACTTGAAAAACGTTTTGCGATAGAAGATCAGCGAGATTATCCAGATGTACATCATCCCGCCCCACAGCCACATCGACAGAGCGACGAAATTGACATGTAGACGGAGGGGCTGCTCGAAATGTCGCGAGATGAGCGCGCTCAAGAGCGCGATTGATTGCGTCGCGACAACTGCAAGCAACCAGGCCCCGTTAATCCCCTGATCGATCGTCGGCTTGGTCTCCTTAATCGTCAGGATGGTGAAGATCCCGTAAGTCAGGATGATCCAGAGGAAAAAATCAAAAATCCAGAGCCCCAAGGCGAGGTCAAAGGCGCCAGCGAGTAACAGCTGATTTCCCATTACGCCCGTGGCAGCCACTGTGGAGAGGAATCCCGGCCCCGACCCATGATCCGTCAAGTCGTCAACCATTGCTCGGCGGTAGCGCAAAAGCCGCCACGACGTGAGAATCCAGAGCACCAGATACTGCCCCGCGTTCAGCCACAGGAGGGCGGCAGCAATCGTACGGAACCCCTCGCGGTCGGCGGCAATGGAGACTATCCCGGTGGCCATGACCAAGGCGAAATAGGCCGGTGAGAGGCGCCGGGTGCCGCTCAGGCGAAGCCGGAAGTAACGTTTCGATTGGTCGAACGGCCTCACTGGATCTCGCTGACCTTAAGCTTGATCACCGTCTTCTGCGCCGTCGCCGGCGCTGAAGGCGGTAGCGATGTTTGAATAGTCCGATATCGCATCAGTGGCGTCACTCGAAGGAATGGCTTCAATGTACAGGAATGGCTTCATGTACAGGAATGGCTTCAATGACCGGTTTTGCATGCCTGAAGCCGACGCGCGAAAGCGTGATGTAGAACGCGGCGATGTTCATCAGCGCCCAGATGGCAAAGCCGAAGGTGTAGCCGCCCAGAAGATAATTGCTGGCGGCCAGGGTGACGGTCATGGTGAAGCCGCAGGCCGCGCCGGCGGCCTTGGCCAGTCCGCTGACCGCGCCGACGTGCAGGAAGTAGATCGGGATCAGCTTGATGACCGCTGCCGCAGCGGCGCCGGACAGCAGCGCAAGCCCATAAATGGCGAACAGCTCGACGGTCAGTGAAATCTGCATGGCCATGACCAGGGCCAGAACGACCATAATGCCGAACAGCCGGCTCAGGATTGTCAGGACATCGAAACGGTCGGCCAGCCAGCCGCCCAGCGGCCGGGTGATGGCGACGCAGACCACCAGCAGCGGGGTGTACACCGCGGACGCGCTGGCGGCATCCACATGCCATTGGACGACCAGATAGGTCGGCATCGCCGACGCGAAGAAGGTAAGGGTGCCGAAGGACACCCAGTAAAGGCAGGGCACCAGCCATACCACCACGCCCGAACGGTACACGGCGAAGATTTCACGCACCGAAACGTCTTTGTGCTGCTTGTACGGCGAATCGGACGTAAAAAACATGTAGACCAACGCCATCAACAGTGTGGGAATGGCGAAGATGGGGAATATCAGGCGCCAGCCGTCCGGGCCGTCCAGGACGCGGGTAATCAGGAAAGTGACGGCCATCATGCCGACGGTGATTCCGATATTGCCCAAAGCAAAGATGCCAAGGGCTGTACCCTGCTTCGATTTAGGGTACCAAGACGATACATGAGCGTTGCCGACCACGAAGGTCGCGCCTCCGAGTCCGAGCAGCGACCCCAGAAGCAGAAAGGAGTAGTAGCCCTCGGCGAAGAGCCCGAAAAACAGGACAATGGCGAGGCCCAGAAGAGAAAGCGTGAAAACCGTCCGGCCGCCGAACTTGTCCGTCCAGATGCCGAGCGGGATGCTGACGGCGGCCGCGAAAAGGGGCTCCATCGCAGCCAGGACGAGCACCTGGGTGCTGCTGAAACTGTACCACTTAATCAGAAAGGGGGCGAGCGCGGAAAACATTCCCCAAATCGCAAAACCGAGCGAAAACGCCAGGGTCGATATCCACAAAACCCTGGGGTTGCCCGGCGGATCGGCCGTCGCATCAACCTCGAAAACTGAATTTTCCACGGCTGCTCCGACAAAAAGAAATAATATGTGCTGGGTTTCTTAAACGATTGCTTGGTATTTGAATTGCCGGCTCACCGCGCTTGCACCAACGGATAACGCTCCGCTTCCTCCTTCTCATCGTGACGGGCCAGCAACGCCCGCCGGCGACGCTCAGGAGTGGCTCCTAGCGGCCTTCACGTCTATCGGTTTCTGATCACCTCTTGACGACAGAGCGGTTGCTGATCACGAGCTGATAGGGCCGCCACAAGTACCAGAACGGGAACATTATCAGATGCACCAGCCGCGAGAACGGGAACAGGGCGATCACCAGGAAACCGGTGAGCATGTGCAGCTTGACCACCCAGGGCAAAGACGACACGTACTGGGTCTGGGGATTTAGACTCACCAGCGAGATAAGCCACGGTACGGCCGTGTCTACATACCAGTCGGCGCCCCAGCGGTAGACCAGCGAAACATAGATGCCGAGCGCCACCTGCACGAGCAGCGCTACCAGCAGCACCCCGTCCATCGGGCTGGTCACGGCGAGGATGCGCTCCGTAGTGAAGCGGCGCACGATCAGGACGCACAGCCCAACCAGCGCGGCCAGCCCGAACGCAAAGCCGACCATCTCGATCGTGTACAGGGCTGCCGGCGTAGATGTGATACTCGCCCACATGCCGGGCATAAGGAACCCTAGCAAGTGCGCCAGCAAAACGACGACGATGCCGTAATGCCACGGCACCGAGCCCCAGAACAGACGGCGGTTTTCCAGAAGCTGCGAGGAGAGGGTGGAATAGGAGAAGCGGTTGGTGCGGTAGCGGTAGACGCCGCCCGCGATCGCCACCACGACCGCCAAGTACGGAAGAGTCGCAAACAGGAAGATGTCATTCATCGCACGTACCTCCTCACGCTCGCCAATCCAGCAGGTCGTCTGCGGCGACCTCCGCGAGTGGCTTGAAAACCTTGAAATGTTGACGCCCGGCTTGCGTCCAGAACACGACGTGCGTTTCGACCGGCGGGCAGCCGGGATCGGAACAGGGGAGCTCCGATACCATGATGGCTTCGTCGTCGTCGAGCCTGAATCGCTCGCGCGTCCAGCCAAGAATGCGTTCCTGTTCGGCAGAGCGGTCGGCTCGTTTCTTCGTCATGCCTTCATGCAGCAAAAGACGCAGCGCGTCGAGCGCCTGATGGTAGGGGTGCTGGCGTTTTTCGACGTTCTCGACGTCGTAATCTTCGCTCATCGCCAGCAGGAAGCCACCTTCAAGCATATCATCGCCCTCGTCCGCGCCTTTGAGCTGCTTGCGGTCATCGCCCTGGCTCTCGCCATTGAGCTGCTTGCGTGCTTCTATTTTGCCCTGGCTCTTGGCTTTGAGCTGCTTGCGTACTTCGCGCTCGTCGATCTTCGCGCGCTCTATGCCGGTGTCGCCGTCGATATCAGCCGGTCCGTGTTGGTGGGCTTCGGATTCTGGCTTGGTCGTCATGCGCTCGAGCGCCGGCAGCAGCCCCCGGCTCAGCAGGTCGTCGATGTCCTCGCTCTTGCTCTGGGCAGCGAAGCTCAGCACGATCGACAGCCGGTCGGGAATTTCGTTGGCGCTCGCTTCGAATCCTTCGGCGCGATAACTCTTCTTGAGCTCGACCAGGAAGGCGCTGCGTTTGTAGTTCTCGCCGAACAGCTGATAACCCACATACGGATGGCAGATCGAGTTCAGGTCAAAAAAACCGCTGTAAACCTCCTGAAGCTTGCCGAGCGAGTTCTCCTCGGCGAAGCCGCGGAAGCTCTCCAGCAAGGTGGCCGCCTGCGGTTGCGCCGCGCGGACCAGCGCGGCGCATTCGGCCGTTTTGCTTGCCAGTCCCGGGGCGGGATAATCGAGGATGTCGGCGAACAGCTCCAAGACCTTGGCGCGGCGCGAATATAAGACATCTGCGCGGTGCGAAAAGCGACTCATGGTCCTCTATGGGGATTGGTGTGACAGCCGACACCGACCTCGCCCTTGCGAGTCGGGTAGTTGCGCGGGATCGGATCGAGCATCGGAAACACAGGCTCGACGCCGTCTCGCGCGCCGCGGTGCGAAAAGCGGCTCATGGTCCTCTAGCGGGATCGGTGTGAAAGCCGACACCGACCGCGCCTTTGCGAACCGGGTAGTTGCGCGAAATCGGATCGAGTACCGGAAACAGAGACTCGACCGCCGTCTCGCGCTCCATAGCCGGAACCACGAAGCGCTCTTCGAAGGTGGGCAGCGAGGTGAGCCGCCAGATCGCCTCTACCTCGGCCGGGGTAGTTTTGCCTTCGGCGAGAGCCCTTTCCACCTCTTCCGCTGGTATATCCTTGACCTTCTTCGAGCGCATGTATACGCGCACCGCGACCAGCTTGCGATAGACGTCGCGGATGATCTCTTCATTGCCCCCCGACAACAGGCTCGCCATGTAGCGCAACGGTATGCGCGATCTTTCGAGCGAACTCATCAACGGCCCCAATCTTGCTTCCGCGGCTACGTTGTCGTACACGCCATTTTCTACTTTGGCGAGCACCGGACCCAGGGGCGGCACGTAGAAAAGCATGGGCAGGGTGCGGAACTCCGGATGCAGCGGCAGCGCGAGTCCCCACTTCTTGACGAACTGGTAGACGGGCGACTTTTGCGCCGCCTCGATCTTCGAATCGGGAACCCCGCTCGCCTTGGCGGCCGCGATCACCTTCGGGTCGAAGGGGTCCTTGATGCAGTCGCGCTGCGCCTGCACCAGCTGGTCTTGCGGCGCCATGGCCGCCGCCTCGATGGCATCTGCGTCGTAGAGCACCAGGCCGATATAACGGATACGCCCCACGCATGAGTGGAAGCAGGCTGGAGGCTGCCCGCTTTCGAGGCGCGGATAGCACAGGATGCACTTCTCCGCCTTGCCGGTCGACCAGTTGAAGTAAGTTTTCTTGTAGGGGCAACCCGAGATGCACATGCGCCAGGCGCGGCATCGTTCCTGACTGACCAGCACCACGCCGTCTTCGCCGCGCTTATAGATCGCCCCTTGCGGGCAGGCCGCCACGCAGCCCGGATTGAGACAATGGTTGCAGATGCGCGGAAGGTAGAAGAAGACGGTGCTGTTTATCTCGTTTATCTGGCGCATTTCCTCCTCGGTGGCGCCGTCGAGGTTCGGATCGTTGTTTGCGTAAACCTGCGAGCCACCCAGGTCGTCATCCCAGTTCGGCCCCGCCTCGATGGTGTCCATGTACTTGCCAGTAACCATCGAGATGGCGCGTGCGGTGGGCTGGTCGTCGCCTTCAGGTGCGTTGAACAGGTTCTGGTAGTCGTAGGTCCAAGGTTCGAAATAGTCGTCGAGCGTGGGTAGATAGGGGTTATAGAAGATGTTGGTTAGCGTTCCCCATTTGCCCTGCAGGCGCAGCCGCAAGTTCTTCTGCTTCTTCCCGTCGACCACCCAGCCGCCGCGGTATTTGTTCTGATCCTCCCAACGTGTCGGGTATCCCGTGCCCGGCTTGGTCTCCACGTTGTTCCAGTACATGTACTCGGTGCCCTTGCGGTCGGTCCAGATGTTCTTGCACGCGATGGTGCAGGTGTGGCAGCCGATGCATTTATCCAGGTGAAAGACCATCGAAACTTGAGATCGGATTTCCATGTGTAGTTCTCCTTCGTTCCTATGGCTTCGTGCCTATGCCTTAGTTCCTATGGTTGCCGTTCCCGCCGGCTGTACTATGCGCGGGCGGTTCCGGCGCTTCGCCGTTCCCCGACTTGCGCGCGCGCGACGCAAGCGTTGCTCGCGCGGCAGCCACCGCAAGCCCGTCGCCCATGCCGGCCAGGACTGGATCGGATGACCCGCATCCCGCTGTCGCCGGGCTATCGCGCACGGACACCACGCAGACCTCGAACTCAAGCACCATCCCGGCGAGTGGGTGATTGGTATCGACCACCACGAAGCCGTTATCTTCGTCGACCTCGGTGACCATCACGTTCTCCACGCGGCGGTCGTCCTCGCTATGCGCGAGAAAAACCATCCCCGGTTCAATTTGGTCCACGCCACCAAACGTCTCGACGGGCACCCGCTGCTGCAACGCTTTGTCGCGCTCGCCGTAAGCATCTTCGGGCGGCAGGGTCACTACGAAGCGCTCGCCCTCCACCTTGCCCTCGAGGGCCCGTTCGAGGCCGGGCAGCAGCCGCCCGCTGCCGTGCCGATACGCCAGCGGCTCGTCGCCCCAGACCGCCGAACGGATGTGACGGATCGTGCCGTTGGTGCGCAGCGTGTAGTTGATGGTCACATACTTTCCAGCGCTGATTTGCGCAGGCGCGCCGAATTGCGCCGGCGCTAGCTCATGCTCATGCTCATGCTCATGCTCATGCTCATGCTTCGGGGGACTACCTACCATTCCAGCTTCTCCATTTTGCGCACGACGACATGGGTATCGCGCGTAAAGATCCCGGTGGGGCCCCAGTAGTTGAAGCCGTAAGTGAATTGAGCGTAGCCACCCGCCAGAAACACTGGGTTGATGCGGGTACGCGTCAGGCTGTTGTGTCCGCCGGCCCGCTTCCCGCGCTCCTGCGATTTCGGGATGTAAACCGTGCGCTCGACCGCGTGATAGTACATGCAAGTGCCCGGCTGGATCCGGCGGCTCACATTGGCGCGGGTCACTACCACGCCGTTGTCATTGTAGACCTCGACCCAGTCGTTATCCTCGATGCCTACCTTCGCGGCGTCTCTGTCGTTGATCCACACCGGATCCATGCCGCGCGACAGCATCAACATGCGGTGGTTGTCCTTGTAGGTGGAGTGGATGTTCCATTTGCCGTGCGGCGTGATGTAGTTCAACACAAGGGAGCGGTCATCGACCCGGCTTTTCACGATGTCCCCGGTCTTGCGCGGTTCGAGCTTGGGCTTGTAGGTCGTTATGTGCTCGCCGAAGTCGAGGTACCAGGGGTGGTCGATGTACAGCGTTTGGCGGCCGGTGAGCGTACGCCAGGGCACCAAGCGCTCGACTTGCATGCACCAGGCGGAGTAGGCGCGGCCGTCGTTCGTCATGCCGCTCCAGCACGGGCTGGTGAGCAGGCGCTTCGGCTGGCGCGTGATGTCACCGAAGTTCATTACGACGGCGCGCGTGGGTTCGGCGATGTCGACAAGCGGGAGGCCGACGCGCTCCTCTTCGTGATGGAAGGCCTCCCAGCAAACCTCGCCGTTGGTCTCGGGCGCGGTCAGCAGCAGCGTGTTGCACGCGTCCAGCACGTCCTCGAGACTCGGATAACGTTTGCCGCCCCACTCGACGCAACGCATGTGCCTCGGGTCGGGCATCGGCATAACGGGATTCTCGAGCATTTGGTCGTACTGCTTCTTGATCGGCCACACCACGCCGTTAGCGGTGAGGCCGTCTTCGCGCGCCATCGGCCCGAACGAGATGAATTTGTTGTACAGGTTCGCGAAGTCGCGCTCGACCACCCGCAGATGCGGCATGGTCTTGCCCGGCACTGGCTCGCACTCGCCCTCGGCCCAGTCGAGGACCTCCGGCTGCCCCAGTTCGTCGGGCGTGTCGTGCATGAGCGGCGTGGCGACCAGATCCCGCACCGGCTTGGGAAAGGCGAGCGGTGACAGTTCGCTCACCTTTTTCGCGAGCAGCTTGAAAATCTCCCAGTCCGTCTTGGATTCCCACACCGGCGGCACCGCAGCCCCGAGGTTATGTATGAACGAGTGAAGGTCGGTCGAGTTGAGGTCGTTCTTCTCGTACCAGAAGGCCGACGGGAGCACGATGTCGGAGTAGAGCGCCGAGGTATCCATGCGGAAATTGATGTCAACCACCAGGTCAAACTTTCCGCGCGGCGCCGTTTCACGGTACTTCACCGTACGCGTCTTGCCCTTGGCGCGCTCGTCGGCGATGGCGTTGTCGTGCGTCCCGAGGTAATGGCGCAGGAAGAACTCGGCCCCCTTGGCGCTCGACTGGATGGCGTTGCCGCGCCAGATGAACCACAACCGCGGCCAGTTCTCCTCGGCATCGGGATCCTCTATCGCAAAGCTCAGCTTCTTGTTCTTGAGCTGCTCGACGACGCGCCCAATGATCTCGCTTTCGGTCTTCGCGCCGGCGCGCTCGGCCTCGGTCACGATGTCGAGCGGATTGCGGTTGAAGTGCGGGGCCGTAGGCATCCAGCCCAAGCGCATCGCCTTTGCCTCGAGGTCGATAGCATGGCCCTTGGCCCAGCGCGGCTTCGGGCTCGTCAGGCCGTACTCGGTGAACTCCCTCTCGTAGCGCCACTGACAGCTATTGCCGTAATGCCAGGTCGGCGACTGGATGAGCCGCGGCGGCTTGGTCCAGTCGCGGGCGAAGGCGATCGTGCCCCAGGGTCCAAGGGGGGCAAGCTTTTCCTGGCCGACGTAGTGGTTCATCCCGCCGCCGTTTACTCCACAGCAGCCGCACAGGATCAGCGCGGTGATGGCCGAGCGGTAGATGAGATTGTTGTAGTACCAGTGATTGGCGCTGGCCCCCACGATGACCATGGACTTGCCGTTAGTGAGCTCCGCGTTGGTGGCAAACTCGCGCGCAAGCCTTATCGCCGTATCGCGGCCGATGCCGGTGTGGCGCTCCTGCCACGCCGGCGTGAACATCGCGTCCGCGTCGTCGTAGCTCGACGGGTAGGCGCCCTCGAGGCCGCGGCCGACGCCGCACTGGGCCATCAGCAGGTCGAAAGCGGTGGTTACCACTACCTCGCCTTCGTTGGTGGCAATGCGCCGCACCGGCACGCCGCGCACGACGATGGGGGTTGCACCGTCCGGCGCTCCCTCGGCGAAATCGTCGAACTCCACCTGGACCACAGCATCAGATTTATCGATGAAGCTCAGCACAGGATCGATGGGGCTGTTGTCCAGGGCGTCCTCCGAGGACAGATTCCACTTGCCTTTCTCGGTACCCCAGCGATCACCGACCTGGCCCTTGGGCATGCGCGGCTCGCCGCTCTTGGCGTCGAGTACCAACATTTTCCAGTCGCCGTTTTCGACGCCTTGGTAGCGCGCCAGGCGCTTGGCGCGCAGCAGCTGCCCTGCGCGATACCCCTTCTCGGTACTGGCCCGCTCGCGGACCAGTTCCACGAGGAACGGTTGATCGGTGTAACGCTTGACATAATCGACGAAATAAGGGACTTGGCGGTCGACGTAGAACTCCTTGAGGATGACATGATTGACCGCCATCCATAGCGCGGCGTCCTGTCCCGCCTGGATCGGGATCCACTCGTCGCAGTACTTGGCGATTTGGCTGAAGTCCGGCGAGAGGACCACGAACTTGGTGCCCTCGGTGCGCGCCTCCGCGATGAAGTGCACGTCCGGGGTGCGGGTCATGTTCAGGTTCGCCGCCATCGAGACGACGAACTTGCTGTTGTACCAATCCGCGCTTTCGCACACGTCGGTCTGGTCGCCCCAAACTTCCGGGAACGAGGTTGGCAGGTCGGCGTACCAGTCGTAGAAGCTCATGTTCACGCCGCCGAAGAGCTGCAGATAGCGCGAACCCGCCGCATAGGAGAAAAACGACATCGCCGGAATCGGCGAGAAACCCATCACCCGGTCCGGTCCATACTTACGCGCCGTGTATAGCTGGGCAGCGGCGATCAACTCCACCACGTCGTCCCACTTGGCGCGGCGGTAACCGCCTTTGCCGCGCGCCTTCTGGATGCGCGAACGCTTTTGTGGGTCCGAGATCAGCGCACCCCAGGCCTGCACCGGATTGGCATGCTGGCTTTTCACTTCGTTCCACAGGTCGAGCAGCGGGCCGCGTACATAAGGATATTTCACCCTGATCGGGCTGTAGACATACCAGGAGGCGGAGATGCCGCGCTGGCAGCCACGCGGCTCATAGGGTGGCAAACTGCGCTCGAGCAACGGGTAGTCGGTCTGCTGCATCTCCCAGGTGATAATCCCGTCCTTCACGTAGATCGCCCAAGAGCAGCCGCCGGTGCAGTTGACACCATGCGTGCTGCGTATGACGTTGTCGTGCGACCAGCGGTTGCGGTAGAACTCTTCCCACTTGCGCTCCTGCGGATTGACTAGGTCCAGTATCCAGCTCATCAGCGCCTCCTATCAGCGTCTTTCCTAGGTGCGTTCGCGGGGCCGCGAGGCCTATCTTTGTCGCTCACATTAAAGCTGGCCTTCCAGCCGTCGTGGAACGGACCATTAAACCAACCGCCGTGATACGGACCCGAATGCCCGGTGGTAGGTCTGGCCATCATCGGATGCCGTACCCCGAATTTTAGCCGGTTCCGCCATCTGAAGCCCGCGGCCGCAAACAGGATCACAGCGCCCAGCACAGTCAGACCCGCGAGTTGCCATATCGCTTGCGCCGGGCGTTGGCTCAGCCCCGCCTGGGCGATAAAGGCGACCACGCTCGCGCGCTCTTCGGTGGTCAGCGGGTGCTTCGACCATACGGCTTTCATGGTGGGCGTGGGCGTGCCGGCGACGAAGGCGTCGACCGCGGCTGCTCCGCCGAAGCGCGCGACGATTGTGGTCAAATCGGGCCCAAGCGCCCCGCCGCCCAGGGCTCCGATGCCGCCGGTGCTATGACAGGCCATGCACGGCGGCCCGCCGTTTTGAAAGCGCACTACGCCAGTGAACAGGTCTTTGCCGATCTCGGGGTCACCCTGGACGGCGGGCGCGCCCGTGGCCTCGGCTGCCGACGCAGAGGGCTGCGCCGCTGCACCCGACGCGGCAGTTTCCAGATAAGCGAGGATGGCGTTGACGTCGGACTTGCTGAGCCCCACGTTGGGCATCTCTACGTCGTGGAACTGGTGAAGCAAGCTGATGGCATACGGGTCTTTCTTGGCGAGCATTGCATCTGGTGCTTCGATCCATTGCTCCAGCCATTCGCGCGGACGCCTCGCGGTGACGCCCTGCAGGTCGGGGCCAACGAGAGGGCCCTTGCCAATGGTGTGACAGGCGACGCAAGTTTTTTCCTGGAATAATTGTCTGCCCGACTCCGCATCGGTTCCGGCAGCGTTCACCACGGCCGGCAGCGCGGCCCATATGGCAACAATCGTCGCTAGTGCAACAATTGACAGTAATCGCCATGACGCAAGGGGCTTCTCGCTCATGTTCCCTCGTCCTCAGATCCACATGATCGCGGGAGGCGGCAGTTAATGCTGGACTACAGACGCTTGACGCTTCCCTCTCATGATCCGTCGTTATCCGTCGTTCTCAGATCCACATGATCGGCGGCGGTAAATAAACGCTAGACGAATGATTTGGAAACTTCAAGGACAAATACGTATTTTTATCGCATCTTATTATAACCCGCATCCTATCAACAACGATCATCAAGGATCACGCCGGCTGAGTTGATGCGCCAATGAGAAGCAATATTCCTGACTAAGCAAACGCCGGCCGAGGCATGATCAGCGCCGAGACCATGGCTGAGCTCGAGGCCCGGCAGCACTTGGATATTCTCGGCGCGTGAGCGCACCGACAGGCTGGTGCGCTGTACAGATTGCAATTCCCGCTCAGCTACTTATTAGCAAATCGAACAGCAGAAGATGGGCGAGACACGGGATCGAACCGCGGTGGAACCGAACATCCGCAAGCTCGAGCCGCCTCCACACGCCGTTCCATTTGCCGAAGCGCTTCGGCAGCGCCCGCGAGGTGATGATGCAGCGCATCCAGAAACAGCCGATCGTTACGCCCTTGGCGCCGCGACGCGGCAGCGACGCGCGGGAACACGGCGACCGCCGCCTGCCGATCCAGTTCCGTCATTGTAGTTGACATGCCGACCCTCCGGACCAGTCGGCTCCATCAATCACATTGAATCCCGGCGTGGAATCCTCAATCATGTACCGGAGTCAATTCGTCCCCACGGCCCAGGAGAATATCATGGCTAAGACGCGGTTGCCCGCGTTCCTGCAGGATCATGCGGGCAGCCTTGGCGACGTAGAAGTGCCGCGACTGAAACTGCTTCAGGCATCGTCGCCCGAGCTTTCTGAATTCAACAACGCCAAGCAGGGCGGGTTTTGGCACTGTCTGATCGACGAACCCATCGGATCGACCGTTCGCATTTGCCCGATTTACATCGACTGGCGCTTTATTCTGTGGCGTCCGCAGGAGGCGGGCGGTGGCATTCTTGCTCGCGCCGACGACGGCAAACATTGGATGCCCGCCGATTCCGAGTTTACGGTTAAGCTCAAGAGCGGTCACCAAGTGAAGTGGCGCACTGCCCGCACGGTGGCAGCATCGGGTCTTAATAAACGGGGCAGCTATAATCCGAACGATCCTAATTCTCCGCCTGCAGCTGCGCGCATGTATTCGATCGTATGTTCATTTCCGGATCGACAAGATTTGTCGCCTGCGGTGGTGACATTGCAGCGGAAAGCCACCAAGGTGGCAACCAAGCTGATCGGTCAATTAAAGGTCCTGCGTGCCCCGTCTTTTGGCGTGATTTTGGAAATGGCCTCGTCTAAAAACAAGTCCCGATCCGGCGAGTTTTATGAGTACGCCTTTGAGGTTGTCGGGCCAGTGGAGGACAAAGCTTTCTACGAGGACAATTTTGCGCAATACCGCTTTTTCATCGAACACGGCCTCAAAGTGAAAGACCTGGAGGGTGCGCAAGAGGATTAAGCGCGCATCGCTCGGGACAAGTGTTGATGGCCTTGATCGCTTTCACTTGACCTAGCACCGCACACCTGATTGCGACGAAGTCGGGCAATATCGAAAGATAAGGACGACGGCGGATCGACGAGGCGACCAGATATGTGGCGCTTGACCGGTTCTGGCCTGTTGCCGCAATGCGGTTTTGCCTCGACCGAGTAAAGCAATATTGGCCGAGGACGAGCAACGGGCGAAGCTTCGGATGGTGGTGGAGATAGCCGGAGAGGTGTGGGGGTGGACGCGGTCACTCCGCCACCAGCGCGCTCGGTTTGAACGGTAGACGCAACCGCCGCCACACATCGACCAGCGCTTCGGCAAGCGCGTCAATGAGCGCGTCGTCGTGATAAGGACTCGGCGTGATGCGCAGCCGCTCGGTGCCCTTGGGCACCGTCGGGTAGTTGATCGGCTGGATATAGACACCGTGGTCGGCGATGAGCAGATCGCTCGCCTGTTTGCAGCGCTCGGAATCGCCGACAAAGACCGGAACGATGTGGGTCGGGCTCAACATCACCGGCAGCCGCGCGGCGGAAAGCACGGCCTTGGTGCGCGCGGCGCGATTCTGATGCCGTTCGCGCTCCCAGCTTGAGGATTTCAGGTGCCGGATAGCGGCTGTCGCCGCGGCGCAGACCGACGGCGGCAGCGCCGTAGTGAAGATGAAGCCGGGCGCATAGGAGCGCACGGCGTCAATCAGCGCGGATGAGGCGGCGATATAGCCGCCGAGGCAGCCGAACGCCTTGGCGAGCGTGCCTTCGATCACGTCGATGCGCCCTGTCGCGCCGTCGCGCTCGGCGATGCCACCCCCGCGCGGCCCGTACATGCCGACCGCGTGCACCTCGTCCACATAGGTCATGGCGCCGTACTGCTCGGCGAGATCGCAGATGGCATTCACGTGCGCGACGTCGCCGTCCATCGAATAGAGGCTCTCGAACACGATGAGCTTCGGCCGCATGGGAGCGGCCGCCGCGAGCAAGTCTTGCAGATGCGCCATGTCGTTGTGTCGGAAAATCTGCTTCTCGCAGTGCGCCTGGCGCACGCCCTCGATCATCGAATTGTGGTTCCAGGCGTCCGACAGAATAAGGCAGTTCGGCATCAGCCGCGCCAGCGTGGAGATGCCGGTCTCGTTGGAAACATAACCGGAGGTAAAGACCAATGCGGCCTCCTTGCGGTGCAAATCGGCAAGCTCGCGCTCCAGCTCGACCAGCGGATGATTGTTGCCAGCGATGTTGCGGGTGCCGCCGGCGCCGGTGCCCATCCGGGTCGCGGTCTCCACCATGGCGCCGATGACTTTCGGATGCTGGCCCATGCCGAGGTAGTCGTTCGAGCACCAGATCACGACGTTCTTCGGCCCGGCCGGCGAATGCCAGGTAGCGTGCGGAAAGCGCCCGGCGATGCGTTCCAGGTCGGCGAACACGCGATAGCGCCGCTCCGAATGCAGCCGGTCGAGCGCCTCGGTGAAATAGGCGCGGTAATTCACGGGGTAGTTCGTCTGATCGATCATAGGGGCAGGTTTTTCCCGGCGGGCCGATGACATTTAGCGGGGAACCGCCAGACCGGCGGCGACGACAAACGCGAGCGCGGTGCTCGTGAGCGCCATGCGCCGTACATATTCTGTGAACCGTTCTTGCCGTTGCTCATCAGTTACCGACCGGAGAGCTATTGGCCTTTACCGGCGACCTTCGGCAGCGGGACTGGATTCTTCGAGAGCGTATCGAGATAGGCGATCACGTCGGCGCGCTGCTTCTCGCGCGGCAGGCCGGCGAAGGACATGGACGTGCCGCGAACGTCGGCGCGCGGATCGGTCAGCCATTTGTTGAGCGCGGCGAAGGTCCATTTGCCGCCCTTGGCCTTCAAGGCGGCGGTGTAGTTAAAGCCCGATTCCGAAGCGACCGGTCGATCGACGACGCCGTAGAGGTTGGGCCCGATCTTGGGGCCTTGGCCTTCCTCGACGTTGTGGCAAATCTGACACTGCTTGGCGACCAGCGCGCCGCGTTCGGCGGAGGCGCTGGCAAGCAGGCTGTCGAGCGGCTGCCCACCAGCGGCCGCCGGCTGCTCCTCCTTGACGGCAGCTTCAGAGCTCGGTTTCGCTGCCTTGCCCGGGATGAACGTCGCGTCGACGAGATGTATCGTTTGCAGAAACAGTGCGGTTCCCAGCATCAGGCCGAGAATCTTGTTGATCCGAAATGAATCCATTACTGAATCACTCCCAGCGGTAGCGGAGGGCCAAGGAAACCCTGGATTCCCCGGATGAACCCGAACGTCGGGTCGATGGTAGCGGTTTTCTCGGCTCCTCGATCTTCCCGGTCAACGCCCGTTTTGGCGATGCCGACGCGGCGCAGCCAACACATGCATATCAAATACATGTTTATCATGCAACGGTGCGGCTGATGCCGACCGCTGCCGGCGGGGTTTTGCGCCACGAATGCGGTCTCTGTCAGGCCATCAATTGGGGGAAGCGATCTGAAGGTCGGGCCGACCACAGGGCAACCGCAATCTCGCTGCTGGTCGTCCTTGCCGTGCGCCCAAGTTCGACCTGACTGGCCGCCTACTCGAGTTCGGCGCACCAGCCGCGGTCGTTCCGTTCACCGTTGGTGCTCTCACGTGTAGAGGCGCTGGCGCCGGATTAGAGCACCACTCCGACTAGCAACGCGATAGCAAAAGCGGCTAATGACCTGATTACCTGTCGGCCTTGGATTGAGCGATAGCCCGCACATTTCAGCACCCATATGCCACCAGGCAACCAAGCAAGGAGAACATACGCAACGGCGGACCAGCGCCCGGAACGGATATAGCCCGGCTTGTTGTAGAGGGGTTGGCGAAGATCGCTCCAAACATAATAGGCGCCGCCGACTAGATACGAAATTATTATCGTGGCAATTATCTTCACGGCGCTTCCCGCTCCCAGGCTTCCCGCACGTCCACATTGTCGCCAATCACCGATCTCCCGGCCGCGACGCGACGGTGCTCCTTCTCGGCAGTCACGATCACTCCGGGAGCACGAACATTTCGCCGTCGCTGACCTGATATTCCGCAAGGATATCCGGACTGGCTTCCGAATCTATCTTAACTTCCGCATCGGGAAGGCACGCTTGGACCGCTCGGACCGCCTCGACTTTGTCGGAAATGGCGACGAGGAATAGTTCCTGGCGCGTTGCACGGCCGCCTCTGCCAAGCCTCACGGTGCTGATCTTCCAACCCTTTGCCATGGCTTAGTATGACATAGGTTGTTGGGCGCGTACTCAAAAATCCGGTCCGGTAATTGCAGACCGATCAATGTCCGCTTCGCTCACCCAAAAGCGACCAAATCTGCTGCGTTGCCGCGGATCGACGCGGTGTGGCCATTTTCGATCGTATCGCTTCGCGCCAAAATGGATGCTTGGTCGCATATTTTCTCGAATTGAACGGATTCCGATCGGTCGCGTTCGGATTGGCCGCGTCCCCTCCCCGACCATTCGTCATACCCACGCTGGCGAGGCTGCGACTCTTACCGACGTCCGCTGTCAGCATTGAAATAGATTGACCTGGCGCTACGTCACCGCTGAGCCCGGAACGGCTGCCGCCGGCGCTGATGGGACCGGCGTCGCCATCGCACTCAGTCTTGCGCTGATGCCGAAGAAAGTCGAATGCCGCCCGAAGTGAAATCGCGTGGCTTCCGCCGCCTTGGGCGGTCGATGAGACGGAAGCCCGTTTCATCGTCCGCAACGCCAACGGTCAGGCGCTCGCCGATGTCTGTTTCGAGGATGAACCCACCGGCGCTCGGCGGCGAAGCTGCTCACGCGCGATGAAGCGCGGAGCATCGCCCGCCAACATCGCCAAGTTGCTGCCTGAGCTGGGTGCGCGATCTGCGGCTGATTTTCGAACGTATCGCGTGTGACGAACGTCAATCGATGGTGAAGCCAATACCCATTGAACCAGAGGCCCCGGAATTGTAAACGTGCCGCCTTCGCCCGAAGAGGCCATTTATGTCGGAAATTGCGCTGAACGTACTTGTTAACGTGTTGAGCCGCCCCGTCCATTTCCCAAAGGTTGGCCAGACGGGACGCCTCTTCATCGCGGAGCCGCCAAGTCCATTCGTAGCGCCAAGACTGGATATTCTGGGGAAGGACCCATCGGTCATCCAGAAGGAGATCATTTTCATCGAAGCGTCTGCGGCGGTTGGTAAGAGCACGTTGGCAAGACAGGTGTCGGCGACACTTAAGGCGCCGATCCTCGACCTGTCTAAAGTCCCTGTTTCGACCGAATCTCTCTACGCTCTGTTGACCGATCTGGAGGCCGCCGACAAAAGCGATCCGGTAGCCGCGTTCCATGAGGGCAAGATTCCAGTGATCATAGACGCTCTCGACGAAGGAAGGTTGTTGTCGGACGAGACGGGAATTGAGTGTTTTCTCGTAACCACCGCCGAACTTTTGCTGAGTAACCGAAACGTCACCTCGCGGCCCAAGCTGGTCTTCTTGGCGAGGTTCGAGTCGATCGAGTTGGCGCGGCGGCGGATTGAACTCACAGCGCCGGGAATTACACGCGCCACGGCCAAAGTCGAGTTCTTCGACAAGGAGGGAGCCTGCGAGCTAATCCATGCGTATGCCGCGAGGGCTGCCAAGCCCGGCTCGCAATATCTGCAACACCCCGAACCCGCTCGAGATCTCATAGCCACCTACTTTGACGCAATCGAGCACACGCTTGGTTTGGCCGCGGGAGAGCTGTGGCAGAACGAGCAAGGCAGGGTGTTCGCCGGCTACGCCCCGGTGCTTGCGGCGGTAGGATCCATCTTGGCCGAGATCGATGATTTCATCACTGTCACTAACAACCTCAAATCACACGGTGGCCGCGAGGCATGGGGCGTAATCGAGGCGGTTTTGTACGAGATACTGAGCCGCGAACAGGCCAAATTGTGGAAACTACTGAGCGCGCAATGCGAATCAACGCTGCCGGATGAAGTCTATGACGCCGAAGAGCAAATGGCGCTCCTCGCGCAGTATGTCGAGTCGAAGCCCCTGGAGGGCACCGGCCGGGTAGCGCTCCCGCTTGCCGACATGGGGAAATACAACGACATGGTCCGAGCGTATCTGCCGCATCATCCGTTCATACGCCGGCACGAATTTGGAAACGCCGTACTAGGTTCGACTGTAGTGGCGCGCGCCGTTTATCACGGCAGATCGATTTCTCAAGATCGCCTGATAAGCCTGTCGCGACAATGGCGTCAGTCAGCGCCAACGCGTAGGCCGTCGCGTTGATCATGCGAGGCATGACTGCTACTCCCAAGTCGGTCGAACGCGGCGATCACTTATAATTTGGGCCTGACAGTTCAGCACGATCGGTTCGTTTCACTGATGGGAGCCGAGTGAGGCGAGGGCGCAAATTCCTGTGCACACGGTTCCAGCGTGCGTCGACGGCCACAGGCGACTATGACATGCGGCTGCGCCATGGCGGCTAATGGCAAACCAATGCTGTGCAAGAAAGCATTTGCGGTTTCTGTCCGGGCAGCGCATTTAAAGTGAGTTAAGGCAGCATTCGCCTTGGGCGCCCACGGGGGGCACCCCTGCGGCGATGCCGCCGCTCGGGTTAGCCGCCGGTTACGCTCATATGCCGCGCCAGCGCCGGGCGCTTGTGGCGGCGGTCGATGATAAAATCGTGGCCCTTGGGCTTGCGCGAAATCGCCTCGTCGATGGCGGCGAAGAGGAGATCGTTGCTCTCGGACGCGCGCAGCGGCTTGCGCAGGTCGGCCGCATCCTCCTGGCCGAGGCACATGTAGAGCGTACCGGTGCAGGTGACGCGCACGCGGTTGCACGATTCGCAGAAATTGTGGGTCATCGGCGTGATGAAACCGAGCATTCCGCCGGTCTCGGCAACGCGCACGTAGCGCGCGGGGCCGCCGCTACGGTAGTCGAGGTCTTCGAGCGTGTAGCGCTCGGCGAGCCGCGCCCGCACTATCGACAGCGGCAGATATTGATCGGGCCGGGCCCCACCGATCTCGCCGAGCGGCATCACCTCGATCAGGGTCAAATCCATGCCGCGTCCGTGCGCCCACTCGATCAGACGCGGGAACTCGTCGTCGTTGACGCCCTTGAGCGCCACCGCGTTGATCTTGATCTTAAGGCCCGCTTCCTGCGCGGCGTCGATGCCGGCGAGGACCTGAATGAGCGATCCCCAACGGGTAACGGCGCGGAATTTTTCGGCATCGAGAGTATCGAGCGACACGTTGAGCCGACGTACGCCATACGCCCTGATCTCTTGCGCATATTTGCCGAGCTGCGAGCCGTTGGTTGTGAGCGTCAGCTCGTCGAGGTCGCCGGAGCGCAAGTAGCGCGACAGGGAGGAGAAGAGCGTCATGATTCCGCGGCGGACTAATGGCTCTCCGCCGGTGAGGCGAAGCTTTCGCACGCCGCGCTCAATGAACGCAGAGCACAGCCGATCGAGCTCTTCGAGCGTGAGCACGCCGGCCTTCGGCAGGAAGGTCATGTTCTCCGCCATGCAGTAGACGCAGCGGAAATCGCAGCGATCGGTCACGGAGACGCGCAGATAGGAAATCGCCCGCCCGAACGGATCGACCAAAGACGCCCGACCGCGGGCGCGATCCAGCTCCGGCGCCGCTGCGCTATCGGTCAGCACGTTATCAGACTGCAAGTTTTCCATTGTTAGTTCAGTTCCGGTCACGCAAGTTCCGAAGGCCCAAGCAGGGCCATAGCTCAGATAGCCGCTTATCCTGCCGAATGAACACCCGACCGTCAAGGACGACGCATTTCCCAAACGCTCGGGCGGTCTCGCGCCTGCGGTTCAAGGGGGCAAAGTTTTTGAACTTGAGTATGGTTGCGTCTCATGAGCATTTCCAGGTGTCGGTCTTCTCATCGCTCTCCGGCAGAAGCAAAAGCTGCCGAGGAGGCAAGGTGCAAATCTGGATGAACCCGAGTGACGACATTCCCGACCGCGATCAAACCCTCTGACCCACTGCACTTCGAGCGCGGGAAATTGACGGGCGATTGGTTCCGCGGACATCATCGTGGCCAGCGGCTTGGTGCTTTGCTTAAAGGCCGAACATATGACCGCACCGTCATCTCTTGTTCAATCAGAGAAAGATCTTGCAGCCCGGCTCTCGGCGATGCGCGTTGTCTTTGCGCGAAACGCTTCGGCAACCGGTTCTTCAAACAACTCGCCGCATGTATCGCCGAACAGTTTTATCCAGCGTTCGCACTTACATATGCGGCTCCATGCCGTCGAGCTTGTCGAGCCTGATGTGCAGTGACCGGATTACGTTTGCATTGCCAGTCGATAGCATCACCGATAGCCAGAACCGGTACATCGTCAAAACGAGGCTTGCATCTTAAACAGAGTCAAATATACTTCTTTAAGAAAACAACTGTACGTGACGCACTTGTAAGGTCCGTATCGAAGGCCGCCACGTGCTGGTTCGGGGACAGGGAGCGCGAGCGGCATGAAGATGTCGAAGGGCCAAATGGGCCGGCGGTTGCTGGGGGTGATGGTGGCAGGCGTGGCGCTTGTGACCGGCGGGGTGGCGTCGGCCG